>Ga0182027_10010422_pt1 | contig 13226 bp, 9 predicted proteins | sample 712E1DmetaG_FD_121300 | JGI IMG/M metagenome (GOLD analysis project Ga0182027, IMG submission 121300) | Permafrost microbial communities from Stordalen Mire, Sweden - 712E1D metaG (Illumina Assembly) | ecosystem: Environmental > Terrestrial > Soil > Wetlands > Permafrost | place: Sweden...
AACGTCCTTTTCCCATTGGCTTTCTGTCGTGACTGCGGACAGGAATTATATTTAGTCACAAAAACGGAAGACAACGGCGAGCTAAGTCTTATTCCGCGTTCCCCTCTTATCGGTCAGGAAGAGGATAACGGAGGGGAATCAGGCTACTTCGTTATCGAAAATGATCGTTTATGGGAAGGTAATGAAGAAGATCTTCCAGATTTCTGGTCTACCCAAAAGAAAAAAGGTTGGGAGATAAAAACTGATTATCGCAAAGACGTTCCTCACCTTTATTATGCACAGCCGGATGGTACGCTGACCGAATCTGATGCTAGTGGTGGAGTAAAAGGTTGGTTTCAACCTCGTCCGTTAATGCTTTGTTTAAGATGCTTGGCTACTTACGATCGGCGTGACGGCGAATTCCGGAAATTATCTTCACTTAGTCAGACTGGGCGCTCTACTGCAACTACTATAATGGTCAATGCGGCAGTAGCCGGCATGAAAGACCAAAAGGTGAAACAGGAAGAATCGAAAATTCTCAGTTTTACTGATAACCGCCAGGATGCATCTCTTCAGGCAGGGCATCTCAATGATTTTATTCAGGTGACATTACTAAGGGCGGGGTTATGCGAAGCCCTGAAACAACAGGGGACACTTTCTTTTGACCAGCTCGGTGGAGCTATATTTGCTGCCATGAATTTAACCCCGCAAGATTTCTTGAGACAACCGGTTGATTCTGGGCCAGGCTATGACCAGGGCAAATTAACCATGATGGACCTTCTGCAATACAGGGCGTTAGAGGATCTTACGAGGGGTTGGCGTGTGGCTCAACCGAATCTAGAACAGGTTGGGTTACTTAAAATTAAATATCATGGGCTCCCGGAACTCGCGAAAAACGACGCCCTATGGCATGGGTTACCCGCAATTGGTCAGGCAACTCCAGAGAAGAGAGAAGAAGTGCTGGGTAATTTTCTTGATGAGTTACGTGTCAATCTAGCGATTGAAGCTGATGCATTAAAGGATGTCCATACCCGTCGACTCGTTGACCGAACTCCGCAATGGTTACGAGACCCATGGGCTCTGCAGAAAAACGATAGATTACGAACACAAGGGATAATGCTATTACCCGATGCTGTTGAGGATGCGTATGAAAAAAGAGCTGGCATCAGGCAGTTGGGTTACAGGTCCGCTGTTGGACGGTACTTTCGTAACGCGGATACTTGGGGCATCAAAGACCGTTTATCGACCGATGAAGTAGAAAAACTGGTCGTTGGAATTGTAGATAGACTAACCGGGCAATTGTTATTAAAAGTTCAAAAACACAACCAAGATCATGGGGTGCGATTGTTAGCTGCCGCTTTGCGTTGGACAAAAGGAGATGGAAAACCAGTCGCGTCGAGTCCTCTGAGAAAAAGACATAATCAACCAAGACGACATCTAAAAAATACAGAGTCTAATAAATATTTTACTAACCTTTATGCAAACTCAGCAAATCGTCTTCACGGAATGGTGGGGCATGAGCATACTGGACAAATTGATGCTCAAACCCGTATTGAACGTGAAAGTGATTTCGGGAAAGGTATTTTACCGGCGCTGTTTTGTTCTCCAACCATGGAACTAGGGGTTGATATCAAGGAGTTGTATGCGGTACATATGAGAAATGTGCCCCCAACCCCGGCCAACTATGCCCAACGCAGCGGTAGAGCAGGCAGAGGAGGTCGGCCGGCGCTCATTGCAACCTTTAGCGGGCAAGGAAATACCCATGACCAATATTTCTTCCGTAACAGAAAAAAGATGATATCCGGTATCGTAGAACCATCAAGAATGGATTTAAGGAATAAAGAACTTGTCGAAGCACATATTCATTCGGTTTGGCTGGCTAATGTCGGAATGTTTCTGGGTAGCAGCTTGAAAGAAGTCCTTGATTTACAAGCCAGCGGCTATCCGATTAAAACAGATATCTTGGCAGATATTGAATCTAGAAAAGCTAAGCTGGAACACGACACACTTCTCGCAGCTAAAGAACTTATAGAAAAGGAACCTCCTCTAAAAGGTGCCTGGTGGTATTCGGAAGAATGGTTGAACGAACTGATTAAACAGACTCCAATCCAATTTAATAATGCGTTCGACAGGTGGAGGGATTTATATAAAGCAACTAATTCAGCAATTACGAAAGCACGTCAGATTATGGATGATCCAAGTGCTTTAAAAACAGACAGGGAAGATGCGGTTCGTACGGAAATTGAAGCTAAAAGAGAACGCTCACTTCTTCTTAACGAAACAAAGCGAATGGAAGATTCTGATTTTTATCCCTATCGTTATCTTGCATCCGAAGGATTCATCCCCGGCTACAATTTCCCCAGGTTGCCGGTTCGTGCTTTTGTCTCTGTCGGAGATTCATCTCATACTATTGACCGTGCTCGTTTCTTAGCCCTTACCGAATTCGGACCGGGGAATGTTCTCTACCATGAAGGCAGGAAATATCGCGTCGATGGAGTGGTACTACCCGTGACCGGGTTACAAGAACGACTTACAAAAGCCCGAATCTGCTTGGAATGCGGATATATTCATGACACCGAAGCAGGAGTTGACGTCTGCGACCACTGTGGCACGAAATTGGACGCCGCAACTTCCGATTACCCGCAGAGACTACTTGAACAACCTTCGGTACTCACCAGATCGATTGAGCGGATTCTTTCTGATGAAGAGGAGAGAATCCGCAGTGGCTATAACGTTACCACCCATTTTCACTTTGATTCTCCCTCTAAGGTAAAACGGGCAATTGCACAAAAAGGGGACACTCCTTTATTGGAAATCACATATGCTCCCGCAACACAACTTTGGCGGATAAATCATGGTTGGAGACGCAGCCCCGATAACGGATTTACAATCGATGCCCACAGCGGTCGTTGGCAACGACGCGACAGCGATCCCGTTGATCCAGCCGATGAAACTAAAATAAATGAAGCGTTTACCGGAGTTAAACCTTTTGTGAAAGACAGCAGAAACATTTTGCTGATTCGACCGGTTACGACAAAAAATATTTCCCGCGAGTTTATGACCTCACTCCAACATGCTCTGAAAAAGGGAATACAATTTGAATTCCAGGTTGAGGAACAAGAAATTTCTACTGAACTGATTGGCAAAGGGAAAAACTGGAGGATTGTTATTTGGGAATCTGCTGAAGGCGGCACCGGAATTTCGGAGGTATTGATCAACGATAAGAAGGCTTTTGCCCGAATAGCGGAAAAAGCTCTAGAGTTGTGTCATTTCACCAGTCAGGGGAAAGAAGATGGATCCGCCGCGCAGAAAGCGTGCGTGGCAGCTTGTTATGAATGCTTACTCAGCTATACAAACCAGAACGAGCATCGATTCATTGATCGTAACATTATCAAGGATTTCTTGATTGAATTGAAAAACGGCGAAACGGTGGAAATCGGACAAAAGAGAAATAGACAAGAACAATACGAATGGCTGAAAAGGAATGTTGATCCAGCATCAAACTTGGAAACTAAATTCCTTGATTTCCTTTATTCTTCCGGGTATAAACTCCCCGACTTTGCTCAATTCAGACCAACTGCAGACATTATGGTTCAGCCGGATTTTTACTATGACCGGGGCGACATGCCCGGAGTCTGTATATTCGTTGATGGACCTAAGCATGACTCCCCGGATGCATTGAAACATGATTCTCAAGTGAGGAAGCAACTTGAAGACAAGGGATTCAGGGTAATTGGGATACGTTTTAACCAAGACTTTGAAATCCAATTAAAATTATATTTGGATATATTGAAGAAATAATTTATGCGAACCGATAGGAGTTTATCAGTGGGAAAAACCGTTTATGTGATTGGTGCTGGATTTTCCAAGGGATTAAATGCCCCGTTACAATCCGAAATTATTAAAAATATTTTTGAGTTAGATATAAACGAGTTGTCTGTTGAAGAAAAACCGTTGTATTTGGCTTGCAAAGCAAAATTCACAAGTTTTTTAGAAAATGTTCTGTATATCGACGCTAGTGAGTTTAGTTCGATAACGCTTGAGGATATTTATACGCCAATAGACAGATGCATAATTGATAACGTTTCTTTTAGAACACTTAATAAACCAGAGCTGCAAGAACTTCGGCAGAATATTAATGCTTTATTGATTATAGTATTGCGTCATAAACTACGTAACTTACCAGCAGATAATTATGCGGATAAATTCGCCAAATATTTGGTAGATATAAAAAGACAAAAAAACGAAAAATCAGACCCATTTGCAATATTGTCGCTAAATTGGGACATTATAGTAGATAATGCACTAAATAATGAAATTAAATCTGATGAAGGTGTATTGGATTATTGCTGCTTTATTACACCATTCACCAATGGAGAGAATATTGTTCCGGGTTTACTGGCGCGCGGAAAAGGAAAATTTAATGTGAAATTATTAAAAATGCATGGATCTATGAATTGGCTCCAATGTCAGCGGTGTCAAAGGTTGTTTGCCACCTTCAATGAAAAAATAGCGATAGAAGAATATATAACTAGACCCACTTGTCGTCTGTGCAAGAAAAATTTTGAGAATATTACAACACACGATGGGGGAGCTCTACTAACGAGCCAGCTTATTATGCCAACATTTTTAAAGGATTTTAATAATGTGCAATTAAAACTTATCTGGCAAAACGCTGGGATAGAATTGTCAGAAGCCACAAAAATTGTCTTCATGGGTTATTCTTTCCCTGCCGCTGATTTTGAAATGAGACAATTGCTTGCAAGATTTGTGCGACACAGCGCTAAAATTGAGGTGGTGCTAAAAGAACCATCCCCAATTGCAATTTCAGATAGTCCTGAATCAAGGTATAAATCGTTTTTCGGTAAGAGAGAGTTACATGTAATATTTGATGGAGTAGAACCGTACATTGCCTCGTTAGGCAGGTGAATAAAAAGATTCCCAGTTCTGTTTGATTCTTGTGTAGATATGATCATATAAAACACAAAAACGGTACCAAATTCCTTTCTACTCATCATCTTAGGCAGATCGAAATGACAGTGCTTTTATTGCAAGGGAAGTAAGAAGTGCTAAGGTTATTAAAGGGAGACTATGGAATTATTTAGTTTTCAAATCCATTTTAATCGAACTGATCTCGATAATATACTGTCATCGTCGGAATATGATCCTAATAACCTGATTGACTTGCTTAAACGGGATTTTCGAAAAGAACTAGAAGCCGATGCAGGAGTCTGGGAACATTATACAGTTGGGTCTCATACACTTATGGTAATGCGTCAATTCGAAAAATACTTTTCTAAAGAAAGATTCCCTACTTCATTTGGAATGGGTTCCTTTAGATTTATATTAGCTATGCATGATATAGGGGTTTGTGCAGCTATTGAAGAAGGTGCTAAGGTCGGCATAGGAGTTAGGGATGCAAAAAGGGTCGGTCAACACAGACATACATTAATAATTGTAGAAACTGTGATGTGTCAACTTAACTTTAATAAGAACGAGATCGATATTGCAAAAGCTTTATTATCAAATGATCCGATTGGAAGTTATATTAAAAACGGTAACCCTACAAGGGATATAGTCATAAAAATGGCGACGGAGTCTGGTATATCAGTACGAGATATTTTTGATTTACTTTTAATTCTCTATATGGTGGATGCCGGGAGCTATACAGAGGATGCTGGAGGCATGAATTCACTTGATCATTTGTTTGTTTTTAATAGAGATGAGATGAAAATGACATTTTCATCAGAAATACAATGTAAAATTAATTCATTGACGAAATCTCTTGGTGGCTAGATGTTATTTTACAGTAATTTGCTATCTCCCTCTTGTAACATTGCGGAATCTATCACTGCAAGCATCTTTCTCATGTGGTCGTTGGTTAAATAACATTTATATGAAGCAATTATGTCGAGTTCACACCAAGTTCCAGAAGAACGATGCCAAAGAACCAAATGGTCACGGACTTGATTCTCTTCGTACGGAGTACTAATCGCAAAAAGCGTGGGAAGAAATTGCGCGCCTAAGCTTGAAAGGCGTTTATTCCTTGGAATAAACCAGCCAGATGGTAGGCATGATGTTTGAATTCGAGGCGCCAAATTATCCGCCGTTTTTCTGCTTTTTGCTAGATCAATCATCATTACTCCGAAGTCCATCTTGATTAATCGAGATCGGGTTGCATCTCCTAGGCGATTCGTTAAAACGGTAAGGCTCACTTCTAAATTTCTGGATATATCCTCAAGAAATGTAATTTTATTTTGAAAATTCATTGATTTATTATAGGCTGCCCATAGCATAGAATCGGGCACTAAAATCATACCAGCTGCTAACTCGCAGACGTATTCTAACATTCGACTTGATAATTCCTCTTCTTCCTCTTTCATTCGATTGTGAAGAACAACATGAGCTAACTCGTGAGCTATGGTAAAACGCCGCCCGTAACCAGATCCAAAAATACGCATCTGATACAATGAGCTCTGCAGTGGGAGAGGATAAGTCATGGATTCTTTTGTTTCGGGTTCGAAATCTTTAGTTGGATTCTTTAACCCATGGGTAGACCCTGAAGAATAATTAGAGAATCTGACATTCTCGCTCGAAGCATTGGTCGATTGTTCCAAACCCCATTGGGCAGCAAGCTTTTCAATTGGAATCATTGTTACCCAGCGGAGGTTGTCTTTATACTGAATTAGAACCTGGGCAGCAATACGGTTAGCAAGATTGTAAACGACGTCATTTCTCATATAGTAAAAACCCAATTAACAAAATCTTGTTCAATGATATGCTCTTTCATTTTAACAAGAAAATAGTAAATTGTCAGGCGATGGCTTCATTTTTAAATGGATATTTGGGTATGTTTTTATTCACCGCTTGCCCCAAATAAGTCATGCGACTTGCATCCTCTGCATTTAAGAAATTTAGACCTTTATAAGAAACTGTATTTTCTCGCGGTCCTAATTGAACGACATCTATTGCTAACCTTAGTTGCCGAGGTAATTCGGCATCTGAAGATATTTCGTTTTGGTTCGATTTTGCTTCTAAGAAAGACCTTTTGATTGTTCGTTTTTCTAAAACATGTTGAATCATTTCAACAGTTTTCTCATCGTCGCCGTAATCAAGATATTGAACCCAAAATTTTGATGTCTGTGATTGCTCATATCTAAAATGATTCAATAGGGTCTCATTAGACCATGACATTGCCGGCCCTGCACCTGCCTGAAGTGGTAAAAGTTGCCGCCATAATTGTTCCATTAATGGCAGAGTGTTGAGCGGGGTTACCCAGCAAATTGGTATGTCTGTTGGCGGACGCAGAGAAACAAATCTACCTAGAACTTTAGGGAACGCTGGGCCTAAAAGCATTATTATTGATGGTTGAAATTGCCCACTGTCTATTATTTCAGCCAAAGCAACCGTACAAGCGTCACCTAAGCATCGCTCTACTGCTTCGGATTGAGCAAAAAGCCAAGGCTGGGCAACACCACCAAGAATGCCACGCACAGCCGAAGTGCCGAAAGGTCGATCAACAAATTCTATTGGGTCTGGGAGTCTGAGTGTCCATCGTCTTGGCGGACTTATTGAAACTCCGTCGATAGATTCTATCGCCCATGTGAATGTAATGGTGAAAGTCCCGTCGGTTAAATCTTTCATGTCTAGTTTGTAAGCAATTGCACATATATCCAGATCATTCATTATTCAACCTCCTCAATTGGTATTCCAGATGATCGCATTGCACCAATTAATTTGTCAAAGCTGTATTTTGATCTAGCTGAATTTTTATCTTGCGAAATCATAACAACTCGTCCATAAGGTCTTTCGAGTTCTTTGACCTTACTGGGAGTTAATGGTTCGAGATTGTGACTTCCCGGCCCCCACTTGGAGACTTCACCCTTGGGAACCAGAAGTTGGTTAAAACGCAGCGAATGATCTCCCCCAAGCGGGCCTTGGAAAGGAGACGGAGAAAGAACTGATGGTAAAACACATACATCAATAAGAACGTCTCTATAATATTGATGTTGCAATGATCTTACGATCTCACGAACGTCATGTGCAAGCTCACGTGGGAACTGAAGTGGTTGTTGGACAATGTGATGGTTCGCAAAACTTCTTAAGTCTAATTCACCATCGCATAATTCACCAAGATCTGTAAACATGTTGTGTAAAAATTTTTGATACTGGTCATCCATGTGATGCCAATCAAATAGGGTTTTCTCCATAAACACAAGCAAATCAAAGTCACGTCGCCCTTTTTTCCCGAAGTACATTGTCATGTTCCCTAATAATTTTCTACAAGCTTCATATTTAATTTCTCTTATGTCCTTGGTAATGGTTCTATTATTTTCCATCAGTTTAGCTAATGGAGGGAAATCATCATTACTCCCGTATTCCAAAAGCCCGTTAATTACTTTGTCTCCAAATTTTTCACTAATAACAGAGCGAATAAGGAACTGTTGTAGTATTTCCAATACAATACGATCAGCAACTCTAATTGATGGGGACAAATAAAATCTGTCATAAAGAAATATCCTTTCGCGCCATATGTCGGCTGCAGCTAGAGCACTCCGTCCTCTAAGACACAAAAAACCAGAATGATTTATGCATTGATCGTAAAGAAAATCTGAAAACCAAGGCATAATTGCAGCTAGTTTGCCATCGCTGGCGGGTTGAATTGGGGCGAGAATTGGACCTAGTTGTGTGCGAGTGCTGACAGAATACCCACTTGTTTGAAGCAGTTGGTGATCTCTCCCAATATAGTCTATTTTATCCGCATCTATAGGCCCATTGATAATCGATTGTAGCCAAGGTATCCCGGCGGTCCCTTCAATGAGGGATATAACATTTTCGACGGCAGCATCTGGATCAGATACTTTTACATCAGCGAATTTTTTCTTCATCAAATCCACGAGACTTTGGTCACTTTCATCTTTGGGATATTGCAAACGACGTCTGATAGGGATTATATCCAATGACAACGCTTTATTTTGCGCAGGTATCCAATTTATGTCCGAGAGAGCTTCATCTAGCAGATGGGAAAAAAACATGTGGCCGTAATCGTGGAGCAATAACGAATATCCAGCAATCAATTTGATCGATTCATTATTTATATCATGAACATTGTTATTTGGAATTAAATCTTGGTCAATTAATGTCTTAAGCCAAATTTCGCCTATGTTATACACGCCGACGCTATGTTGCCACCGCGTGGACATTATCTGACGTCGTCCTAGCCACATATCTTTGAGAGTGACCTGGGATAAAGAACTGAGGCGAGACTCGACAACAGATGGTACTGATACATTAAGGCTTTCAATCCATTCTCTTTTTATTTGAGTGGCTTCAGAATGATCACGATAAAATAAATAAAGTGATCGGGGGGTCTCATCAGGAAACAATCGCCGACAGACAAGCTTGTCCGCGTTTATATCAGTTACGTTGTGAGTCATGTTCCCCCCTTGGTCTAATCTGCACTGGTTGCATTATTATTTCGTCTTTAATTTTGGTAAACTACCAATGCAATTTTGGATAACCGGATATATTTGTTTTAAAAAAGAATCTGCTGTGTAATCCAGTCTGCGATACCAGGCAGATGTTTCATCATTTCCAAAATTCGATACTCCCGGAAAGTATAAAGCACGGAAATCGTCAATAAACACATCTGACTTGTTTTTATCGGCCTCTCCCAATTTAGGTCTGATATCGATAATTGGTGTGGAATAAATTTTTGCCCAATTAAAGATACCGGCGAGTAGGTACGGGTCCCATTTCCCACTTAGTCCAATCATTACGATTATTGAGGTCTGAGCAGCTACATATTCCTGTAATTGAGCCAACATCGGTTGGATAAGCAACTCCTTCGTATGATAACTTGGGAAAGACAATTCAAGTGTAAGGGTGTCCAGATGACAGACAGGACATCTAAAAGGATGGGTTCCAACCAAACCTTTGCTTTTTGCGGCTGGTACTTTATCGCTTGTCAACGGTCTCTCTTGATCAAAGGCGGGACAATTTTTATTCTGGCATTTCACGTAAAATATGTCACCCCTCGCGCTAGCAGCAGCCGGTTGGAAAATTTTTTCTGATGAGCCAAAGTATCTAATAATATCTTTCGGCTGATATAAGGTGATTAGGTTTAACTCACGTTTTTCATTTTGGTTGTTTCTAAGATACTCGAAGGCTCGATATAATAGTGGATCAAAATTTAAATTGAGGACATGGCAAGCATTGGCTGAAAGAAGCCCCGCAATACCCAAATGACAGAGGCTTGCATCCTTAGCATCCAACTGAAGTAAACCTTTAAAAGAAAGATCATTGGGTAAATCAAATGGTCCTTCAACCAAAGATTCAGAGAACTCCCTCCAGACTGACACTTGCGTGGTGGCATTTTCATTGTCTCTCATCGTTGAAAAAAATTCAGCAGCATCGTTTCTTAGGGCTTTATTATTTACTATACGTTGTCCTTGTTGTAAGAAGAGCTCGTTATTTAGTCCTTTCTCTTTCAGCTTATTGACCAGCCACTGGGCCATTTGGCTTAGATATGGTACTATTCCATCAGACACTCCTGCGCCTAAAACGAAAAACGGACTCTTTCCAAGGTAATATCCTTTCTTGATTACTTGTTCTACGAATGTCATATCTTCACTTCTGACTGTATTGGACGGTACATGACTCGTAATTAACAAAGGAGAATCACGTTTTGATTGAGGAAGTAACGGAATTGAAGCAACAAGGGGAACAACATCGGATGATTGTAAACTTAATGAGGGGAGAGGAGTAAAACATTCGAGTCCAGTTATCTCAAATAACTTTCGCCGATTTTCTCCTTTGGGAGAGGAGCGCCCAGCAAAATAATCTTTAATCGTGGACTCGGGAATTTGAACTGCTCTTGAAAATGCAGCCTTAGTTTTCCAATTTGTCTGTTTTTCCCACCACGAAGCGAATTGGTTATGTTGTTCGAGATATTTAATATCGGAAGATATATCCATTAGGCTATCTACTCCTCTTAGGAGTGAATCTTCATTGACTCTCTCTTGCTATTATTTTTCACATTATATGCCTTATAGGTATCGTTGGCAAGAGTGTGAGCTGAATCAAGTTAACAGATATAAAGGGATCACTCCATTTATAAAGTTACTTGATAATAAAGAACTGCGTAGACTGGTGTTTTGGGCTTTGATGAAAATCAGAGATCCGAATGCCACTGAGCTATTAATCAGCGCGATAGCCGATGAAGACGAAAACATCAGATGCCTCGCGGTGCATTCCCTGGGAGAATTCGGAGATAAAAGAGCTCGTATTCCGCTAAGTCAATTGAATATTGAAAATGATTCATATTTCAGAGAACGAGTAGAAGCAACTATTGTTTCTATACATGGCCGTCTCGCTTAATTGTCGAATGGCCAAGGCCAAGGCTCAAGCGTTAATTTAGCTTTTGTTGTCCGAATTTATAAAAGCGGTGTTTAATCTCGGACTATAAGCAGGAACAAAACCAATCAATAATTCTCGCTGATATCGATATTTTATAGCTTTAAAATAAGAAGCCTTTAGCATCTCTATTTCCGTAACAGGTATTTCTTTTAAACTTAATAATTGATTTATTCGGAGTTTAATATCTGAAAGCGAACTGGAATAATTGCTTAGCTCTGTTTTTGCAGATTGTTGTGTCAAATATCCAATTAATAAAAAGAATGCTAAAACTTGCAGAACTAATACGATCATTATCTTATACAACATTGCTCCCGTGTAATACAGCCTCCAACTTGCTATCAATGCCCATAGCGGCAATGCAAAATAAAATCCTGCAAATGTAACAAGCGCTATGAGCACAACTACCCCTATTAACAAAATCTTTTTAGTGGACATATTTTTATTAAGCAATTTTCTTAATTCGCTTACATCGTTTACACCCAATTTTTTGTATAGATTCAACCCACCAATAAGAATTATTAATAGTAATAAACTGCCTATCAATGGTTTTACTATTGAAAAATCGTTGGATGCAATTATTCCCGATTTAGCCAGTACCAATATTGCAATAGATACTGCGTATATTACAGCAAGCGAATAAGAAAGCGGCGAAAATATTTTAATAACGATTTCTCGCCCCAACTGTTTTTGCCTTTCGGTTAACTTGTCGTATTCTTGGAACAGTAATTGTTTATTTGTAGACACGTTCATTTTACCCAAATTTAAGGCACCGTAAAAAAGGTAAAGGATCCAAAATACAAAAGCAGTTGGTATCCACAGCATCAACAACTTAAATAGTGCTTGAACCCCAATTGCTGCTACAAATGCGGCAATTGGTAGTGAAACTTTTAAATTACTTCCTATATTATTAAGTTGGTTTTGCGTTTGCGATATGGCAAAATCTACAGAATCACCGAGTTGCTTAAGTTCTTTTTTTGTTTCCATAAACGTGCGCTCCGAAAATAGAAAGTTATCAACAATAATTATCAATCATTATGTTGTGTTCATTTACGCTTGTCAAGCTGTGAAATTATCTTAGTGAGAGATTTGGAACATACCGACAAACAAGAAAAGATAAAAAGGTTCCATTATTAGGCGCCAACGCCACACTCAGTACTCAAGCGTGAAATTTGGCGGACGTTTTTATAAAGATTGAACAACACGTCAGAAAGTGTCCTTTTAATCAACAGTATCTCGCCATACGGGATAGTTTCGGATGGCGTCAAGGGAAAAGCAACTTCCAAACAGATACTCCAGTTAAAATAGCTAATATTATCGTTAAAACGATTAGCGCCAAGGTAAGTTTGTTCAACCTTTTAGAACTTTTATCCAGACGTTCCGAATATAATGCCACGATCACATCAAGCGTGTTAAACTGCATCACATTCCCAGGGTGCATTAATTTGGCTTTATATTTCTCGCCGATGGCCCAAGTAGCATCCAGTCTAGCGATTAATCCCTTTACTTCATCCTCTGTTAAAAAAGACTCTACCATTTGTGGTTCCCTCCTCCATTCTTTGGTATTTGTAGTATAATCCCGATAAGGTGGCGAGTAAATATCATTGCTGTTGGAAATAAAAAAGTATCCCCGGGGGATTAACCTCGGGTTTCCGATATTTTAATTTTCTTAGGCTTTGGCGGCATATGTTAGGCATAATAGGTCACTTTTCATCTTTTTGTGACCCATTGCATATTCTGTCTATTCATGCGATTTATTTGCATTGCTTTCCGTAACAGGATGAGATATTCTACAAGTTTAATAAAGTTTCAACATTAAGTAGGTCTAGCCA
>Ga0182027_10010423_pt1 | contig 13226 bp, 3 predicted proteins | sample 712E1DmetaG_FD_121300 | JGI IMG/M metagenome (GOLD analysis project Ga0182027, IMG submission 121300) | Permafrost microbial communities from Stordalen Mire, Sweden - 712E1D metaG (Illumina Assembly) | ecosystem: Environmental > Terrestrial > Soil > Wetlands > Permafrost | place: Sweden...
GCCGATCGTCACGCTCAATGCACCGGTCGGGTTCGCACCGCTGAAAGCATAGACCGCCGTGATCCCGGTGAAGGTGCTCGTCAGGAAAGTAGCGCCCGGGAAAAGGCTCGCCGAGGCCACCGTCAGCGTGATCGTCGCCGTGACCGGATTGGAGCTGTTGGTCGAGTCGTAGCTGAAGCTCGTGACCGCAAGCGAGGGGTTCGTGAAACTGAGGATGCTCCCGATCGTCGCCGTCCCCGCGTAGCTCAGGGTCAGGCCCGTGAAGCTGAAGCCCGTCTGCGTGATCGTCAGGCCCGTAAGCGTGCCCGTCAGACCCGAAATCTTCGGCGAAGTCACCGTCACGCTCGTCAGCGTAAAGAGCGTCTGCGTCCCGGAACCCCTTGGACTGTAGGTCAAGGTCGGTGCGGACGCCGTGAGGCAAAAAGCCTCGCCCACTTGGAGACTGAACGACGCAGCAGCGAGGCCGAAGCTCATGCTGCGCAAGTCCAGACTGCCGGAAATGGCACCCAGGCTGGCCGTTATCAAAGACTGCCCGGGATACAGGGCCGCCGCGGTTGCACTAATTGAAAGAGTGCCAGTCGGGCTGCCGCCCTGCGTGTAGTTGAAGTTTGAAAGTGTGACCGACGGAGCGGTCAATTGGAGGAAGTTTCCGATGAGAACATCGCCTAACGCAACTGGCATATCTACGTTTGCGATGGAAAAACCGTTCTGGCGAAGCGTGATGCCAGATACGGTGACACTTGGACTCGGGGGGCCGGTGCTACTGACGTTCGAGAGAGCGATGATCTGGACCGTCGCGCTCCCGAGGGTCGCGATCGTCTGATCGAGAGAATCTGAGCTCTTGGTGCTGTACGTCGCATTAAAGCCGTCCGCGACCACCTGGAATGCATTGGCGACCGTCAGAGTGAGGCGATCGAAGTTCATCGTGAGCACCTGTGTGCTGAAACTGTAACTCGCGCTCAGCGCCACGGTATGCCCGTCCAGAGGCGTGATCGACGCGGTGTATGTCGAATCCGGAGCCAAACTGGCACTTGCGACAGTGAAGGCCAGCGAACCCGTCAGCGTGTCCGTACCAAAAGTGGACGTCAGACTGGCCGATAGAGTCGTCGCATCGGCTGAGAGCAACGTTCTGCCTCCGCCTTGCTGGCTGATCACCGCCAGAGAAGCGATTGAGGCGGTCCCGCTGATTGTGGCAGAAGTCGTATTGAACGTCACCGCAAGGCTCACTGTTACCGGATTTCCGGAATCCTTGATGAATCCGACAGCCAGCACCAGCGTCCCGGAGCCTGAAAACGCGGAATTGGACAAAGTGACGTTCAGCGTACCGCTTGTGACCGCCAGAGCGCCAAGTGCGAGATTCGAAACCGAGGCCGATAACGTCCAGGAAGGATCTGCCACATTATTATATACGCCTGTAACCGAAACAGCCGCGTCGCTTGAACCACCAGACGTCGTTAACCCGGAGAGAGTGAGTGTGCCGCCGAGAGTCGCAGCCGAAAACGCGATGTTGGCCGAACCAGTCGTCGTGTACTCGGCGTCATAACTCAGGGTCAGCGGCCCTATCGAAAAGTTGTTGAACTTCACGCTCGCTGAACCCTGAACCGTGGGGGCGAGAATCCCAGCGAGGTGCCCGTCCAGATCGCTCGTTTGGTATTCGGACGCGGAGGAACTCAGACCCAAGTCGACGTCCAAGGTGGCAGATGCCGTTCCAGAAAGAGCCACATTGCTCTTGTTGCCGATCGTAGCCGTTCCGTTAATAGCAGTCTCGGCCAAAACCATATGCAATGCCAAGGCGGTCGCTTGACCGACGAAGAATGTTCCAGAGGCGTCCACGCCAAACACCAACTTGAGTGTCAGGGTTCCGGTCCAAGGCAGGCTTCCGGTCAAGCTCAACGCCGAGCCGAGTCCCTGGAGCAAATCTGGGGTCGCCGGATTGAACACGGACGACCCAGAGTAATTCGTCGTGATTGTGCAATCAAACTCGGCCTTCACGGTTCCACTGTACGTCGAGTCGATGGTGCACCCAGCCGAGGTCAACTCATTCCGCAAATCCGAGTCGCTTGTTGCGGCCGAGATGCTCCAGAGCCCCTGCCCCGAAAACTGTGATGTCGTGGAAAAACCAAAGAGATCCGCAATTGTCGTCGGGAGAACAGGCACCCCACCCGCCGCCAAGTTGTGCCCCGCGGAGCTGTTCTCAAGATCATATAAGGACTCCATCTGCCCCACGATCGTCTGGGCGTTATGCAAATCCAAACTCAAACCCGCCCTGACCGTCGAGCTGAGCGTCGTCTCCGTGGAGGCGGGGGGCGTCAAATAACTCATCCCCCCTGGGCTGCTACTCAATGAACCGGGAGGCCCATTGGACGGAAGATTCGACGCTCGAAAGCTTCCGTTCAACGTTCCGCCCCATGTCAGGAACGTAAAGGTAAGGCTTCCGCCGGGCGTGTAGCCGGTCGCCGCCTGGATGTCGATCGTGGCACTTCCTGCGGTCACGTTGCCGGTGACCGCGACCGAATCGCTCTTACCATCGCCCACCAGGTTGATCGAAAGCGTCGCCGTCGGTGTGAAAATCAGGTCCCCGTTGATCTGAATTGTTCCTGCACCCGAAGAACTGCGCGGGGCGAGGGTTCCGGTGACTTCCACCGGGCCATCGATGGTCCCTGAACCGGTCAAGGTTCCCCCAATTACCGTAGGGTTGCCGGAAAAATCCCACGAGGTGACGGCGCCAGAGTCCAAGGTAACCGTGCCGTCCGAAGAAAACCCAGTGCTACTATAAAATCGAATATTACCTTGTATGTCGATCAAGGCGCCCTGTTCGATCCGGAAAGAACCACCCGGAAATACTTGGACACTTCCTGCCGAACCGAACTGCGACGTACCTCCGTAGAGGGAAACTGAACCGCCCTCTGCGATCGTCAGTGCTCCGTCCAGGGTCAAATTGTTCAGAAATGCGTGAAAGCCGGATCCGGACGTTCCCGCAGAAATTGTCGGCGACCAAACGGTCCGTTCGATGACGACGTTGGATCCGAAACCCGGAACCGAGTCCGTCGACCAATTCGAAGCAAGACTCCATTCTCCGTTTAACCAACTATTGGTATCAGCTACGTATCCGCCACCGACCCAGTAATAGGTGTCGGTGTCGACGGACGTCGCAACGAGAGTAACACTGCAGCTTCCCGTCGAGACCCCTGATCCTATTGCAGTTTGAAGATCATACCCCAGGCCGCTGCTTGGCATGACGGTGTCCACTCGAGAGAAGAGCGGAGCCACTCCGTTCGTAGAAGTGTTGTTGCAGAACCCTGTTCCGGTCAGGACTTGATGATCTCCGGCACCGATTTCGTAATTGCCCACGAGCGAGACCACCGCGGTCGCGGAGCTGAGGTCCAGAGTGGCAAGGTCTGAACTCTTACCCCCATAGGCTGCATCATCAAAGGAAACCTGGTCGTAGGAACCATCCGATGCCACCTTGAAGTCGAACACGGCGTTCGACGTCGCGAACACAGAAAATGCGTCATTGCCTGTATTGTTTGCGAAAACCAAGGAACCCGTCGAAGTCGCGGTACCGGGGGCAACCGTGCACCCCAAGTCGATACGGTCTTGGGCATAGATGACCCCCGTACCTTCGATGCTTCCGCCAAGAAACTCAAGTGAAGGACGCCCCCCAGAATATAGTTGTTGTCCAAACGCCGCGCCCGATCCGTAGAGCACCAAAGCGCCACTGTATTGAGTGAACGAACTCTTGTCCAAAAAATTGAGACTGTCCCCTGCGCTGACTTCGATCGTGCCACCCTGGATACCTGGGTTCCCGTTTTGAGGAACGGTTCCGTTTTGAAGGATGGAAGACCCATCAAAGTCAACATAAGGGTAGGCCCAGTTGGAATTGGTGGAAAGCAATGTTCCTCCAGATTCAACCGTCACTTTCGCGGAATCCGTGAAGACTTCGCAAGGGTTGTGATAACCGGGGAAACCTAGCAAAAGCATGCCCCATTGGGAACCTTCCAGCGACAGCATGCCATTTTCGACCAAGACTTGGGAGGAGGATTCAAAAAGCACTTCACCCGACCATTCGGCTGATCCGCCGCCCAGGACGAATTTCGAACCGCCCGTGAATTTCAGGGCACTATCCCAGGAACATTGAAAGTCGCCGGTATTCGTCAGGATGCTGTTGCCGTAGGCGTAAAGATGACTCCCGGACTCATTCACAAACGTTCCATCGTTCTGAAACTCAGGCGAGCTCGACCCTTCCGATGTGCCGAGGTCAACCACGTTATAATTGTCAAATTCAGCTCCCGAGTCCACCTGCACGGTTCCGCCATCAATATTGAGCGATCCATACACGGTGGCGCTGCCCGTGATTTCCAGCGTCCCAGAATCGACTTCGAGCGTGACGTCCCAAATCGTCAGATTGGCGACGACCGCGCCGGGACCGTTCAGCGAGAGCAAGCCAAGTTCGAGCACCAATTGGGAATTGGAATTGAACGACTCGGAACCCGCCCATTCGGTCGGACTACTCTGCGGGTATTGCACATACAGCACGAATTGCGAAGTGTCCGTGAATTGCAGCGAACTTCCGGCGAGACATTGGAAGTCACCCGTATTCGTCACAGAACTGTCATCAAAAGCTTGAACGACACCCTGCCCCCCGTTTACAAAGGCTCCATCGTTCTCGAATGCCGCTGCACCATTCAGAATAAGTGTGCCGTTGTTGGAAAACAGAGCCCCATTGAAGGACGACTCATTTGAGTCAACCTGTATCGCTCCCCCAACGAGGGTCATCGTTGCCCCTCGTTGGATCCGAAGAATGCCAGCATCGGCTCCCGCTCCCGAGGAGATTTCGAGTCTTCCGCCAGATCCAATTTGTGAACTGGTTCCGTAAATCGAAAGGGAACAGGCGCCATCCGCCGTCAAGTATCCGCCCTCTCCGATAGCCAGGTTGCCCAGAGAAACGGAACCGGAATAGAGCGAGGTTGATTCGTATGTTCCGCTAGAAATCTCAGGCGAGTTATCTATGCCTCCGGGAATGAGCACATTGGCCCCAAACCCCGGAACCACTCCGCTGGGTGTGATTGAATCGTTCGACCAATTCGAGCCATCATTCCAGTCCGAGCTCGCCGCCCCAGTCCAGGTATAGGTGTTCGTATCAACCTGGGCTGCGACGAGGTTGACACTGCAGCCACCGGGATCATCGCTACCACCAAACGAGAATATCGCTGTCTGGAAGTCGAATCCGTATCCTCCGTCGGTCGGCATGACCGTGCTCACGTTTGCGAATAGAGGAGACACTCCACTGACAGCGTTGCCATCGCAGAAACCGGTTCCGTAAAGCACCTGAAAGCTATCGCCGGCCTTGATCGTGTAGTTATTCTCCAAGGTGACCACTGCTGTCGCAGCGCTCAGGTCGAGAGTGGAGCCAGACCAAGCCTGGGCCTGAAAGTTCACCTGATCAAAAGAATCCACTTTGGCCACCTTGAAGTCGAAGACCACGTTGGAGCCCGCCTTGACCGAAATCGGATAGTCCCCTTCGCCGCCAAATCCCATGAAATTCAAGGTGCCCGTCGTCGCCGGAGTATCAGACGAAGCAGCGAAACCGGGCTCGACCACCAAAGGATTGGTTGCAGCGGCGAATACACCCACCGACCCCAAGTCGATTTCGTTTTGGGCGACAATGGTCCCCGTACCTTCGATGCTTCCGCCCAAGAACTGAAGCGCGCCGCCTTGAAAATCCGGTGCCTGCCCAAAAACAGTCGTATCTATAGACTCGCTCGCTCCCTTTAGCACCAAGGCGCCGCTGTTTTGGATGAATGAACTCGATCCCGAGAAGAAGAGACAGTCCCCCGAGCCGACGTCGATCTCGCCGCCCTGAATACCCGGGTTCCCGTTTTGAGGAGCGGTGCCGTTAAGGAGCTGGGCACTCCCTTGAAACTCAAGATAGGGTCCGCCGCCATCGTTGGGACTGGTGGAGGACAACACTCCGCCGGATTCGACCGTAACAGTCGTCCCATCGGTAAACACTTCAGAGGGCCCCCCACCCTCTGCAGAGGTGGAACCTTCCAGCGAAAGCGTGCCCTGTTGGACCAATACTTGGGGAAAAGTATCAGGTGCGGAGGAATTGAACTGCACTGCCCCACCCCATTCCGCGGATCCACCGTTCTGCACGAATTCCGAAGTACCCGAGAACTGTAGTGAACTCCCGGAAGAACACTGAAAATCACCGGTGTTCGTCACGACGCTATTATCAAAAGCCATGACGGACCCGTGATTCTCATTTACAAATGCGCCTCCATTTTGAAACGCGGATCCCTCGCCAGCCAACATGATTTCATTGCCGTTGGACAAGGACCCTCCAGCGTCCACCTTTACGGTTCCACCCAAAACCACCAGCGCTCCGACCCCGTTCGCTCCCGAGGAACCTGCAACGGTCGCGTTGCCCGTGATCTCCAGCGTCCCAGAATCGACTTCGAGCATTGCGCCGGTGATCGTAAGATCGGCGACCTTCGATCCACCGACGAGATTCACGGTGGCTGGGCTCGTCAGCGAGATAACGACGCTCGCACCAGCCGTCGGAACAGTGCCCCCCCAGTTGTTAGGATCACTCCAATTTCCGCCGTTGGGATTGGTGAAGTGGAAAACAGCGCCATCAAGCAGCAACCGTTGCTCGAGGCTTTCGAGCACGAAGTCGGCTTGATCTACTGGCCGGGGTATTGGCAAGAGGAGAGAACCTAAAACCCGTCAAAGAGAGGTCAACGACAAATCCCAATGTAAAAAGCGGAGGACGCCATGGTGGATCCATTCTCGGGTGAAAAGTCCGGCGTCCTCTCGTAGGGGCGCAGTCTTGCCTGCGCCCGTCGGTCCTCCGTCTGGAGGGCGCTGCGCCTGCCTTCGCGCGAGGCTTCGGCAAGGCAGGCTGTCAGCGCCGTTCTGGAATTCAGGCGGGCACGGCCACCTTCGCCAAGGCTTCGGCGGCCTCGCGAATGCAGAACTGCCCGCCATAGCTTTAGCGACGGCGGGCGGCCCGCCCTCCATGGGCCTGAAATGCGCATTTAATTAAGACGCTCGGTTTAGGTTCACTGCTCCCTGAGACTCTGGTCCAATCCCCAAAGAGGCAGCATTTGCGTGAGCCACTTGTCGCGTCTCAGCACGCCAAGACGACGGCGGTAATCGAGTCCAGTCGCCGCGGTCTGGCAAAAGCGAAAAAGGCTGCGACAGCCGATTCGTCCTGCGGACGGATGCCGCCGGAGCAACCCGGCCAGTCCATGCCGCACGAATCCGGGGAGAAAACGTCGGACCAATTCGTCGTCGAGACTTGCGAAGGCGTGCACGCTCCCGGGATCCCCTTGACGAGCGCACCGTCCGTAGAGCTGCCGATCGATTCGTGCGGCATTTGCCCGCTCCGTGGCGATGACGTGCAAACCGCCAAGGGCTGCGACCCCCGGACCGAGCCGGATATCCGTGCCGCGTCCAGCCAGATTTGTCGCAACTGTGATCATGCCCGGATGACCTGCCTCCGCAACGATTTCGGCTTCGTGCTTGAGCTGGGATGCATTGAGGAGCCGGAACGGAAACCCGGCGGTCGTGAGGCGTTCCGCAAGCGTCTCACTCGCGTTCACCGACCCGCATCCGATCAGCACCGGCCGGCCCTCGGCGTGGACCGTGGCCACCGCATCGATCACCGCGTCCCACTTCTCATCGGCGGTGGCCGTGAAGCCCTCAGGCGCAAATCGCCGCAGACATGGGCGATGGGTGGGCATCACCACCACCGGAAGGTGGTAGATATGCCAGAGTTCACGGGCATTTTCCCGCCCGGTGCCGGTCACCCCGGAAAGCTTGCGGTAGTATCGGAAAAACCGCTGAAAACTCAGGCTCGCGAGATTCTCGGTCGGAGCGGAAAGCGGCAGACCCTCCTTTGCCTCGATCGCTTGGTGGAGCCCCTGGCGCCATGACCGCTGGGGCGCCGGACGCCCGGTGGTCTCATCCACGATGACGACTTTGTCCTGATTCACGACGTAGTGCCGGCCCCGGATGTAGAATTCCCGAGCACGGAGCGCCTGCACGACGAGTTCCTCCTTCCAGCGATGGTTTTGAAAGAGAAGACAACATTCCGGCGGGATATCATCCAACTTTCGCCTGCCCGCCCCGGTCAGCGTTATTTCGCCAAACTTCGGGTTCGTGGTGAAATCCGTTTCGAGCACAAACGAATCGGCCACCTCGTGGGCGGCCATAACCGCCTTCACCAGGAGTTCGTTTGGGTGCTGCTGGCTGATCAGCAGGGGTGTGACTGCCTCGTCGATGAGCACGTGGTCCGCTTCATCAACAATTGCCGTGTACATTCCATTCTGGACAAGAGCGCCGGAAGCGACCGTCGGCCGGGAAAGCAGTCGCTGGAGCGCCCGTCTCCGGCCATCCTGGTAATCCCCGAGCATCAGGCGGTCCCTGAGAAAGTCGGCCACGATCTCCTTGCTCGTTCCATAGACAATCGAACGGCAATAATGAATCCGCCTGCTTTCGGGCGGCGCGTCGCTCTGGATGAATCCGACCGTCAATCCGCAAGCGTGATAAAAAGGCCGCAACGCCACCGCATCGCGCTCAGCCAGATAGTCGTTGGCCGTGATGACGTGGACGGGCCGGCCCGCCATGCCGGCAATGACGGCCGCGAGACCGATCGTCAAAGTCTTGCCCTCACCGGTCGCCATTTCTGCGAGATAGCCCCGGTGAAGGGCGAAAGCGCCCATCACCTGTTCCCGATAAGGCTGAAGCCCCAGGGAGCGTTGCGAAATCTCGCAGGCACAAGCGAGGCAAAGGACGATTTCCTCATCAGCAGCACCGCGGCGAAATCGTTCGGCGAGCCGGGTCAGGACCTCCGAGATCTGCCGATTTGACCGGTCCTTAATGGCACCCTGCTCCTGGAGAACCCTCTCCGCGAGCACCATCGCTTCTTCAACTAAACTTCCGCGACGGCGCCAACGACCGCAGAGGTCCCAAAGCCATCCATCCAATCCCGAATGCAGGCGTTTGGAATCCGGCAATTGGGTCAGACGATAGTCGGCAGACGGTGTGGCGCTCAAAGCTGGTACCGCTTTTTCAACAGCTGCCGAAGCCGCCTCAACCATTGAACAGCCAGGGGCCGCGGAGAAAGAAAGAACTTGGCCTCTCCCCCGCGCAACTGCAGCAGCCTCACGGGGCTTGATGACGGAAGATCCACAACCGCCTCGAAGAACGGCTCGGTCGTCGTCGCAGCCTCCCTATCCTCCTGGTCGACCTGAATCTCCCCTCCTCCGTTCCAGCCTAACGCCGGAGTCTGAAGACGGCGCTGGTCGCCCGGGAGAATCCGCCACGAATGGCTGACCAAGGAATGCTCCCCCTGCCCTCGGACCCGTACGACCACCTTTCGAATTGGATCGGCGAAAAGCCTTGCCGCCTCGTCTTGGGAGACGACTGCCGAAAACAGAGCCCGGTCATTTCCGACAACCTGTCCCAGGGAGGCTCCCCGGGGCACCCATTGGCCGATGCAAAAATCAACGCCATCGGCAGCCCAACGGCCCGCATTGGGCGCCCGCACGATCAAGCCGGTCCGCCGTCGCTCAACGTCGTCGAGTTGAACGCGAGCAGCGTCAAGCCGCTTGTCCAGGGCAACCAACAAAGCCGGAAGGGCGTCTCGGGCATAGAGTCTTCGGGCCACGTCCTCCTCGATCATTTCCCGAAGCTCGATCCGCTTCCCCTCCAGCTCCGGATTTTCGAGGCGAAGCAACGGTTCGCCTGCCGAAAGGGTCGCTCCTGGTGAGACGTAGAGCTCTGCGATCGTGCCGTCGGTCACCGGAACGATTTGAGCTGATGGCTCCAGTTTCACGACGCCTGGCATTCGAAACCGGTTGGGCGCCGGGACAAGGAAAAGAAAGAGGCCCATGGCGGCAATCGCCCCGCCGGCGATCCCCAACGCACGCGAACGCCGTGACTCCAGGCGCGGGTCCGTCAAAAGGTACCGACCAAAACGGTAAAGCGGTCCGGCGCCCCAAATGATGATCCCAAACGCCGCCAGCCCCAAGCCCAGTCCGAAAAGCTGATCTCCAACAAAGAGCAGGATCGCCCAAAGCACAAGTGTCCTGTAAATGGCGCTCGAAATCCCATAAATGCTCGTCCACGCGATCGCCCCGGGAGTTCGTTCGGCCGGCGCGAGTCGCGGGAGAGCGAAGCAATATTTCTCAAGCAGCCATTTCAGCTGGAGCACCGAGCGCTGGGCAAGGTTGGGCATATCCAGCAAATCCGAAAGCACGAAGTAGCCGTCGAAACGGAGGAGCGGGTTCGCATTGAACACCACCGTTGAAACCGAGGCCAGGAAGATGACATTGTAGGCGATCTGATTGACGAGGCCCTGGCCTGTGTGCCCCCAGACCGCAAGGGCCACCGCCGCTGCGAAAAGTTCCGCCATCACCCCGGCCGCCCCGGCCAGGACTCGCTTGCGACGCTCCCGAAATCCGTAGGCTGCGGTGGCATCGACATAAGGCAGCGGCAGAAAAACCATGAACATCACCCCGAACGTGCGCACCTCGCCGCCAAATCGTTTGCAGACGAGTCCGTGCCCCAATTCGTGCCAGAGCTTGAGCGCAACCGACGCCGCGTACAGCCACCCCAGGTTGGTCGGCGCCAGCACGCCCTGGCTCCGGTCGAGCAGGGCTTCCCAATTTTCGAAGGCGAGCTTGAGACCGTAGAGGACTGCTCCAACCCAGACGACAGCTCCGCCGCGTGAAATCGCGCCCCGTCCGAATCCGCCAAGCCAGCCGAGCAGGCGGTCGGGATCGAAAAGAGGCAGTCTGAGAAATAGGAAATTGAGCACCTGCATCCGGACGGCCCGCTCCCGACGTTTCTGCCTTTGGGTGAATTGCCGAAGGCCGTCTCCCGCCCTCTCCGACTGGACAAGGCTCGCGTCAACAAGCTGGGCCACCAACTGGACGACCTCCTGCTGCCCGGGTGTGTTCTCGGGATCCCTCGTCACACTTTCCCGCCAAATCTCCTCCACCGTCCGACGCCCGTCGAGGAGGGCCAGAAACGAATAGGCCGCCGGCCGAATCCGGTAGAACTGGTTGTTCAGACCATCGTGGAACAGGTACCAGACCTCCCCCCGGAAGATCTGGCGGCGAACCTGAAGGTTGGGACGCAGGGCGATCCGCAAGGGCGCCACCAAGTGCCATGCTTCGCTGAACAGGTTTTCGGCTCCGCTCATTGCAGCAAATTCATGCGGCTCACCACCACCACAATTTCAGCCGCAAGAAATCGAACAGTCGATGGGTGGCGATCCACCAAAAGCTGCGCCATCCCGTCTCAATCTTGGCGACACCGGTCATCCCCGGCCGCCACCAATCGCTCGGCCCGCCTGGCAGCTCGGCGCGGATGATGAACACATTGGCGCCTTTCTTCGGGGTCGCCGCCGGCTCGATTCGTGTGACGCGCAGGGGGAAACTATCGGCAGGCCGGCTCGTAAACGCCAATTCGCCGCGGGCACGCTCGTTCACTTCATGGATATCCCGCTCATCGACGTCGATTTCCGCATAAACCCGATCCATGCGCGCCACGCGAAAGAGGAGATCCCCCTGCCTCACCGGCGCCCCGATTCGCTCTCGATGCCGCCCTTCCGCGACAACTCCGCTGAATGGCGCGCGAATGCTCGCCTGTGCGATTTGCTGGCGGACAATCGCCAGTTCCGCGGCAGCCTGCCACTCCTGGGCCTTCGCAATCCTGTACTCTGCGAGTTTTCCACCGCCTTCCGCATTCTTGGCTTCGCCCTCGTAACGCTCGCGGTCGGCGTTGAGCGAAGCCTCGCGGTTTCGCAACCCGCTGTCATCGAGCGACAGAAGAATCTCGTCGGCCACAACATGGTCGCCGAGGTCATGGGGCACCGTCTGGATGAATCCGTCAAAAGGAGCCGGCAGAATGGCCTGATTCGCGCTTCGGAGGATGAAGGGTGCGTCCACCCGGAAGGTCATTCCGAAAAACCAGGAACCGATCAGCAGGACCGAGATTGCGACTGCACCAAGCTTCGTCCAGGCGTGTTCCACCCCCCAAAGCTTTCCGAGCGCAACACGCCCCCGTTCACGCAAACGCGCGCCCCACCAAACACCGTGCTCGTGCAGGAGGACAAGCCACGGCGCCGCCTGGTCTGCCAGCGCACGAAGAAGGGCTGTTTCCTCCGGAGTGAAGGCGCCTTCGGAACGCTGGAGATGAATAACGCCAACCGGCTCGCCACCGGACCGCAAGGGGATCGAGGCCATGTTGGCCACGCTCTGCCGTTTCGCCAGCTGCTCATGCTGGCGCGAGATCACCAGGGAATCCGGCGGGGCGGGCCAAACGATCTCATCGTCCTGGTCGAGCGCCTCCTCCATCGCCGCTTCCAAATCGCGGACGATCTCAACATGTTGGGAAAAACGCTCAATATTGCTCAACGCCTTAAGTCGAAGGTATCTTCCCTCCTGCCAGCCGAGCGCAACGCTGGCCGCTTGCATGCGAGCAGCCAATTCGTTGCAGAACGCCATGGCCGCCGGCAGGAACTGCCTGTGAGCATTGAGCTGATTCAGGAGATCCAGCGCACCAACGACCCGTGCAAGATCGCGCTTGGCCTCGGCAGCGCGCCCAATCGCGAGGTGGGCCTCAGGCAGACAGGCAAGCAACCGCAGCCGCTCCAGGCGCATCTGGGCTTCCGGCGCTGACCTGGGTTCAACCGCAAGCACGGCCAAGAATTCAGATTCGCCGGCAACCGGCAACAACAGTCCAATCAACGATTGTCTTGCTTCGACCGGTCCGACCGTTCCTTCCACAGCACCTCTGCCCCGGGCGGCTTCAACCAGTTTTCCGAGAAGATCAGCAGGAAACTGCAACGAGGCGCCCACAGAAGGTTCCACCCGGGCAACTTCGTTCCAAACCCCTGACTGGCCTCCTGACTGAAGAATCACGGCCTGGGTTGCGCCCGATGCATGGGCAAGCACATCAAGATAGTGCGGCCAAAATGAAGATGCCGTTCCCGAGACGCTTCGCAGCCGCTCGAGACGGGACCAAAAAGACTCAGGTATCCCCATCATGTCCGAAAACCCGATTGGAGCGCATCGGGTGCCGCCCTGGTTGAATACGATTCACGATTTGGCCGATGGGAGCAACGCGATGGCGCGGGTGCCCGGCAAAATCCTCCGGTCGGGGTTTGCGAGCAGGATTTTCACTCGCTGAAATCCGCTTGAAGCGTCGAC
>Ga0182027_10010424_pt1 | contig 13225 bp, 8 predicted proteins | sample 712E1DmetaG_FD_121300 | JGI IMG/M metagenome (GOLD analysis project Ga0182027, IMG submission 121300) | Permafrost microbial communities from Stordalen Mire, Sweden - 712E1D metaG (Illumina Assembly) | ecosystem: Environmental > Terrestrial > Soil > Wetlands > Permafrost | place: Sweden...
GCTGGCGACCGACTACCCCTGGTGCGAGCCTCACACCGATGCCATCGCCGGGCTTTTCAAGGCATATGTCGCGCGTAAGAGAGCAAAGGGACAGGTTGATTTCGACGACCTTCTGCTCTTGTGGCGGGCGGCGCTCGCCGACGATCGACTTGGCCCGTGCATGATCGAGATGTTCGACCATGTGCTCGTCGACGAATACCAGGACGTGAACGCGTTGCAGGTCGAGATCGTTCGTGCGCTTCGCCCCGATGGGCGCGGCCTGACGGTCGTAGGAGACGATGCGCAAGCGATCTACGGCTTTCGCGGGTCCGACGCGAGGTACCTGCACGAGCTCGCGATCTCCTTGCCGGGGGCAACGGTGATAGCGCTCGAGCGCAACTTCCGCTCCGTGCAGCCGATCTTGAACCTCGCGAACCTGGTCCGGCCGGCTCACGCCGGCGTCCGCCTGAAGCTGCAAGGAGAGCGACCGGGCGGTCGCCGCCCGGTACTCGTCCGGTGCCACGACGCTCCGAGCGAAGCCAGAGCCGTCGTCGACCGGATCCTCGATGCCCACGAGCAGGGGATGCTGTTTCGCGACCAGGCCGTGCTGGTGCGCGCAGCGCATCACAGCGATCTCATAGAGCTCGAGCTCACGGCGCGCCGGGTCCCTTACCGCAAGTACGGAGGGCTGCGATTCGTGGAGGCCGCGCACGTGAAGGATTTCGCTGCGGTTCTTCGACTTCTCGACAACCCGGCAGACGAGCTGGCCTGGTTCCGGCTGCTTCGCATGCACGACGGCATCGGCCCGAGCAGAGCCCGAATGCTCCTTGGGCTGATCGCCCCGCAGGCCGGCGCCAGCGACTACGAGTGGAGTGAGGCGGTAGCCGCAGCACCTGCCCGGTCGCGCGTGGCCCTCACTGAGACCTTGCGAGGCTTGGACCTCGCCCGCAGTCAGGTCGGCACCTCTGCCCGAGTAATCGCGGTCCTCGATCTTGTTCGCCCGCTGATCCTCAGCCGCTACAGCCAAGGCCCGGCGAGGCTCGAAGATCTCGACCGCCTGTCCGCCGCGGCGGGTGCGATGGATGATCTGCCAGCGTGGCTGGCGGAGATCACTCTCGACCCGCCGGTTGCGACCGGCGATCGCGCCGGGCCGCCCGAGCTAGACGAGGACTATGTAGTCATCTCGACTGTGCACTCCGCCAAGGGGCTCGAGTGGGCTGCGGTGCACCTTCCTCACCTGGTGGACGGGGCGTTTCCTTCCGACATGGCCCTCGGCTCCGCGGCGGGCCTGGCCGAGGAGAGGCGACTGTTCTACGTCGCCACGACCCGGGCGCGCGATTTGCTGACCCTTTACAGCCCGCTGCGGATGCCGGTGCACCGGCGGGCTCACAACGATCGGCACTGCCTGGCTCCTGCCAGCCGGTTCCTCGATGGAAACGTAGTTTCGACCCTCGAGGTCCAAGAGCTGACGCCGGCGCGGCCCCGACTCGCAAGCGTCCAGGCCGCGCACGCAACAATCACTGTCGATCTGGACCACCTTTGGACCTGAAAGCTCCCGTCACGGCCCAGGGGCCTGCTCGTCTGGAGCGAAGGGCTCCGCACGGGCACCGGCTTGGGGCAGAATCCTTCCATGAACAACGACCCGTCCAGCTCCGATGGCCCGGCTCTGCCCGAGGCGAGCGAACAAAGGCGAAATGTCCTCGTGCCGGCCGAAATCGCCCAACCAGACCCCGCCGAGGAGGAAGTCGTCTCGCAACCGGCGAAGCTGATGCGGATCGCCTCGATGGCCAAGCAGCTCCTCGAGGAGGTTCGGATGGCTCCACTCGATGATGCGAGCCGTACGCGGATGAAGGAGATCTACCACGAGTCGATCCGCCAGCTCGAGGGGACACTTTCACCCGAGCTTGCTGCTGAGCTCGATCGGCTCGCGATTCCCTTCGATGATGGCCCACCCACCGACGCTGAGCTCCGCGTAGCCCAGGGCCAGCTCGTCGGCTGGCTGGCCGGTCTCTTCCAGGGTATTCAGGCCACGCTGTTTGTTCAGCAAGTAGCCACCCAGCGCCAGCTCGAGCAGATGCGGGGCGCTCCGAGAGGCCCGGCTGAAACTGGGAACAGCGGCGAAGGGCGCACTCCATATCTCTGAGCCACCGCGACGTGCGCGACCGCCCCGGGGCAGTTTCCCGAGCGGCCCGCGGTTCGTCGGTGTGGTTCCCGGATCGAGATCCTCTGTGAAGATCGCGCCAAAAGGGGAACAAGAGTTGGACCGGCCGGCTGGGGCCACTGAGCTTCTCAGTGCCGAACGAGCAGTCACCGGCGCGCGTCGCGCCCGCGTTTTCGATCCCAAAGCCGAGCCGGGTTCGAGCTGTTGGCCTAGCAATACACCCGATGGCCCTGAGCTGGGATCGCTCTCAAGTCGCGTCGGAATTGGGTCGATGCTAAGAGGCGTGACCGCGGCGAATGCGTAGTGATATGGGTTCCGACCCACCGTTCCAGCCACCGACCGCCAGATCGGCGGTCGTAAACGACGCCATCGAAGCGTGGTCGGTTTACGACCAGTTCTTCGTTCTTTCCTATCGTGCGGCTCCCGGAACCCCGGTTCTCGTCAACGATCTCAGCATTCGCAGTGCCGCCATTCTCGGTACCTCGCCTGAAAGTGCCGTCGATGATCCAGGGCTGTTCGCGAGGCTGCTGCATCCCGACGACCGCGATCGAGTTGTCAACGAGCACTTGGACGCGGCGGCCAACGGGGAGCCGTTCGTAAGCGAGTATCGAATGGTCGGCCGGGACGGGGCCGTCCTGTGGATCTATGACAAGTCGATTCCAGTCGTCGACACCAACGGTGCGACGACCCTGCACGGCCATTGCCTGGACATAACGCCGCGAGCCAAGACCGAGCCGGATCCGCGCGTGACAGAGGATCGTTTCGCCTCGGTGGTTGCCGAGATCCCCGGCGTCGTCTACCGGTGCGCTTGCGACACGACCTGGACGATCCAGTTCATGAGTGACCAGATGGAGGATCTAGTCGGCTATCCGGCTAGCGACTTCATCGGCAACAAAGTTCGAACCTTCGACTCGATCATCCATCCCGACGACCTCGCGTATGTGGTCGCTGAGGTGAGCGACGCGCTTGATCGGGGTTGCTCCTACAAACTCGAATACCGACTCGTCCATGTCGATGGGCAGCCGCGCTGGATCGCAGAGCACGGCAGGCCCGTTCTCGGGCCCGACGGTCGCAGACAGTGGATCGTCGGCGTGATCCTGGACATCACGCGCCAGAAGGCAGCCGAGAAGTCCCGCGAGATCATCGAGAGGCAGATTCGCAATGAGGCCCTTCTCGACTCGTTGACCGGGCTCCCCAATCGCACGCTGTTCCACGAGAGTGTCAGGCGGGCGATCTCTGAGGCTCAGCCGGGCGGCGACGAGCTGGCTGTCTTTGTCATGGACCTGGATCGGTTCAAAGCGGTCAATGACGCGCTTGGCCACCAGTGCGGCGACCGTTTGTTGCAAGAGGTCGGGCGCCGCCTTCAAGAGGCTCTGCGAGAAGGCGACTCGATCTCCCGCTTCGGCAGCGACGAGTTCGCCGTGCTCGTGCCCAAAGCACGTCGCCCGCAGGTGCTTGAGGTCGTCCGCCGGGTGCGGGCGGCGATCGAGCGGTCGGTCGATCTCGACGGACTGCCCGTGAACCTCTCGGTGAGCATCGGCATCTCGGTGTACCCGCGCGACGGCAACGACGTCGAGTCTCTCCTGCGGTGTGCGGATACGGCGATGTACGTGGCCAAGGACGCGAACCTCGGCTATGGCTTCTACGACGCGTCGGTCGACACACGCGCCGCCACTCACCTCGGGTTGATCGGCGACCTGCGCCGTGCGATGGAGGACCAGGAGCTCGTACTGCACTACCAACCGAAGCTTGCCGTGCGGACGGGCCGGATGGTCGGCATGGAGGCGCTGATCCGCTGGCACCACCCTGGCCGCGGCCTCATCATGCCGAGTGAGTTCATACCTGTCGCGCAAGAGACGAGCCTCATCAAAGAGCTGACGCTCCTTGTCATCAACGAGGCCGGCCGTCAGTGGCGGGCATGGGCGGAGCTGGGACGTCGCCTGCCGATCGCGGTCAACTTGTCCATGCGCGATCTGCTCGATCCCGCATTTCCCGGCGAGATCGCCACACTTCTCGGAAAGTGGCGGATGCCTGTCACGATGCTCAAGCTCGAGGTCACCGAGAGCTTGGTCGTGGACGACCAGAGGAGGACAGAGGATGTCTTCGAGCGCCTCGGCGCGATGGGACTGCGGTTCTCGATCGACGACTTCGGTACCGGCTACTTCTCGCTTGCAGATCTGAAGCGCCTTCCGATCGACGAGATCAAGATCCACGGTTCGTTCGTGTCGGGCATGGCCGCTCACGAAGAGGACGAGGTCATAGTCCGCTCGACCATCGACCTCGGTCACAACCTCGGCCTGAGCGTGGTGGCCGAGGGAGTCGAGACGCGTGCCATCATGGAGCGCCTAGTGCAGTTCGGATGTGACCTTGCCCAGGGCTACTACCTCGGTCGTCCTATGCTCGCCGAGGATCTCGCGATCTGGCTCGAGCAACATCCCTCCGCGGGCGAGCCGGTGATAAGGAAACGGAGGTTCCGCGAGGAGCCTGCGCGTGAGACGGTTGCCTAGCCTGAGCTTGAGTCGGCGGCTGGTACCGCCACGATGTCGTGCGCCTCGGCGGTCAGGCAGCGACCGCTGGCCAGCTCGAAGCGCCAGCCGTGCATCCCGCATTCGAGGATCCCCTCTGTGACGGTCCCAAAGCGCGAGAGGTCGGCTTTCAGGTGTGGGCACCGCCTTTGCACCATGTAATCGCCGAGCCTGATCAGCTCGTCGGTGCTCGACTTCTCTGCGTACCAGCCCTCCGCGTACGACATTCGCTCGTCGGACAAGCACTTGAAGAACGTGAAGATATACTCGTTGTACTGGCCGCGGCGGCGCGCGCGGAACCTCATCGAGAGCAACAGGCTGTTCACCCAGTCGATCTCGTGTGTGGACACCAGGGCCTCGACAAGACGCCGATCAATGTTGAAGGTATAACGGCACTGTTCGCCGGCGAAGTGGCGCACCTCTCGCGTGAGGAAGTCGATGACGATCGTCTCGTCCCCGAGGTCCAACAGAACAGGACCACCGACACCCTCGCAGATATGATCTGCCAACTTGAGCAGTGGCTCCCACCAGTCCTTGAGCGTCGCGAGCAGGTCGCCGTCGAAGCTGGGCCGGCCAGCTCGCTCGCGTTCGAGAAGCGGCCGTTGGCGCGACTGGTACGCCTCTAGATAAGAGCGCTTCTCGGCGAAGATCGATGCCAGCGCGTCCTGCCCGACGAGGTGGGTGATCTCGCAACCGCCAGGCGTGAGCAGAGCGACGCTGCCTGGTATCAAGAGCCTTCCGTTGGTGAGGCCTTGTTCGGCGAGGTAGGCGAGGAAGACCGCTTGGTCCGGGAAGATGTTGTCCGAGCTGTTGGCGAAGTCGTTGTGCTCGAACAGCTCGTCGTCGAGGAAGCACGGTGGACCTGCGGAAGGAAAGACGTAACGGGCCTCGACGGCCTCGACGAATCGGCGCGCCCGCTCCATGCCGTTCAAGCGCTTGCGTTTCGCGAACTCCCTCTTGTTCGCCTCCGGCAGCTCGTAGGCGACAGGCCACCAGATGGCTCCAGAGAATTGGAGAAAATGCCCGTCGTAAGCACCGAAGGTCCTGAGGTGCTCGGGGTCGGGAGGCCGCGCGTCGTTCTGGTTGAGGACTCGAGTCTCGCCGTCGTCGAGCGACAGGGCAGAGTCGCCGATCGGTCCGTCGGTCGGCGAGACCATTGCGGTGATCATCACACGCAGGCCGTCGACCTCGACGGGCTCGCCGTTGCGAGTCTGCACGAAGGAGTTGAACCCGAGATCGCCCAGGGCCGAACGAAGCTCGTCTGTAGGAAACTCCGGCAGGAGCACCGTTGTTGACTTCGGCACGTATCGGGCGAGCAGCTCGCGGTCGAAGTGGTCCCGATGCAGATGCGATATGTAGAGGAAGTCGGGCTCGAACGAGGCGAAATCGACATCGCTGTTGTCTGGGAACACAAACCACGACGCGAAGTAGGCCGGGGTTCGCCATGGATCGCAAAGCACGCTTGCACCCTTGGTCTCGAACAACACCCCCGCGTGCCCGGTTGCCGTGATCCTCATCGCAGATCCGCAAGCTGACGTGACACGAATCCCGCCCCCAGCTGTTCTAGGCCCCGATCCTCGAGCCGAGCACCAAACTTGACGCGTCGAAGTCTAAGCCGGCCCACGTCGGCGGGTTACCAGGCTCGGCGCGCTGGCTCGGCGGGCAGGTGTTGACCAGACGGGTAGAACTACGGCCAAACTATGCACGTTTCGCGGCGCGCAGACATGATTTCGCGGGCCGACTTCACTAGGAGGCGACAGCTTGGCTGAGCATGCGGACGTGATCGTCGTGGGAATGGGCCCGGGCGGTGAGGACCTGGCTGGACGCCTTGCCGAGGAGGGCCTCGACGTCGTCGGCGTAGAGGGCCGCCTGGTCGGCGGCGAGTGCCCCTACTGGGGATGCGTGCCGTCGAAGATGATGCTTCGTGCCGCCGCTCTGCTGGCCGACGCGCGGCGGGTGCCGGGGATGGCCGGTGCTGCGACGGTGATCCCGGACTGGGCGCCTGTAGCCAAGCGAATCCGCGTCGAGGCCACCGACGACTGGGATGACCACGTGGCCGTGGAGCGCTTCGAGTCCAAAGGTGGGCGTTTCATCCGAGGATGGGGACGCTTGATCGGCCCGGGACAGGTGTCTGTCAGTGAGCGCGAGATCGAGGCCCGTCGCGCGGTGGTGATCAACGCCGGGACCCAGCCGTGGGTCCCTCCGATTCCAGGGCTGAGCGAGGTGGCCTACTGGACCAATCGGCACGCGATCGAGGCGACAGAGGTCCCGTCGTCTCTCGTGGTCATAGGTGGGGGAGCGATCGGAGTGGAGCTCGGCCAGGTCTTCGCCCGCTTCGGGAGCAAAGTGACTGTGCTGGAGGCTGGTCCCCACCTGCTCCCGTCGGAGGAGCCCGAAGCGGGCCGGCTGCTCGCCGAGGTGCTGAGTGGCGAGGGCATGCGCATCGTGAACCAGGCAGAGATCTCGGCGGTGCACGCGAACGGACCAGGCTTCGCCGTCGAGCTGGCTACGGGCGAATCGGTGCAAGGCGAGCGTCTTCTCCTTGCCACGGGGCGTCGGGTGGATCTCGCCTCGCTCGGCGTCGGATCCGTAGGACTTGACGAGACCGCACAGTCGATCCCTGTGGACGGGACATGTCGCGCAGCCCCGGGACTCTGGGCAATCGGGGACATCACCGGAGTCGGAGCTTTCACCCACGTGTCGATGTACCAGGCCAAGATCGCGGCAGCCGACATCGCCGGGCGCGCGGTTGTGCCAGCCGATTATCGGGCGCTTCCGCGCGTGACCTTCACCGATCCCGAGATCGGGTCGGTGGGCCTGAGCGAAGCTTCGGCCAGATCAGCCGGCCACAGTGTCAGGGTCGGGTTTTCCGACCTCGCCTCCTCGGCTCGGGGCTGGATCCAAAAGCTCGACAATGCTGGGTTCATCAAGCTCGTCGAGGACGCGGACCGCGGGGTGCTCGTCGGGGCGACCTCTGTCGGGCCGTGCGGCGGGGAGGTCCTCTCGATGCTCACGCTCGCGATCCATGCGTCGGTGCCGACCGCCGATCTCGCCACGATGATCTACGCGTACCCGACGTTCCATCGAGCCGTCGAGGTCGCGGTCTGCGATCTCGCGACCTGATCGCCTGGGTGGGGCGCTGGAAAAGCGCTCAGGGAAGCGCTCGGGTAGCCTGCGGGAGATGTCACATACGGGAAGGGGACTCCGACTCGTCACCGAGCCGGCCCGCCACCCCTCGGCTGGAGGCCAGCGAGTGGTCGTAGTCGATCATCCGATCGTCGCGCACCGCTTGTCTGTGCTGAGGGACGTCGAGACCGACAACGCCACGTTTCGGACGATTATGGGTGAGCTGTCCGCTGTTCTGGCTTACGAGGCTCTTCGCGACCTACGTACGGCCGAGCATCGGGTCGACACTCCGGTGGCTCGCGACATCTCTTGCCAGAGGGTGAGCGAGATGGTGCTCTTGGTCCCGATCCTGCGCGCCGGGCTCGGGATGGTTCCTGCGATCCAAGAAGTGCTCCCTTTGACCGAGGTAGCTCATGTCGGGCTGCGCCGCGACGAGGAGACATTGCTTCCGACCGTCTATTTGGAAAGGCTCCCCCGGGATCTCTCGGGGCGGCGGGTGATCATCTGCGACCCGATGCTGGCTACGGGCGGATCGCTTGTGAGGGTCTGCGACCTCGTGAAGCAACGAGGTGCCACGGAGGTCCATGCGCTGTGTGTGATCGCGTCGCAACCAGGCCTCGACACCTTCTGCAGTCAGCACCCGACGGTGAAGGTGGCCTGCGTCGCGGTGGACCCCGAGCTCAACAGTCACGGCTTTATCGTCCCCGGTCTTGGCGATGCGGGTGACCGCCTCTTCGGTCCCCCTGCCTGATCTGTAGTTGCGCCCCGGCTCAAGACGGGCGAGCATCGCGGCCATGGTCATCGCCGCAGGAACTTATCGAGCGACAGTCGGCTCCCAGGAGATCGACCTGCCGCTCATCCCGATCACTGACGAGCTGGCGATCGCGCTGTTGATCACCGTCGACCACGGCGTACGTTTCATCGAGCGGGCGGCGACCGAGCTCGCGCAGCTTCTGGAGCCTTATGGGCTCGACCTCGTGGTCTCGGTCGCCACTATGGGCATCCCCTTGGCGATCGAGGTGACGAGGGCGCTCGATCTCGACGACTACCTGATCCTGCAGAAGACGCCGAAGCTGCACCTGCGCGACGCCATAACCGAGCCGGTCAAGTCGATCACGACCGGTGCCCAGCAAAGGCTGCTCTTTGACGCGGCGCGCGTCGACGTCGTCAAGGGCAAGAGGGTGGGACTGGTAGACGACGTCATCTCGACAGGCGCCTCGATGCGCGCCGCGCTGAACCTGCTCCACAGAGTCGGGGCGGAACCGGTGGCGATCGGCACGCTTGTGACCGAGGCGGCCACCTGGCGTCGTGAGCTCGGCGACACGGTGGCGATCGTGCACGCGCTTGGGGCTATCCCGGTGTTTCGTCGCAACGCATCGGGGGTACTCGTGGAGGACTGGGACGGCGGCGGAGAGCCTGACGGACTGGCGATCGCCCCCGTGAGCGGAGCACAGGCGGTCGAGCCGTAAACACCTCGAGTCCTTGGCTCGGGGAACATCCGCCGGCCGACCATTGTTAACCAATTCACAAAGGCAGCTAGTTTCAAGACATCAGCTAGGCTGGAGTAGAACCGGGTGGTGAGCGAGCGCTCCCACCGGTCGACAGCGCGGTGGCCCTTCACCTGGTCTTTCGCGTGCCCCTAATCGGGTCGGCGACGGCCAGTGAGGAGAGAGATGAAGATCGCGATCGTGGCACCGCCGTGGGTAGCAATTCCTCCCGTTGGTTACGGCGGCACCGAGGCGGTCCTTGACGGGTTGGCACGAGGCCTTTCGGCCGAAGGGCACGACGTGCTCTTGTACACCACGGGCGACAGCGCCTGCCCGGTCCCCAAGGCCTGGGTGTTCGAGCAGGCTGCCGGCGTCGGCATCGGTGGTGCGGTGACCGAGCTGCGTCACGTCATCCATGCCTACGAGGCCGTGAGCGGCTACGACATCGTGCACGACCACACCTTGGTCGGGCCGGTCTATGCCGAGCACTTCCCGGACATGGCCGTCGTGACCACCAACCACGGGCCCTTTGATGGCGATCTTCACGACTACTACCGGGCGATCGGTGACCGCGTCCCGATCATCGCGATCTCGCACCACCAGGCTTCGACTGCGGGAGAGATCCGCGTAGCCGGAGTGGTTCACCACGGCATCGACATGAACAAGTTCTCCCTCGGCTCCGGCCGGGGCGGCTACGCGCTCTTCCTCGGGCGGATGAGCCCGGACAAAGGTGTCCACACCGCGATTCACGCCGCGGCCAGGGCGGGCGTGCCCCTCAAGATCGCCGCGAAGCTGCGCGAACCGGCTGAGTACGCGTACTTCAACGAGTCTGTGCGTCCGCTGCTCGGCGGCGACATCGAGTTCGTCGGCGAGGTCGCCGGCGCTGTGAAGCACGAGCTGCTGGGTGACGCGTTCTGCCTCCTCAACCCGATGGCCTGGGACGAGCCGTTCGGCATGGTCATGATCGAGGCGCTGGCCTCGGGCACGCCGGTCGTAGCCACACCGCGGGGGGCCGCGCCCGAGATCATCGACGACGGAGTCACCGGCCACCTGCGAACCGGCGAGGAAGCCCTCGCAGAGGCTCTCGGGGACGTCGGTGCTCTCAGCCGTGAAGCCTGCCGGCGGGCCGCGGAGTCCCGGTTCTCGCTCAAGCAGATGGTCGCCGGTCACGTTGCGCTGTTCGAGCGTGTGCTTGCGGGCGAGTTGACAGACGAGCAGTTCGATGACGTTGACGAGGAGACGGCGGCCTAGGGTCGCGCCTCGCGTCGAAACGCGCGCCGTAGCGTCTTGAGCCCGCTGGCGTGATGAGTCGAATGACCTGCGACCACGCCGGGGAGGATCGGAGCAAATGGAGTTCGGAGTCACTCCCGACGGCCTGACGTTGCACGTCGACGACGAGGTTCTCGTTTGCGGCCGCGACGCGACTGTGCCGCCCGGCACCGAGTGCGGGTACATCGTGAAGGACACGAGGCTCGTCTCGGGCTATCGCGTGCTGCTCGGTGGTTCACCGCCAGTGTTGCTGGAAGGCACCAGCGCGGAGGCGTTCTCGGCTCGGTTCGAGTTCACGAACCCGACCTTGGTGACTGCATGGGGCCAGATCGAGGCGAGCACGCTCCATCTGCGGATAGACCGGATCGTCGGCGGGGGGGTGCACGAGGACTACGACGTCACCAACTACTCGGGCGTGCCGGTCGAGCTCGATCTCGAGCTGCACATCGAGTGCGACTTCGCCGACCTGTTCGACCTGCGCGGGCACGTGTCCAGTCGCCGGGGCATCATGCAGAGCACCTGGGACGAGCACGAAGCGCTCCTGGTCACCACGTACCGGAACAAGGAGTTCGTCCGCGCTCTCGAGCTCGCGGTCGAACGCTGCGACTCGCCGGCGGAGTTCGCGAATGGGTCACTGATATTCAGGCTGCAGCTGGCGCCCGGTGCCAGCTGGCACACGTGTTTGAAATGGTTGCCGAGGCTGCCGGATCGTCGCCGCCCGACGTCTTTGTGTCACGCTCTCCTCGACGGTACCGAGGCGCATCGAACGGCCCGTGACGACTGGGTCTCACATGTCACCCGCATCCGGACATCCGACCCGATGCTGAACCTCACGATCGCCCGCTCAGTCGAGGACCTGTCCTCGTTGCGAATGGCGCCGGCCAGCGACGCGGGCGCACTCGCGGGCTCGCGCACCGGTGACGCATGGGTGCCGGCCGGGGGCGTGCCTTGGTTCGTGACGCTGTTCGGGCGCGACTCGCTCGTGGTGTCGTTGCAGACCCTGATGCTCTCGCCGCGCTTCGCGTTCGCGACTCTGCGTGCTCTTGCGGTCCTGCAGGCCACGACGACCGATGACGAGCGCGACATGCAACCCGGCAAGATCGAGCACGAGACCCGTCATGGCGAGCTTGCCCAACTCGGGCTCATCCCGCACACGCCGTACTACGGCACCCACGACGCGACCCCGCTGTTCGTGCTGACTGCCGCCGAGGCCTGGCGATGGCACGGCGACCGCGCTGGGCTCGACTCGCTCCGACCGAATGTCGAGCGCGCCCTCGAGTGGGTCGACCGGTTCGGCGACTCGGACGGTGACGGGCTTCAGGAGTACGCGACGCGCTCGAGCCACGGCTACTACAACCAGGGTTGGAAGGACTCCGAAGAAGCCGTGCTCGATCGGGAGGGTCGAAAGGCGCCGCTGCCGATTGCACTTTGCGAGCATCAGGGATATGTCGTCGCGGCCAAGCGTGCCTGGGCCGACGTCCTCGAGTCGCTGTTCGAGGACGATCAGGCCGCAGGGCGGCTCCGGTCCGAAGCGGCCCGACTCGCCGAGATGATCGAGGAGCGCTTCTGGTGGGAGGCCGAAGGCACCTACTATCTCGGTCTCGACGGGGACAAGCGCCCGATCGAGACGGTCGCGTCAAATGCGGCGCATCTGCTCTGGAGCGGTGCGGTCGAGAACGGGCGGGCTCGGCGGGTCGCCCAGCGACTGCTCGAACCGGACATGTTCAGCGGCTGGGGCATACGGACCCTTGCGTCGTCGCACAAGGCTTTCAACCCATTCGCGTACCACCTAGGGACCGTCTGGCCGCACGACAACGCCATTGCGGCGGCGGGCTTTCGCAGATACGGGCTCGACGAACAGGCCCTGCGCGTGGCCGACGGCATCTTCGACGCGGCGCAGCGCTTCGCAGGGCACCGCCTACCTGAGCTGTTCGCGGGGCTCGCCCGTGACGCCGGCGGCTTTCCCGTGCCCTACCTAGGAGCGAACGTTCCCCAGGCGTGGGCCTCGGGCGCCGTAGTGCATCTCGTCACGATCCTGCTCGGTCTGAGCATCGACGCCCCGAAGGCAAGAGTGGCCCTCGACCCCTTCCTGCCTTCGTGGCTCGGCGAGATCCGCCTCGAGAACCTGTTGGTCGGTGAAGCGTCGGTCGATCTCAGGGTTTCCAGGCGAACCGATGGCCGCCACGAGCTTGACGTCAACCAACGCGCCGGCCGGCTGGAGGTGGCCCTCAAAGGCGCCGGGGTACCGGTACCTGAGGCGACCTGAGCATAAGCTGCACCGGGTTGGCCGAGCTTGCGATACACCCCGACGACGGGACCCGGGCTGAGGCTCCTGGTCCGGGCTTGCCCACCGCAGACGCCGAGTCGGCTTTGATCGGTACCTCGCCAAAGGGATCGAGGACTCTGGTCACGCGCTGGGGACCCGCCGCGCTCTTGACGTTCGCGGCAGCTCTGGTGTCGCTGTACAAGTTGGGCTCATCGCCGATGTGGAACGACGAGGTCGCCTCGGTGTCGATCTCTGTTCAACATGGCCATGGTCTGTGGAGCGCGGTCGCGAGCGACGGCGGGAGCATGTCGGGCTACTACTTGTTGCTGCACACCCTGTTTCTCTCCGGTCTCGGCCAGTCGGCCTTCGCCGTCCGGCTCATCTCGGTGGTGGCCTTCGTCGTGATGGTCCC
>Ga0182027_10010427_pt1 | contig 13222 bp, 10 predicted proteins | sample 712E1DmetaG_FD_121300 | JGI IMG/M metagenome (GOLD analysis project Ga0182027, IMG submission 121300) | Permafrost microbial communities from Stordalen Mire, Sweden - 712E1D metaG (Illumina Assembly) | ecosystem: Environmental > Terrestrial > Soil > Wetlands > Permafrost | place: Sweden...
ATCCAGGAATCGAGCGCCATATTGGCCAGCACGCGCGGGCCGTCCAGAAACCCGGTCTGGGCCGCCACAAAAAGAAGCGCGGCTTCCGCCACCAGAGACAGCACGACCAGAGACGTCCCGAAAGACCAGGCGCCGACTTTCCAGGTCCCGAACAAGTTCTCAAAGAGGACCGCGTTCATTGTCTTGCCTTCGACCGGCATCGCGTGCGTCAGCATATACCCGAAGAGGATCCCGCCGGCCGTGAAGGCCAGTGACGCCGCCATGAGGAACATCGTTTTCTTCCCTGTTTTCACACGCGGCTCGCGCAGCATGGTCACGCCGTTGGAGACCGCTTCGATGCCGGTGTAGGTCCCGCCGCCCATCGAATAAGCGCGCAGGAGGATGAAGGCCACCGGCCAGAAACCGAGCGTGGAGACCGCACCGTGGAATTCGAACGAAGCGCCGTGAAGAACCTCCGGCAGCTGCGTGAAGTGGCTCCCGATGGCGTAGAGGATCGCGAACACATGGGTGATGATGAACACCGCGAAAATGGGCGCCAGAACAATGACGGATTCCTTGATGCCGCGGAGGTTCAAGAGCATGAGCAGGCCCAGAAGCGCAAATTCCGCCGTCAGTTTGTAGGGAGCCCAGTGGGGCGGCAGGAAGGACCACAGCGCGTCGCAGCTGGAAGCGATCGAGACGGAGATCGTCAGCACATAGTCCACCAAGAGCGCGCATCCGGACACGACGCCCACCTTGTTCCCCAGAAGCTTGGTCGCCACCAGATAGCCGCCCCCGCCGCCAGGAAAGTGCTGAATGAGGTTTGAGTAAGCAATCGAAATCACGATGATCGTCACCGCCGTCATCAAGACGAGGAAGGGCGAAAGATGCGTGTGGGGGCCCAGGGCGCGGAAGGCTTCGTCGGGGCCGTAGGCCGAAGAAGAAAGTCCGTCGGCGCCCAGACCGACCCAGGCAAGAAAGGCGATCAGGGAAACGTGTTGAAAAAGATTGGGGTCTTTGATGTCGCGGGCTTTACCGAAGAGGAGTTGTTTCAGTTTTTGGGCCATATAAATGAAGTGTATGCGCTTACGAGGTTAACTGTCCCACCCTCTATACCGCACTCGCTTAGCGAGTGCTTAAAGGTGGGGACTGCACCAGCTCAATAAGCCGCCTCTGGCGGCGCGTATTATCGATGGTGCTGTCGGACTCGGGCTGATGGCCCTAACCATTTGGTATTCGCCCCTAGATCATGACGATCTGTATTTTGGGTCCCCCGCCCCACCCTGACGTCTGGGTGGGCTCAGCTTAAGTTGGGATTGTATAATACCTCCTTCATGGAATTACAGGTTCTCATCTTGCCGGGGGACGGGATCGGTGTTGAGGTCACGCGCGAAGCCGTACGGGTCCTGGAGCGTGTGGCTTCCAAATTCGGGCATAAATTAAGCCATCGAGAAGCGCTCCTGGGCGGCATTGCCATCCAGAAAACTGGATCGCCGTTTCCGCCCGAAACGGAGAAAATGGCGCTCGAAGCCGACGCGACCTTGATGGGCGCGGTGGGCCTGCCCGAATACGACGACGCTCCTCCCGAGAAGCGGCCGGAAAAAGGGCTCCTCGGCATCCGCAAAGCGCTCAAAGTCTATGCCAATCTCCGTCCCGTACGGTCTTATAGATCTCTCCTGGATTCCTCGCCGCTCAAAAATCATCTGGTGGATGGCGTCGACATGATTATCGTCCGGGAACTCACCGGCGGACTCTATTATGGGACCCCGCGCGGGATTTCCGGAAGCGGCCCTGAAGAACGCGGAGTGAACACGATGGCCTACACGCGCGCCGAAATCGAGCGCGTGGCCCGAATGGCGTTTCAGCTGGCGCGCAAGCGGCGGAAGAAGCTTACCAGCGTCGACAAATCCAACGTGCTCGAAGTCTCGCAGCTGTGGCGCAAGGTCGTGTCGGAGATCTCCAAAGATTTTCCCGAAGTGGCGCTGGAGCACCTTCTGGTGGACAACTGTGCGATGCAGCTGATCTTGAACCCGAAACGCTTTGATGTGGTCCTCATGGAAAACATGTTCGGCGATATCTTAAGCGACGAGGGGTCCGTCCTGGCCGGCTCGATCGGGATGCTGCCTTCGGCCTCGATCGGCGATCCCAAGCGGCCAGGCGTCTGGGCCGGCCTCTACGAGCCTGTCCACGGCTCGGCCCCCGACATCGCCGGGCAGAACAAAGCCAACCCTCTCGGCGCGATCGGATCGGTCGCCGCCATGCTCGAATACAGTTTTGGCCTGACGAAGGAAGCCGCCGCGGTGAGCGCGGCCATTGAAAAGGTTCTCAACAGCGGAAAAGTGACCGCCGATCTTCGACCCAAAGGGAACCCCGCCGCCACCGAAGACGTCGGCAAAGCCGTCTGCGAACTTCTCTGATTCCCTAAACCATTTCCATGACAGGCAAGAAAGTTACCATTGTGACGCTGGGCTGCCTGAAAAATACGGCCGACACCGCTAACCTCACCCGCTTGCTGAAAGCGCGCGGCCATGAGCTCGTGGCGGACGCCGCGGACGCCGACGCCATTGTCGTCCATACCTGTTCTTTCATCGAAGCGGCCAAGAAAGAATCGATCGATACCATTCTGGAGGCTGGACGGATGAAAGCCGGAGGAAAACAGTTGATCGTCACCGGCTGTCTCGTCCAGCAGCATGGAAAAGAACTATGGGACGATCTACCCGAGGTGGACGCGATGCTGGGCACCGGGCAGCTGGCGCAGGTGGCGGACCTCCTGGAGAAACCGCGAGCGCGCTTTATCGACCGGGCCAACCCCGGCGGGTTCATGGACTTGCCCGCCGAAGTCTCGACGAAGGCGGGTCCGGGCTCCGTCACCGGCATTCTGCGCCTCTCCGAAGGATGCCGCCATCCTTGTTCCTTTTGCGTGATCCCCCGCCTGCGCGGCGGCGTGCAGAGCCGCCGCGAAGAGATCATTCTGCGCGAAGCGCGGGAACTCGCCTCTCAGGGCGTCGAGGAATTCAGCGTCATCGCCCAGGACACCGGCGATTGGGGTAGGGATTCGAAGTCCACCGGGCGCCTGCCTTCGCTTCTTCGCTCTATCGCCGCCATCCCGGGCGTGCGATGGATCCGGCTGATGTATATGCACCCAGCCTCGTTCACGGATGATCTCCTTTCCGTCTTGGCGGAGCAGCCGGAGAAATTCCCGTACCTCGATATGCCGCTCCAACACATCGATTCCCGGGTCCTTTCCGAAATGAAAAGGAAAACGGACGAAGCGGGCCTGCGGAAACTGCTCGACCGCATCCACGCCAAAGCTTCCGGCCTGACGCTGCGCACCACGTTCATCGTCGGGTTCCCCGGCGAGACGGCCGCCCAGTTCAAGCGCCTCGTGAATTTTATCGAGGAAGGGCATTTTGACTACCTGGGAGCGTTCGCTTATTCCAAAGAAGAAGGAACGCCGGCCGCGGCGCGGAGTGACCAGGTGGCCGAAAAAGTGAAGCAGGACCGCCTGGCCAGCCTCACGAACAGCTACTACGATGTCGCCCACTCCAAAGCGCAGAAACGCCTGGGATCGGTCGAGACCATCCTTCTAGAAGACACCGAGGGCGATACGGTCGTTGGGCGCACCCGGCGCGAGGCGCCGGAAATCGACGCGATCGTGCGCCTCCCGCAGGCGGCCTCTCGCGGCGGGCGGTTCATCCGCGCGAAACTGACGGGCTATGACGCCTACGAGTTTTCAGGGGTTCCAATTTAAATCAGGCCTTGTCAGAAGCGGGATGAATCTGTCATACTGGCTGTGCAGTAGTCCACTTCGAAGGCACGCTTCCCTGCGCAGACTCACCGAACAGCGGATTCCGGCACTTTGATTGGTATTGAAGGGGTTTAAAGCCCTACACTAGGAGATAGCAAACACAATGGAAAAAAGACTGTATGTAGGTAATTTGCCGTTCGACACAACTGAAGACGACCTTCACCAGCTGTTTTCGGCCCATGGCCAGATCGTGAGCGCCAAGCTCATTACGGACATGGAAACCGGCCGCTCGCGCGGGTTCGGGTTTGTCGAGATGAGCACCGAGGATGAAGCGAAGGCAGCCATCGAAAAGATGAACAAATCCAAAGTCGGAGACCGCGAATTGACGGTCAACGAAGCGCGCCCTCGCCCGGAGAAATCCGGCGGACGCGGCGGGTTCGGCGGCGGACGCGGCGGGTTCGGCGGCGGTAACGGTGGTGGTTACGGCGGCGGACGCGGCGGGTTCGGCGGCGGACGCGGCAACCGGTATTAATCGACCGGGCCGCCTTTAGTCATCGCTGAAGTTTTATAAAAGAGACCTCTAGAAATAGGGGTCTTTTTTATGACGGTCTCTCTAATTTTCCTTTAAACGGGCTTCCAGGTAGGACTTGATGCGGTCAAATTGCGCCTGCGCTTCTTCCACCAGAGGCGCCGCCGAGTCCGTCAATTGCCCTTCTTTGGCCATAGCGATGAGACGGCGCAGGGGCGGCACGATCCCGGACATGCCGAATGATTCGCTCGCTCCGGCGCATCCGTGCGCGATCCGATGGACTTCGGCGGCCGATCCCTCCCGGACCGCCTGGCCGAGCCGCGCGATGTCTTCGGCGGTGGATTTCAGGTAGATACTCATGAGCCGCCGAAGCCCGGAGAGATCCCCATCCGAAACAAGCCGCAGGCGGTCTTCGTCAACCGGAGAAGGCTCAATGTCGGGACCGGCGGACGACGATCCGGAAGGGAGCCAGCGGCCGAGGATGGCCTGAAGCCGTCCGAGGTCCACGGGTTTGAGCAGGAAGTCGTCCATGCCCGCGGCCAGGCATTTTTCCCGGTCTCCCTCGACGGCGTTGGCCGTCAGGGCGACGATGGGCGTATGGCGGGAGCCGTCTTCGCGCTTGCGGATGGCGGCCGTCGCGTCATAGCCGTCCATCTCCGGCATCAGGCAATCCATGAACACCAGGTCGTAGTCCTTCTTGGAAAGGAGCTCGAGCGCCTGGCGGCCATCAGCCGCGACATCGGGTTGATAGCCCAAGTTTTGAAGCTGGTGGAGGATGTAGAAACGGTTGAATTGGTTATCTTCGGCCACCAGGATGCGCGAAGGGCTTGGCGGAGAATTCTTGGCGGGGACCTTCGGCGCAACGTCCTGGGGAGCCGGCTTGACGTCCTTCCCGGCGGATGAAGGGAAAGTAAACCAGAAGGTGGATCCTTGCCCCGGCGCACTTTTGACGCCGATGGTCCCCCCCATCAGCTCCACCAGCTGCCGGCTGATCGCCAGGCCCAGCCCCGTACCCCCGTATTTTCGAGTCGTGGAGTTGTCAGCCTGCCGGAAAGCTTCAAAAAGCCGGCCCTGGATGTCCGCCGGAATGCCGATTCCGTTGTCCTTTACCGACACATAGACTTCCAGCCCGGGACCCCAATCGGTCCCGCGCCCCCGCACCTCGATGCGGATTTCCCCATGCTCCGAGAACTTGACGGCGTTCCCCACCAGATTGACGAGGACCTGGCGAAGCCGCGCTGGATCGCCCCGGAGGACCCTCGGCAGGGCGGGGTCGGTTTCGTAAACCATGGTCAGCCCTTTGGAGCGGGCGCGCACGGAAACCAATTCCATCACTTCCCTGACGAGCGCATCCATTTCAAAGGGAATGTTTTCCAGCGTCATTTTCCCCGACTCGATCTTGGAAAAATCCAGGATGTCGTTGATCAGAGTCAGCAGTGCCTCTCCCGCGTGGACCGCGACGCGGCTGAATTCCTTCTGCTTCTCGCTCAGCTCGGTCTCGAGCAGCAGGTTGTGCATTCCGATAATCGCATTCAAGGGCGTACGGATCTCATGGCTCATTTTGGCCATGAACTCGGATTTAAAGCGCGCCGATTCCAGGGCCGCGTCATGCGCTTTTTTGAGAGCCTCCTCCGCCTGTTTGCGCGAGGTGATGTCCTCGAAGACGATGGCGCATTCTCCGCGGCGCGGGAAGAACGCCGATACTGAAAACCACCGGCCCAGCGACTCAAAATAGCTCTCGAACCGGACACTCTTCCCCTCTAATGGCCCTCGCCCAAGGGAGCCGATCCATGCGGAAGCGATGGGGGCGCCGGGGAATACCTCGCTGAATTTCCGCCCGACGACCGCGCTCTTTTCCAGGCCCGTATGCTGCTCAAACATCTCGTTCACTTCGACGCACAGCAGGTCGCAAGGGCGGTGGGCGGAGTCGAAGACTACCCGACAATACGCTCCGCCGCTCAGCAAGTTGGCAAAAAGGCTCCGGTAATGCTCCTCCGAAGCGGCGATGTGCTGCGCGCTTTCCAGATTTCGGAAATAGATCGTGAAAATGGACAGCACCAAAAGAGAAAGCAGGAGAGTGATGATGATCCCGCCGAGCCGGTTGCGGACGATGTACTTCTTCCAGGCCGCGGTGTCCGTTTCCACGACGAGAACGCCCAGGAGCGTCCGGATGGCCGGATCGCGAATGGCGGCGTAAGCGCCAAAACAGGTGCCCGTCGGTTCCGGCAGAGGCCGCACGACGCTGTCCGCGCCGGACCAGATCTCGGCCAGCGCCGCGAAGTTGGCACGGTAAGGCGTTCCCGGTCTCTCCGGCTCGACCGAGGGGCCTTTTGAGTTCTCGGGGTGCGCATCCAGAAGGAAAATGAACTGGCCCTGCCGGTATCCGAGCAGAGCGATCCGGCGGACATCCCAGTCCGTCTGGCCGGCCCAGGAGAGCGCCGCCTTCAGCCGCCGATAATCGTCCGACTCTTCGCTGGCGGGGGTCCCATTCAGGGAGCGGAAATAGGCCGGGTCAATGGACCGCGCCGTCGTTTGCGACCAGATGGAAAGAGCCTCAGAGAAATCCCCCCGCTCCAGGCGCGAAAGGGACTCCGTAATGCCCCAGCCGACGAGCAGCACCGCGGTAAAAATCGGCAAAAACCACAATCCATGCCGGGGCGGCGTGACGGCCGTTGCTTCCTCCGCCAGGGCGGCCCGGCGCAGGGTCTGGGAATAAACCCAGATGGCCGCGGCCATTTCGTAAGCGATCATTCCCCGGACCAGCTGGATGGGAAGGCCCGTGAAACGCAAAAACGTTTCCTGATTGATCCAGGCCGCGGGAAAGAATGGGACCTTGGAGGCGACAACACCGGTGGCCAGGGCGTAGGCAGCCATGCCTGCCCCGGTGAGCGCCAACGACCGGCGGCCGACGGCCTGCCGCCGCGAAACCTGCCACAGCATCCAGGCCGACCCCATCCCTCCCGTCACGCCGAAAACGTATCGGGACGTGGAGGCCATCCCCTCAAGTCCCCATAATCCGCCGCCGGCCGCCAGCACCCCCAGCGGGACATAGATCCACAGACCGGGAGAACGACCGCGGAACGTTTTCATTCCCGATCGGCCAAACTCCGTCAGGCACAGAAATGACGCCACCATCAGGCCCAGCCGCGCTGAGCGCGTCCAGACGTTGTCCCCGAGGCTGACCGCCAAGAGTTCCATCCATTCATGACAGCCGTGGAGGACCCCGAAGAGCCCCAGCCAATGCCACGGCAGGACCTGCCGGGCCCGGCGGTTCAGGATGAGGCAGACGCTGGCGACCAGGATGAACGCCAGGCCGTAGAGGAAGTAAATGAAATCCAGCTGGGATTGAAAAAAGGCCGGGTTCACAAAAGAGGAGGCCGCCTAACGATCAATTTTTTCCAGGACACGGGGCTTCAGGAAACGATGCACGCGCGCGCGCAACTCGGCGGGAGCGAAGGGCTTCACGATATAGTCATTCGCTCCCTGGTGGAACCCCTTCAGGATATCTTTTTTCTGCGCGTTCGAAGTGACCATGATGATCGGGATATGCCCCAGCGTGGGGACGTCCCGCAGCCTCTTGAGCAGCTCGAAACCATCCATGCCCGGCAGGCAGACATCCACGGTGATCAGGGAAACGGCATGGTCCGCGACGAAATTCAGCGCCCCTTCCGCGTCGCGGACGCGGACCAGCCGGAAGCCCTGGTCCCGCAGATGGTGCTTCATCACGGAAGCCATCCACGCGTTGTCTTCCACGATCAGGATCGTTCTCTTGACCGTCAGGGGCTTGTCCAGCGGAGTGAGGATTCTGTTGCGGCCGGACTGCTTGGCCAGATAGAGGATGCGGTCCGCGTCCGCGATGACTTCGTCGGCGCTGAGCCCTTTTTTGGCGCCGGAAAGGCCCGCCGAAAAGCTGAGAGAAAAGGAATGGCCGTCCGCGGAAACAAATTTTTCCGCCCGCACGGCCTTCAAGGCGCTCGTGAGCGCCAGTTTGGCGGATTTCACATCGGTATTCGGGAAGAACACCGCAAACTCCTCGCCGCCCCACCGGGCCAGGAGGTCGGAGGTCCGCAGCGTTTGGGCGATGACCTGGGACAGCCGCCGGAGCACCTGGTCCCCCATCGAGTGGCCGTAGGTGTCGTTCACCGTCTTAAAGAGGTCGAGGTCGAGGATGGCGACGCTCAGCGGCTGACGGGACCGCAAGGCCAGCATGCTCGCCCTCCGGAAGGCCCGATTATACGCCGCGCGGTTGGGCAGACCGGTCAAGAGATCATGGCCCGATTGCCGCTTGACATCCATCGCCTGCTGAAGCTTGGAAGCGACCACGATGGAAAACGTGACCGGATCGAAGGGCTTGACGAAATAGGCGTCCGCGCCCAGAGCGAAGCATTCCGATTCCACCTGCGGCCCCGCTTTGGCGGAGACCACGATGAGCGGCACAAACCCGGAGGTCGACCGCTCGCGCAGGCGCATGATAAAGCTGCGGCCGTCGCCGTCGGGGAGCATTAAGTCCAGGACCACGAGTGCAATTTCTTTTTCCGCCAGGATCTTTTCCGCCTGCGCGATCGTTTGGGCGACGTGGAGGTCGCGGTGCGGCGCGGCCAGGCGCTGCCGGAGAAATTCCACCATGGCCGGATTGTCTTCGACCAGAAGGAGCCCGACCCGCTCCGAGCGCAGCCCGTCCACGAGCGCGAGCAGCCGGGGAAGGGCGTCTTCGAGCTCGCGGGCCAATTGGTCATCGGCCGTTTTATCGAGGCGGACGCTCAGCTTCAGAATTTCGGAGACCGCGGGCACCGCGCGCGTGTGTTGGAGCGATTGGGCGATCCGGTGGATCGCCGCGATGGCGTCCGGATCGCCGTTCCGTAAGGCGCGCTGCGCCACCTGCAGGGCGTTGACCTGCGCGACAAACCCTTCGCAATCTCGCGTTGATAAGGAATCCATGAGGGCCTATATTGTAGCACCGCTGGATTTAACACGAAGACGTCAGGGTAGTTCCCGGAAAAAAGCGCCCACGCCTAGGATCTTCGGGTTATGCTTCTTTGCGAACCAGTTCGTACTCTTCTGGCGTCAGTTTGATATCGCGGAGAATGGCTCGAATCAACCCCCGGCCAAGGTCTTCGCCTCGATGCATGGGGACCACCGTGGCGCGGCCGTCAGGATGTTGGAAATAAGCGTGACTGCCTTTTTGTCTGACCAAAGAAAAACCCAGATGCCTAAGAATCTTCGACATCTGGGCCGCAGAAACGATTGCCAGCTTACTCATTACACAGCGATTTGCAGTTGATGAACTCCTACGAACCGGTTCTGAACGAAATTTCGCTTCTCAACACTTAAGCAAAGCTTGATCGCTTCTTTCAGGCGCTTCTCAAGTTCCGCCAAAGAGCGTGCCTGGGTATGACAGCCTTTCAGATCGGGCACAATCCCGACGTAAACGCCGTCTTCATCCTGCTCGATCAATACTGGGAACTGATACTTTTTCATAAAATCAAAAACCCACATCTTCATATGGGCTTATGGTTGCGGGGGCCGGAATTGGCCTTGACCCGCGACCTTAGGATAGCTCTTCCCCGCGCAGTATTACAATGGCTTGCGATACGAAACTATACCGTCAAGGCACCGTATCGGCATTATCTGAACAGAACAGCAATCTCAGTGCCGTGACAAAATCCTATAATCACGAAGCATAAATGGCTAACTTGTTTGGATTCATCGACGAAACGGGCGTCCTTTACAAGGACCCCATTCAACGTTTTTATGCGCTGGGTCTTTTGAAACTCGCGCAGACCGCACCTTTATACGGTGAATTGGTTCTGCTTCGAAGTCGCGTCCTTTCAGAACTCACTCGGCTTGAGAGACCTTTTGAATTCAAGTTTAACGAGATCAACCGGACCAACTATAAACATTACAGGACGCTGATTGATCTGTATTTTTCTTTCCCGCAGGCGGCCTTTTGTTCACTTGTTGTCGATAAGGAAGCGCCGGGGTTTCAGATCGAAAAATATTTCCGCGATGTTTGGGAAGCCTACATCGGCTATTCTCGGCTCTTAGTCCACACAAATATGGTGTCCGGCGACGAGATATGCATTCTTGCGGATTATTTCTCCAAGCCCAAGGCATCAACCAAGTATTACGAGGTGGAATTGGCCAAGCCCGACGATAAGGGAGCACATCCTGTCTTTAACGTCTGCATGCTGGAATCGCACGCCTCGATGTACATCCAGTTGGTGGATGTTTTGGTGGGCTGCGTTGTCTACGATTTCCGCTTACGATCCACTCCCAGTTTCAAGCCAAACGAGTTCAAGAAAGGTCTTGTAGATTTGGTGCGGCGTAAGCTCGACGTGGATTTCTTGGCGGGAGAGCTGACAAAGAATAAGCCCAACTATTTTTCCATCTTGCCTTTAAAGACCAAATAAAAAACGGGCTGTCAACGTAGTTGACGCCCGCACACACTTTATACCAGAAATCCCCTCGAAAAGCAAATTAAAGATCGTCACAAAACCGACTCTCAAATCGCCCCGAAATATCAACATCATTTCTCGCTATAACGAGATCCTGCTCCCCTACCTGCGGGCGCTGGGTCGCAAGCCGTGTAGCGACCATCTCGCCCAACCGAGAGTAACGCAGTTGGGCGGGATATCCGCAATACAGCCGTGAATCGCTAATCCATCAAATAGGGGCCCATAAATCCCCGTCCATCCGGCCCAGTCATTATTGCCCGACCGGCATCTAGACCTTATCAGGAAATCGCCTTAAAATAGCTTATTCCTCGGACGCGGGCGCGTTTCCTGCGTTCGAGCTCTATGCCAAAACTGTTCACCCACATCGTCGCCGTCCTGCTGGTCCCCTGCCTGGCCGGGGCTAATCTGGGATTTCGGAATTCGGTAAACAGCCACCGATTCGAAATCCAAAATCCGAGATCCACAATACACGATCCCCGAACCAATGCTGCGTATTCCGACCAAAACGATGGGGTATTCCGGGGTGCACGCGATGGGGTGTTTCGGAGCCATCGCGATGGCGACGATGCGGTAGTCGGAGCGCAGCGACGCTGGTGTTGTCATGATCTTACAGGACGTGTCCGTTTCTGATCAAGCCTGATGTCGTGTTGTTGACGTATTCCCCGAAGTCGTCGTTCATCGTTTGATGTCCTCCGTTGTGGTGGTGGTCCCGTCTTTTCGTATGGAAGACCCTTTCAAGTCCAGTTTATAGGCGTTGTGAAGAAGCCTGTCGCAGAGTGCGTCGGCGAGTGTGGGATCGCCGATAGCTTCATGCCAGTGGCGCGGATCGAGCTGGCTGGTGAGGATCGTGGAGGCGGTGGCGTAACGGTCCTCGATGATTTCGAGAGCGTCCTTGCGCTCGGCGTCGGACAGGGGGCTGAGCAGGAAGTCATCGAGGATGAGGACTTGGGCTTTTCCGAGGGTCGTCAATGTTTTGAGATGCGAGCCGTCGCCTTTGGCCTGATGGAGGGTTTCCCAGAGTCTTGGGGTACGCCAGTAGCGGACGGTGAATCCCTGCCTGGCGGCGAGATTGCCGAGGGCGCAGGCGAGCCAGGACTTGCCGACGCCGGTGGGTCCGGTGATGAGGACGTTGCGGTGGGCGGTGATCCAGGCGGTATCCTGGAACTGGAGGAGGGCCTGTTTGGCGAGGCCGCGGGGGTGGCGGTAGTTGACGTTTTCGACGGCGGCGTCTTTGTAGCGGAGTCGGGCGTTTTTGAGGAGAGATCCGAGGCGGAGGTTTTCGCGGTGGGTTTTTTCGTCTTGAGCGAGGAGGGCGACGAAGTCGGCGTGGGAGAGTTCGGAGACGGCCGGGGTGTTGAGGCGGTCGGCGAAGCCTTTGGCCATGCCGTGGAGGCGCATGGATTGGAGCAGGTGCAGCGTTTGTTCATTCATCATGGGATGTCCTTTCGTTCGTGGGATAGGAAATAGTCGGCGCCGCGGATGTTGTCGTGGACGATCCCTGCGGGTGCGGAGACCGTGGCTTCTGGCGCGGGCAGGGGCGCCAGATCGAGTCCGCGTTCGAGGATCGATTTCATGGACCGGAATGAGCAGGTGCGGTAGAAGAGCGCGCGCCTGGCGGCGGCTTCCATGCGTTCTTTGGGGTAAGAGCGAGACAGTCGCATCACGCCGAGGCTGGAGCGGTAGCCCAATTCGGGATGGGGTTTGTCGGCGATGATGGTCCCGACGAGTTTTCCGGTGGCGGGGCCGATGGTTTCGGCCCAGCGGATCAGGCGGGAAGGATTCCAGTCGAGATGGTTCTGGTGGGCGGAAGGCATGTGATCGCGGAGCGTGGTATGGGCATGGGCCGTATAGGACCTGGGATGGGCGGCGATGCGGGATCCGCTTTTGAATACTTCGAGCGTCGTAGCCGTCAGCCGGACCTCGACATCCTGGCGGACGTAGCGGAACGGAACCGAGTAGTAGTGATGATCGATTTCGATGTGATAGTCGATGTTGACGGCGGCTTTCTTCCATTCGGCGAAGACGTAAGGGTCCTGCGGCAGGGGCCGGGCGGCGGGGCGGTCGAGGGTTTCGAAGAGATCCCGTCGGGATTTCTTCACCTTGCGCATCAGGCGGTTGTTGAGTTTTTCGAGCAGTTCGCGGATCGCTTTGTTTAAGTCGTCGAGGCTGTAGAAGGAGCGGTGACGCAGCGCCGAGAGAATCCAACGTTTGGCGACCAGGACGCCGTTTTCGACTTTGGCCTTGTCGCGCGGATGATACGGCCGCGCCGGGATGACCGCCACGCCATAATGCGCGGCCAGATCGGCATAGGTGGGATTTAAGTCGGGCTCGTAGCGACAGGCTTTGGTGACGCCGGACTTGAGGTTGTCGGGAACCAGCACGTGAGGCACGCAGCCGAAGTAATCGAAAGCGCGCACATGGGAGCTCATCCAGGCCGGCAGGCTCTGGGTGAACGTCGCTTCCGCATACGTCAGGCAGGAGGCGCCCCAGGTGGCGACGAACAGATCCGTC
>Ga0182027_10010428_pt1 | contig 13221 bp, 10 predicted proteins | sample 712E1DmetaG_FD_121300 | JGI IMG/M metagenome (GOLD analysis project Ga0182027, IMG submission 121300) | Permafrost microbial communities from Stordalen Mire, Sweden - 712E1D metaG (Illumina Assembly) | ecosystem: Environmental > Terrestrial > Soil > Wetlands > Permafrost | place: Sweden...
TATTATGTAAAGTATTTTCTTGCAATATATTTTGAAAAGGAACGTGTTAACTATATCACTTTACATAAATAAATTCTTTACATAATGAGCATTATGTAAAACTTTGCATAACGCTCATAACCATCCATCCGGGAATCTGAATCCGTCTGAATCTGATTCAAAGATCACACAAAAGATTAAAGAAGCTGGTAATCTGATGGATATACAGCTTTTGGACCACATTGTTTTAACAATGGATGGAGAATATTTCAGCTTTGCAGATCAAGGGATTCTCTAATTCAAAATGCAAAATAAATAACTTAAAAACTAAAATCATGAATATTAGATGCCGGTTGTGTGGCGAATATTTTTGCCCATGCGAAGATACCCTTGACCTTATTGAAGGTGGATACATAGAATCTGACTCATGCAACATATGCGAAGACTGCTCAGATCTCATACAGCTCTCGGAATATTATTTCTACGAGACGTTTAGTGACGGAGATCCCTGTTTGTAATTTAACTGATGCCCTGGCAAACGAAACTTGCAAGGGCATCTTGCTCTTATTAATTTCAAAATTACTCTTATGAAAGTGTTTTTATTTGTATGCCTGATAATTATAGCGATTATCATTGCCATAAATGGTATTGATAGTTATAATGGTGGAGGAACGCCGCATAGATATTAATTAAGATAATCTCCAATAAAAGCCCGGTAGATAGCTGACTATCGGGTTTTTTCTCAGATATTTTTGAACAAAATGTAATACCTCCATATGCTATTCAACAGAATTTATCTAACTTGTATGAGGTGAAGAAAATGTCATGTTTAAGCATCAAATTGCTTGTTTATAGATGGGGTTTGCAGTAATGCTTCTGTGACTGACCGAACTGTGCGTTAGTCGGAAGCTAAAATATAACGGAAATATATTAACAGAAATTTAGAAAATGATTGACTTTAAAGAATTACCTGAAGACGGAGTAAAATTTGAGCAATTAATACGTGAATTACTTGTTCTAGAAGGATTTGAAACTCATTGGACTGGTGTTGGTCAAGACGGTGGAAGAGACTTAATTGTTATTGAAAAATTGACAGGAGATTTATCTGACTATAAACGCAAGTGGTTAATTAGTTGTAAGCATACTGCAAACTCTGAAAAATCATTGGGACGAGAACAAGCCGGTAACATATCAGAAGATTGTAAAGCGATTGATGCTGAAGGATATGTTCTTGTATGTTCAACTCAACCCACATCAAGTCTTATATCACGTTTAGAAGAAATCGAGAAAAACCAAAAAATAATAACAAAATATTGGGATTCAATTGAAATTGAAAAAAGACTTTTAAAACCAAATACATTTAGTTTAATTCATACATTCTTTCCGGAAAGCTCTAAAAACTATAGATGGAAAATATACAATGCTTTTTCACCCGGTTTTTGGGCAGCTAATTATAAAGATTACTTCTTTTATTTAAGCTGCAGGCATTCTAATAACTATCCTAATTTAGAAAGTGTTGAGACTATTGTATCCCTATTAGAACGAATCCGAATATATAAGGATAGAAAAAATGGTTGGTATGACCATTATTTACGACTTAGAGCGGTTTATTATGATGATAAGCATAGCACTCATATTGGTTACGCTGATTACATTTATCCTGAAGATTCAGATGAAAAGAAAATTATTAATCCTCCTGAACTAAAAAAATTATTAGATAAGGCGTTTACAAATAAGGATAATAAAGTAATGAATATACCGGATTGGGATATTTTATATATTCCAGCTACCACATCAAGCGATAGTTTTCAACTTGACCATAAAAAATATTATGAGCCATATTTAAGAGATTTTGAACATGGGTATGCAAGAACAGAATTTCTTGATGACATTGTTTTTGAATATGAGGTGCTCGAAAATATCAGAAAGACTGGAAAAAAAATATATAAAAAGCCCACGCCTCACAAGCTATAAATGCCAATTGGCACATATTAGGTAATTATAGGATAATGCAATTAAAGAAAATTATTACAAGCCTGATACAGATGACCTTCGAGATGGCAAACGGCACTCATAGCAAACAGTTTTGGGTAATTCAAAAAGAAGAGACGCAGGCGGTACTTAATTAAACTGCTGGACCGTTAAGGCAAAAGAACGACGACACATGAATATTTGATTTAAGATAGCACCTATATGGCTATACCACTACATTTAACAAATATTTTGTCAAATGAATGATCGATTGTTTAAAAGACTATACTCCAAGGAGAACCTCGAATTAGCTTGGAAAAGGATAAATACATCTCAAAATATTTACTATAAGAACTACTACAGAGATTTGTTTCTAGCATACGAAATAAATGTATCTGAAAATCTTGAAAATCTTTCGAATAGAATAAAGGGAAATTCTTTTAGACCTTCCAGAGTAATGAGATTTTATACACCTAAAAGTAGTGGATTGCACAGACCTATTACATTTCTATCACTCGATGATCTAATTATTTATCAAGCATTCGCAAACGTACTGTCTGAAAGGATTAATGAACAACGAAGGACGATTGAGAATGTTAATATCTTCAGTAATTTACTCAACAGGGATCAAGACAAGGATTTATTTTTCTTTAAAAAATGGCAAGAAGGATATACAAAGTATCATGCAGAAATAAGGAAAGAATTCAATAATGGCTTTAAGTGGGTCGCATTCTTTGATCTAGCGGCATATTTTGATACAATATGCCATAAAACATTAAGTGATCAAATTTCAAAATCAACTTATAATGATTTTAAATCTTTGCTTTTAAAATGTTTAAGTGAATGGAGTTCACCAAGATTACAGAAAATAGGTCATGGAATTCCTCAAGGACCAATATCATCAAGTCTTATTGCAGAAATGTATCTGATTCCAATCGATAAAAAACTTAATACACAAAAAATAAAGTATTTACGTTATGTAGATGACATTAAGATTCTTGGAAAAACTAGAGAAGAGGTATTAAATGGTATAATTCTGTTAGAAAGAGAATGCAAAGAAAGGGGTCTAATTCCTCAATCAAAAAAATACGAGATTTTTGAAGCAAATTCAGCTGAAGAAGCTATTGGCGCCACTCCCAGCATAGGTTTAGAAGAAAAAACTTCATATTTGACAGGAAGCTTTGCGACCTCCAAATTCAAAGAGGCAATAGATCCTGATAATCAAGACAAAGTCCGCATAAAGTTTATCTTAAGGGCAGTGGGTAAAAACAAATATATTTTCAGTTTTGTAACTGCAAACTTCAATAATTTCCCAGAATTTTCTTATGAATTTTCCCATTTTATGCTTAATTATTCAGCAAGTGAAGAAGTTGCTGATTTGGTATTTAACAACGCATTGCAAAATCCTTCTCAATACGAATATGTGGAAGGAACATACTGGGAATTACTATCAAAGTTCAAAATAGATTCAACATCCAAAAGAAGATACATAAAACATGCAATCAATAGATTGAAGGAAAGTACTCGTAAAGAAGCTCTAAAATTTGGACTATACATTTTTATCTCTACCACGGGAAACGGTTTAGTCTTAAAATGGTTACAATACGAAAAATCTCCTCTTTTACAAGCATTTGCTATAAAATATATTCATGATGGTTGTTTTGACACACCAACTTTTCGTGAATTTTCAAATTTCATAATGAGAAGAACCTCATATGAACCAGCAGCTATGTTAATTAAAAGATTGATTTTTTCATATCGTAAGGATATTCAAAGGTCTTTAGATAAATCAACGAAGGATTATTCAGGAGTAATTAGCAATCTTCAAGGATCCCCAAAGACTATTGATCCTATAGGTGAAATCTTATCGAAAAGGTATGCTGTTAAACTATCAACAATTTGGACCAACCTACTTGGAACTGATGTGGATCATGCTAATGAGATATTATATATGTCTGAAAAATCGTTCCATATAGATAAAAATTCATGGATTAGTTATCTTGATTCATTTAATGATCTTGTATTCCGAAGATTTATATCATTAATAGTTTCTACTGTAACCCCACCGAAAAGTAAACACTGGCCTTCTTTGGTTAATAAAAATGGAGAAAGCATTGATTACGGTATCCTTCTTGATCCTCAAAATCAGATATCTCAAATATATCCTGATTTAACGAGCGGATTAAGAAATTTTCATATTCGCAGGAGTAAATCACCGACCTCACATGCTTTTAATAAAAAGACAGGATTGAAATCACAAATTATTCTTTCAAAGGAGCAGAAGATTTTGGTTGCTGAATTAAATAAAAGTTACACCTTATTAATTACTGAAACTCAAAAATATGTTTGAAAAATTAATAGAATATAAAAAATAGCCAAGCTCTAACTTGGCAAGTACTATTGAATGCATATCAATCATGAATAGAAACAAGTCCTGGGGAAATCCGGGACTTTTTGTTTATAACAAGCTCTGATTGTGGAGACAAGCTTCAGTCTACAAAATATGACCTTCAGAGCGCTATAATCGTACTGCTAGTATCAATTAATATGGTCAATCAACGATTGAGATTCTATATTATGGATATAAGTAATCCCGGTAGAATATAACTCCGTCGGATTTTTATTCAAATATCATCATTTTCTGGATCATTTGAAAATACTAATGGGAATGATTAGCCATCCATTGAAAGAGTAATGTCTATGTAATTCGTTAAAATTTGAATATCTGTCCATTGTTTCTAATTCAATATTTATATTTAACTTTAGATGAATTACAAATTCTACTGTATAGATTAAAACTATCGAGGAATTATCTACTGTAATAAACTCAGTATATTTATATGCGCATTTTATTCAGATAAAGACATAGAATAAATAATACAGAGTCGTCTTACTTTATGAGTAATATTTTAATCGAAAAAATATGGAAGAACTTCAAGAAACAAGAAAATACGCAATAAAACAATTTGATAAAACCTTAGTTTTAATTGCTAGCGGCGGATTAGTGATAACAATCGGTTTTGTTGAGAAAATCTTAAAAATCACTAAAGATACAGATTGTCTGTTTTTAAAAATAACTTGGATACTTTTTACAACCACTTTGCTGTTGAATTTGCTTTCTCATCTCACATCAGCATTTGCAATTGATTTAGAAATAAGAGGGAAAAACAAATGGAGCAATATTATTGATAAATCAACATTCGTACTTAACATATTATCGATTATTGCTGTCATTTTAGCTATTATTTTCTTTATAATATTTGTGTCTAAAAATTTAAACAATGGATAAGGGTAAATTTAAGAAAATGCAAGGAGCAATGAAGCCTCCTCACAATGATTTATTTAAGGTAAATTATGACATAAGTTACTTAAACAAGATTATTGAAAAACTTGATTCAATTGAGCATAAAGTTGACTTATTGAATGAAGAGAATGCACATCTTAAAGAGGTTATAGAACTTATAGCCCAAAAAAAGAGTAAGTAGAATGAATAAATATTACGATATATTTACCTATACTTCTGAGAATTTAGCATTTTCGTTGTGCAATTCTTTTGTTAATTCAGACGATATTAAAAAAAAAGTACAATATCATTTTTTTATTGAATATCTTGAGTCGCAGAATGCAAAAACAATAATTATTGAATATAATTATTTCTCAAAAATTTATATTGATTCTTTTCTTCCATTATATCAGAAGGGGTTCTTGGAATTTTCGAAACAATGTAAAAGAGTCCATTTTTTCAGTATAGAGATCTTAGAGGATGAATTTAAGGAGCTGATTTATAATGAAGGGAATTATCATAATTCCTCATCGGATAAATATATAGGTAATATAGTTATTAGACCTGTTCCTGATTCAATTTTTGGAGAATCCTTACTAGTCCCGCCTCCAATGTCTGAAGGTATTCGTCTTAATTCGCTTATGAATTATTCCATTAATTTATTTGGTATATCTTTTAATCTAAATTCTCTACCATTTTTAGAACAAGATAAATATATAACAACATGTGCAAATGTTGCATTATGGATTGCTCTTAACAGAACATCTCACTTATTTCATCATAAATTACCAAATATCTCAGAAATAAATTCCCTTGCAGGTCAGTCTCACAGTGTACCGGGAAGAAGGTATGGAACTGGATTTGAAGTATTCCAAATTTGCAATGTAATTGAGAGCTTAGGTTTGGAATGTGAAGTCCGAACAGAAATAACTGTTTCATCTCTTAAGGCAATTGTAGCTTCTTATAATAGTTTGGGGATTCCAATATTATTTGGATACTCATATAATAATGAATATACACATTTAGTAACTTTAATTGGGTATGACATCGGGAAACCAGGTTCTAAAATTAAAAATCCCCAGGACATTAATTTGTTTAGTGAAAGAATTACCTCATTATATTGTTTTGATGACCAAAGTGGACCATATTCAAAAATAACCATTGATTCAAAAAATAAAGTAAAAAATTGGAATGGTGACAAAATAGAACCACATGTTTTAATTGTTCCAATAGCAGAATCAATTCGTGTTAAATATGAGGATATATTGATAGTAATTCATCCCTTAGCAAATATATTAGATGCGATTTTGCATTTTAAAAATAAACCTTATTGGGATTTAGAATTATTAAAATCGCAAAGACTAAAATCAAAAATTAGATTTAATTCTGTACTTAGTATTGAGGAAAAGAATAAGATAATATTCAGTAGTTTGCCTGAGTTTATATGGGCTGGAAAGTTAATAGTTTCTGATACATTAATAGTTGAGTTATTTTTTGATGCTACTTCATTTCAAGTTAATTATAGTGCTTTCTGTATCATTTTTTATGATCTTGAATTTAAGAGTATTTTAAAGCAGTTCTTTAATAAACAGGACAACTATATAAAAGGATATTTTAAAGAACTTTCAAGTGAATATTATTATAATTTAATATTAGAATCGTTAAAATAGAGCTACTATACTCAACAACTGCAAAATAACATGTTTGTATCACAAGTTTAATTTACTTAAGAAAAAAATTGAAAGCTTTTATAATCTATGACTCTATTTGAATCTGTCCCCAAATATAGAGAGAAGTTAACAGTCTGTAATTTATTATCAATTAAACCGCTTAGTGTATTATTAGCTAAACCAATGATTCAGGGAGGCTTAAGTTAAAAATTGTGTAAGAAAATATGGGGTTTTCAAAGAAAATAAAGGATGATATTCTAGTCGCCTCTGCAAGACATTGCTGTGTTTGTCATCGATACAAAGGAGTCAAAATAGAGATACATCATATACTGCCAAAAGAGCAAGGTGGTAAGGATTCGTTTGAGAATGCAATCGCACTTTGTTTTGACTGTCATTCGGATGTGGGACATTATAATGTTAAACATCCAAGAGGGACAAAAATATCAATTGATGAACTTAAAAAGCATAAAGCCACTTGGTTCGACGTCGTGAAAAATAATGCAATTCCTCAAAAGGAGGAAAATCTAGTTCATGCCAGATATTTAATTACCAAGGAATTTGACATTATTAAAAGTATTTCGAATAGAAATTTAAGTAGATTTCCTATTGAAGAATGTTTACTAGCTGATAATCAACCTTTAGATTCTTTCAGAAAATTATTTAAGGAGCAAGATTATAGAAATCTTGAAGTTGTACATTCTATTGATATGAGCCCTGGAGAGTATTCAATGAAATATCCTGATGCTATTATTTTGAATAGTAAAGAAGATGAATATAAGTCCTACTTTAATGAGCGCATTCCTTCGATATCAGAAATAGATAAAGTTTGTAGTTTAGATAAACTCTCCGTCTTTTTGTCGAGAAATAATATAGAAGCATTTAAGATTGCTAAAGTGTTAACTTGTTATGATACTGAGTGCGGTGGAAGTGGTGTATTTGTTGAGTTATTTCTATTAAGACCACTATATTTTAAGTTTCTCATATTAACAAATATAACAGGAAAGTATATTAAGTTTAAGAAATTAAGAGCATTGACAAACGATGAGTGTTTATTTGATGGAAAGGATTTCAAATGTGAAAAGGATCTTCAATTACCAAACATGCTGATACACCCAAACCAAAGTGTGATAATTCCTCTTGGAATGTTTTTAGCAGATTACAAAGATCTGGATAAATCTGAATCGTACACTCGAATTTATGATTCTGGAGGAGATCGTTCTACTGTACTCGATCATGTTAACGAAAATACAAATCAAACTATTGAGTATTTTCTTAAAAATTATCAACCCAAAGAATTAGTATTTGAAAAGGAAGGTCAAGTATATAAACAAGATATTCATGATTTTGACTTCAATAGTATTTATTGGATCGATGGATATTGGAATTGCGGCTCATGTCCTCATATGTTTTACGAAATGAATGATTTTAGATTAGTTTATAAAGGAGAGATTTTCAAAGAAAAGCCCGGGGTGATAACAAGTCACTCTTTTATCATCGGAGAATTTGTTAAAAAAGTGATTATAGCAGAGTTAGAACATGAACTGACCACTATTAAAAATATAACTCTAAATGGCATTGAAATATTTTCAAATATTAGATTGTCTAATGGACAGGATATAAAGATTCCTGTATCAAAAAATGATATATTGGAGATAACCGGGTTTTATTCAACAACTGCAAATAATTACTTGAAGCTTTCTTTGGTTGAAAAATTAAATTTAACTTCAAAATTTAAGCGTGTTTATGCATCTAAATAGATAAGTGGTATGCCGGTAGGATTGGAATCGGACAATTAATTTATCCTACTATGCTTTGCTTATATCTAACGGGTTAGGAATATTTAAGACATATACCAATTATGAGTAGATTTCTACTTTGTTCCAATTGCTTCAATGATAGAGGACTAAGATTAGATGCTGAGAGACTAGGTATTGAGGAAGAAGGAATCTGTCCAATTTGTAACTCAAGTGAAGGGAAAAAATTAGATATAATTACTATTGAAATCCTTGCTCACAGGTTTTTTGTAAAAGGGACTTTGTCTAGAACAGAATATGGAGGTGCACCACTTATTCAGTTTAATGAGAAACAAAAAACGAGTGTGAAGTTTTCTGACTGGCTGAACAATGATATTAAGTTATTCGAGAAAACATTAAACATTGGATTTTTCCATTATGGACCTAGACTTTGGATGATTGGTGAGATAGAACCTTTGAAATCACTTATTTCTAGGAATGAAAGGGAAAAGGTTTTAAGTCGAATATTAAATGAATATCCGACAAAAACTTTATCAACACAAGAAATCTTCTATCGTCTACGAGTGAATCCCCAAAAGCCTTCTGATTGTCGAGAATATGATAGTCCCCCACACACTGGAAATGGGCGTATGGATTCTGATAACCTTCCCATTTTATATTGCTCAAAAGATTTAGAAGTTTGTATTCACGAATGTAGAGTAACAATAGAAGATGAACTTTTCGTAGCAAGCTTAGCTCCTTTGCGAGATTTGAGACTACTTGATCTCACAGAATTATTAGAAGAAAAAGTAACAGAATTCGAAAGCCTTGACTTAGCTATCCATATGTTATTTTTTGCTCAAGAACATTCATATGAAATTTGTAGAGACATCGCAAATAAAATTAAAGATGCTGGGTATGATGGTATTATTTATTCGTCATATTTCAGTTTACTTAGAACTGGTTCAATGCCTTTTGAAACAGTTTATGGTATTTCTGTTCGAGGATTTCCAACTTATAAACAACGCGTTAAATCCCAAATTATTCAAAATATTGCTCTATTTGGAAGGCCAATCAATGAAGGAATTGTCTCAATAATATGCATAAACAGATTGATTTTGAATAAAGTGATTTATGACTATCATTTTGGACCTGCAGCGTTTGAATAAAACACTTCTTAATAAGGTGTATGGTTCTTTAACGTATTTCTAAACGTTCACTTAGGTTGAGATGAAGGTAGCAAATTAAGGCTCTAAAGGATATAAAATTTCATTAGTCATTATTCATGTCAAGTGAATTATTTTATGTATTCTGACAATATGTAACAAGTTAAGTTAACCGGAACAGAACAGATGAATAATAAAAGAATTTTAATAAAGAATTTGCTTACGCACCATGATGAGAATACTTTTTACGAAAAGAAGGAATCTCTCGATTTGAAGACAGATGAAGGAAAGGGTAAATTTTTGAAACATGTTTGTGCCTTAAGTAATTCAAACCCTGAAAATAATTCCTATCTGATTGTAGGAATTGAAAATAGAACTAGTGAAATTAAAGGATTTAGTTTTTTTGATGATAGTAATGTTCAAAATCTGGTTAGTTCATATTTATCAAATCCGCCTAACTTAAAATATGAAAACATATACTTTCCAAATCTGCCTAAAGATAAAGTAATTGGGCTTCTAACGATTCACCCTTCCAAGACTCTAACATCATTCAAAAAAAATATCTCTAATTTTTCTAAAGGATCTTGTTACTACAGAAAAGGTAGTAATTCTATTCCGGTAGATGATAAATATTCAGTAGAACCATCAAATATTATGATAGTTGCAGATATTGAGAAATATTCTAATATGTCATTTAAGGTTCTGCTTGATGATGTTTTTGATTTTTACAGACTTTGGAGTCCTGAATATCATCCACAATACTTAGTTTTCAAAGACCAGTATATTATATGCTGGGCTGGTTATCGTACAAAATATGGAGAAATTCCAATGCTGACTGAGGTAGATGTTAGAATTGTTAATGAAGCGTCGAGACTGTTTTATTCTGCAGTTCAATGGGTAGATATAAAAACTACTGACTCAGAGTTTGTCATTCTTGAGTATAAAGTTTTAGGATTTGATAATAATTTCACTTTATACCCTTTTGAAGAAACTAAAATTATCTTTCATGAAAATGGAAATTTTAATATTAGCACAGAAATTATATTTAACCCCCCAAAATTTGATAATGATGCAATTAAGGTTCTTTACAGTAAAACAAAAGACTTTGAAAGCAAAATAGTTAGAGGCGACAAAATAGACTATGCAAAGGATCTTGATTTCTACTTAGGAATTGCAAATTACTTTCTAATTTGTTATTTTAATGGCATTAATGAAGCAAAAACAGACTTGTTAAATTCTTCAAAATATCTTGATGGGGCAGCAGGAGAGTGGCAATCAGAATGTGTTGAAATCCTCGAGAAATTTAAAAATAAATACATCTTACGTTGACAATTCAAACAAAAGTTCCCCGGGATTATATTTGGTCTTGGGTCCATATTTCTGTATGTTTAATGGCGTCTTGATACATGGCAATTCCAGCAAATGGTAAAAAAAACTAAATTTCATCAAGGGTTTAGAATCCTAGTTAAACACTTCAAGTCCAATGTTATTTTCTATGTTTACAAAGGCTGAATATCATATACCATTGATATTGAATACTCATAATCTCCTTTCTGGTCCACAATTTTTATTGAGGTAACGCATCTTTCCGGTATCTCAAAAGGCATTTGGAACTCAACCACATGAGTGTCTCTCTGCGAAGCTGATATTAAGCTGGTAAAGGATCTGATTGGATATTTATTGTCACCTATCTGAACTTGAAATCCAAGAGACGGGGCTGTCATAAAGTTAAGATCATCGTTAATGATAAACTTTAATAATGTTAGCTTCATTCCTGTATTGAAGCTTATTAATAACTCAGGCTTCTCAGGGGAGAATGTGTAGTTAGGGTAGTCATGTAACATGATAGTTTTTTTGTTAAATTATTAAGTAATCTCAATCTCGTCAATCTCCTTCATCAACCCGTCAGTCTCAGATAATACAACAATAATCTTTTGGTAATACTGGATAATTCAATTATTCTTCTTTTAGATAATGATTAAGAAAATCTCTTTTAACATATCGCTTAACTATGAATCCACTACCATATTGCCAGTTTTCCATTATCAAAAAAACATTCTCATCACCCGTATCTAGGAAAACTGGTTTGGTGGCAAAATTCCATTGCTTATGTTGATTCTTCCAATCAAAGAAGAAATATTCTTTGGTAGAATTTGAATCATCAAAATTAACTAATCCATATTTTTTAACTAATCTTTCATCCAATTCCTGAACTTCTTTTAGCAGTCTTTTTGATTCAAAATATTCAGTATCTCTAAAAAATACATTCTCGATTAAATCACAAACTTTCGTTCTCATAATATCATAGTGTTCTAGTGGATCAAGAGTGTTCCAAATGATATCATAATATTCCTGCGGCTTTTCATTTTTAAAGGGTGTTAGGAATTGTTGAAGTTCTACAGATGCAAACCTACTTATTCCTTCTTGCTTGTGGGTGTAGACTTTCATTAAGGTTTTTAGAATGCTATAAAAAGGCTTGTTATATGAATTAGCTTTTCTTTCGATTGGGTTAATTACTCTTTCTTTAAAAAAGTGATGCCAATTTTTACCCAATGAGATATTTTTTTTATAAGGTATGGTGTTGACTACCCAAATCATTTTATTATAAAAATCTTCCCTCTGATTTGCATCATCTGGACTTATTGATGAGTTTTGAAATTCAATAACTAATTTCTTAAATGGATTATAGACATCAGCAATATGTTTTTTGTTATCTTTTTCAATTATAGTTTCTTGCCATTTACCAGGAAATTCGTTTTTCCATTCTCTGTGCCACTCAGTTTCTGTTTCAAACCAGCTATCACAATTTGCCTTTGTTAAATGTTTCCAATGATTGATTTGAAATTGACCATCATATCCTCTCATTTGAGAGGCACAAATTGGACAGAAGCCCTTTGCTTTTGATGTAGCCTCAATTTTAATATTATCTACCAAAGCATATTTCATTAAAAAAAATTATAATGCCATGACATTAGAGTTAATATAAATATACAAAAAAGTCCACATTAATTCTTTCATTCCTAAAAACTGGACATAGATGTGCAACGAGAAGTAGTCCCAGGAATCAGCTCCGAGGGCTTTTTTGTTATCTGAAAGTTCGAATAAAAAATATTAATGAGAATAAATTAACCATTGTTACATGCTTGATATTTCCACTAATTTTGAATTGATAAATGAATGTTTAACCCTGAAGCGCTTCTCACATGCTTCTCAAATAGAAATTTTGTTCTTTGAGTATCAGAGTGTAACCCGTTGATTAAAATAAAAAAAGAGAGCTATTTCTAACTCTCTTTTCAGTGCCCAGAACAAGACTCGAACTTGCACACCCTTGCGAGCACCAGCCCCTCAAGCTGGCGTGTCTACCAATTTCACCATCTGGGCGAGATGGGGTTGTGCCCAGAACAGGACTCGAACCTGCA
>Ga0182027_10010429_pt1 | contig 13220 bp, 10 predicted proteins | sample 712E1DmetaG_FD_121300 | JGI IMG/M metagenome (GOLD analysis project Ga0182027, IMG submission 121300) | Permafrost microbial communities from Stordalen Mire, Sweden - 712E1D metaG (Illumina Assembly) | ecosystem: Environmental > Terrestrial > Soil > Wetlands > Permafrost | place: Sweden...
CACCAGGCTGAGGTATACTTCCTCCTCCCACCAGGGCCACATCACTGATGGTATGGTGCGGCGACCGGAATGGTCTTATAGATACCAGTGAATGGTTGTGCGACATCTTGCCTGCTACCGAATGGATCTTGGTAGTTTCAAGCGCTTCCTGCAAATTCAGGGGTGGCAGGATCGAAGGCAGCCTCTTTGCCAACATCGTCTTCCCAGCCCCCGGCGGCCCAATCAAAATGACGTTGTGTCCCCCTGCTGCTGCAATTTCCAACGCTCTTTTGATATTCTCCTGCCCCCTGACATCTGCAAAATCATATTCATACTCATTCAGCCTAGAATAAAATTCCTTCCGGGTGTCGACAATCACCCGCTCCAATTTCCCTGTATCATTGAGAAAATCGATGACCTGCCGGATATTTTCCACTCCATAAACTTCCAGCTTTCCTACGATGGCAGCCTCTTTGGCATTCTGCAATGGAAGAATAATCCCCTTAAATCCTTTCCGGTTGGCCTCGATTGCGATGGGAAGTGCGCCTCTCATCGGCTGCAGGCTTCCATCCAGAGACAATTCCCCGAGGATCATGAAGGATTCCAGTTTCTCCATCTTCACGACGTTATCGGCGGCAAGGATCGCTACGGCAATGGTGAGATCATACGATGAGCCTTCTTTTCGGATATCTGCCGGCGCCATGTTTATGACGATCTTCTTCCCGGGGATCTTGTATCCCGTGTTCCGGAGAGCTGAATCGATCCGCTGATGGCTTTCCTTTACCGCGTTATCTGGCAACCCGACCATAAAAAAATTGATCCCCTGGTCGATACAGACTTCAATCGTGATCGTGATGGCGTGAATGCCATATAAGGCGCTTCCAAATGTCCTGACTAACATAAAACCGGATAAGGTTGAGTAATCTATTCCCTTAATCCGGTAAAAACGAAAAGGTAATACGTTTTGGAAAACTTTTTTTTAATGGTAAGAAAAAAATAATATGAAATTCAGGATCTTCAGCTGGAAAAAATGTTGTAATAACCAATCATGATGCAAGCTATCGTCCTTATTTTACAACCAACTTCCACATTTTTTCCGTTCCGTTAAATCGGAGATCAACAATATAGACACCGGGTGCGAGATTAGACATGTTTGTTTGTACCGGCTCAGAAGTCCTGATAAATGGTACTTTCTTAAAAAGCATGACGCTGCCGGAAATATCGGTAACGGATAATTCCGCTTTACCAATATCACGAGTTACTCCAATAAAAAATGTTCCGTTTGAAGGATTTGGATAAAGTGTCACTTGTCCTGTCCAGTTTCCCTGGTTATGTGGAAGAAGTTTTAATTGCTGGCAAATGGAATTTTGAAGATTTGAGTTACGAACTGTCAGATTTATTTTATACTCACCATAATCCCCGTATTCATGCAACGGATCTTTCTCCATGGAAGTTGAACCATCGCCGAAATCCCAGTGCCACGATGTCGCATTCGGGGTTTCAATCCTGAATTGAACTTCCAGATCGGTACCGGGAATAATATTTTGCGAATATTTCGTCAGTAAGGGATAAACATAAACTGAATCGCATGAAAAGCTTTCACCGCATGAATCAAACACCGTAAGACACGCCAAATAGGTATCTTCCTCTAAATAAACATGAACAGGATTCGGATTCGTAGAAGTATTACCATCTCCGAAATCCCAGATCCGTGATATGAAACCTGAAACAGTTGATGTGTCATGAAACAGATATTCCGGATAGTTTGAAGTATAATAAAAATGTGATTCGGGAGGCTTACATCTGAGTTGTATTTCCCTAAATAAAGAATCTGGACCGCATTCATTGGAGGCTATAAGGCATACCTTGTAATTACCTTCATTCGGGTAATGATGTTCCGGGTCATGCTGTGTCGAACTTGTTCCATCCCCAAAGAACCACAAATAGGCTAAGGCATCGGGAATTGTTGTATTTGTGAAACGCACATAAAGATAATCAATATCTGTCGTGAATCCTGGTAAAGGCGGCTGGCAAAAAAGTACAATGTTTTTGCATTCGGTACCTGTTCCGCAGGAATCCGTCACTGTCAGACAAACGTGATACGTTCCTGGACCGGGATAAACATGAATGGGATTTTTATCGGAGGAGGATGAACCATCTCCAAAATCCCATAACCATGAATTTCCCTGAGAAGATGCATCAGTAAAAGTCACTGATGGATATTCGACCGTAAAAGTAAAGTTGGCCACCGGAGGACTACATGAAACAACAACAATCTGCCTGCATTTGACTGATTTTGTTTGTAAGCCTTCATCAACCGTCAGACTGATATGATAGGTCCCAGGTAAATTATATGCGAATGCCGGGGGAGTGAACAACGTTGAAGACGGGATTGTCGCATTTGAACACATCGGCCAAACAAGCCTGGTAAGTGTGTAACTTCCTCTGTTGGTGATGTAAGCACAAAGTTTATCTCCATCCCTTACGATTTCGGACATACTGTGAGGCCGGTCAAGATCACCGATATTGCCAAGCGACTGCAGGGTTATCGTACCCGTATATCCCCCTGCAAAATCGAGGCGCCAGAAAAGGTCCTGGCTCTCATACGATTCAAGATACTTTGTCATAAAACCTGTTGTTGTTTCACAGTCCTGCAAAGTTGACACCAACCCACCATTATTCATCGACCCTGAAAAATTTCCAAGGTTCACACCGGTTGGCCAATTCAGGAGGGAATTGCCAAAATCAAGCCTCACTAATGTTGAAGTTGATCCGCTGGCAAACATTCTGTAAACTCCGTTATCATTGATCACAACAATTGCAGAGGGTTGGTAGAGTAAGCCGCTTAAAGTCCCCATATCTTCAACAGTTGGATTATTCGCCAGTGTATTCCCGAAATTAAGTCTTACAAGTTTATTCCCATCGGTACATGTAATAAAGCCAATCCATGTGTTTCCCTCTTGACCGATCCACATCCCATGCGGAAGGGCAAGCCCGGGTATGTTAAGAACAGAGGCCACGGGGGAATTTGACAGGGACGAACCAAATACAAGTCGTACCACAGAATTTTCGTTATTCACGAAACCATACCAGGTACCGTTGTCCTTTTTTAACTGTATCCCCTCCATGATGGTATTGAACAATCCGGAACCATTAAGATTATCTGACGAAACCGGATAATTCAGGAAACTATTCCCAAGGTAATTTCGTGTAACATGAGGGACGTCACCGGAGACCATATATCCCTGGTTGCTAATAAAGGAATAGCATTTATCACCATCTTTTACAAGGGTAATATAAGTAGGGACATCAAGATTTCCAAAAACGTTCCCAAGATTTGTGCCGACGGGGTCAGCGCCAAGGCTACCCGAACAGAAACTCCAATAATACGTTGTAGCTCCTGTGGAAAGATTAGTCAGATTGACCTGCTGGCCAACCAGAACCGTATCCGGGCCTGTAAAATCGGCCACTACCTGTGCCCGTGCTCCAACACCTGCCAGTACCAGGAGAAAAAGGAAGAAAAACTTATTAGAAAGTAAGCCCTGTTTCATAATATGTAAATGAAATGGTTCAGGACAAATATAATAGATTTTATTCTGATAGTCAAATGTTTGGAATGAAAAATTTTCCGAAAGACAGCGTTCTACTCTTTTTCAGGTTTGTATCCCGATAAGGTGAGGATTTTTTGTGCATCCGTTTCCTGCATCATCATCTCCAGTGTCACCTCCGGATTTTTTTGCATGTAGGAATGGATGATCTGCAATCCGATCCATTCGCCAAGCCTTGGAGGGGAATCTTTAGTGAATTCCATGGTATAGGGCCCGTCGGCAAGAAACATTCTGAAATACTGGCCATCTGAAGAATAGAGCAGGCGGTTCTCAACCAGGGCTCCCCAGACATGCGTTTCGTTCTTTACGGCCCAATTATATTGATCTTTTGAATAATCCATCTTAAGGTAACCGGGAACATTCGGGATCAGCGCATCCACAAGGTACTGACGTTTCCCGGCTTCCACCATTCCTCCCAGCAGGGTATTGGGTGCACTTACCTCGGGGTAAGTGGCATTTACAATTTCCCTCGCACAATCGGGAACGATATGCTCTTCTGTCATCCGATCGGCTTTATAGATCGCAAGTCCATCGGCAAAATAGGGTTTAAAATCCTTGCCGAGATAGGTATCCAGTGCAATGATCAGGACACTGTCGTCCAGCTGAATGGGATCTGCATAATCCCCACCGGAAATATATGAATAAACCCGGGGAATCTTTGCGTCAGGAAAATAGAATTTCCAGTGACGAAATGCTTCCGTAAGGTCTTTTTCGACCTTTGAAAGGTCTTTGTAACGACTTTCGCAGGCTTTCTGAAAATCAATATTCCTGGGATTCTCCAGGTAGGCCTTCATTTCATCAAGTTTTTTCTCATCATTCAGGTCTGTTCCCAGGAAAAAATAATAAGCATGCTGAATCTGTTCCAGCCCGGTTTTAAGATCTGTTACCGGAATCTTAAACAGGTCCCGATCGTAGCGGTGGATCTTTACATCAGCCACCTTAACACCGGAAACATCAACCTGCAACCGGTTTTTGTGCCAATTGCATCCGGTAATAACAATAATTATAAGGAGAATAATGGTAAATCGGTGTATTTTCACGCGGATTTGTTTCTATTTTTAACGGGAAAAATTCAAAGATAGTATGAATATCTGCTTCCAGAACCCAGAAACTGATTTTGAATTCCTGCATCCTAAATTCCTCCATTTAATATTCATCTCTCCTTCGTTGATTACTTTTGGATAAAATCCTGTCGGGAACATGCTGGTTCTGCTATTAATGATGTACTTTTGTTAAAAAGTAACCTTCAGAAGTGAAAATAAATCCCGGACCTATGATAAAAATAACGATACGGTTACTGGCCATTTCCCTGATTCTTTTTTTTACAGAGGCAGGTTTTTCACAGAATTCATCGTTGCGGCTGGGATTGAAGATCGCCCCATGCATCTCATGGATGAACCCGAATGAAACGAACTATACTTACAATGGTGCTACAACAGGCATCTCTTTTGGGTTTATCAGTGAATTTCATTTTACAGAACATTATGCTATTTCCACCGGTTTCAATTTCTCGTTCCTGGGCGGCAACCTGCATTTTCCCTATGCAAAATCACCGGATACAGGCACGATGGACAGGAAATACAACTTCCGTTACCTGGAAATTCCTTTGATGATGAAGATGAAGACAAAGGAATACGGAAATTTCAGTTTCTACGGGCAGATCGGATTCGGCACAGGTTTTCTCCTCCGAGTCAAAGTGAAGGATAACTTTATGACCCAGACTCACGGGATGATCGCGGATAACTCGAACCTTACCACCAGTGAAGTAAGTTTTATCCGTGAAGCCATCCTTGTGGGGTTGGGTACAGAATACAAGATTGATGAATCTGTTTCGTTATTAATAGGACTTTCATACAGTAACAGCCTGAACAATGTTTTACAGGGTCAAAACACACAAAATAACAACCTGTCGAACCGAAGCAGTCTGAATTATGCCGAACTGAATATCGGCGTTTTGTTTTAATGTAGAAACGGAAATAAATCTATGCGTATCGCATTAGCACAATTAAATTACCATATCGGCGATTTTGAGAATAATATCTCAAAGATCAAATCCTATATCGTCAAGGCAAAGAGCCTTCCTGCAGATGTGGTGATCTTTTCCGAACTGGCAGTTTGCGGTTATCCTCCACGTGATTTCCTTGAATTTGATGATTTTATTTCCAAAGGCTATGCCGCGATCCTCTCAATAGCACAGGAGTGTAAGGACATTGCGGTCATCATAGGTGCTCCCTCCATAAATCCATCCGACAAAGGGAAACCGTTATATAATTCCGCTTATTTTCTTTTCGATGGGAAGATTCAGGCAGTCTTTCACAAAACCCTTCTGCCCAATTATGATGTTTTCGACGAGTATCGCTATTTTGAACCCAACCGCCTGCCTTATACCGTTGTTGAATATAAAAAATACAAATTTGCGGTGACCATCTGCGAGGACCTTTGGAGTATCGCGGATGATCCTCTCTATGTGAGAAACCCTATGGATGAGCTGATCCGGCTGAATCCCGATGTGGTCATCAACATTGCTGCGTCTCCCTTTCATTATGACCAGCCAAAACTACGAAGGGATGTCCTGGTAAGAAATGCAAAGAAATATAAGCTTCCTTTCTTCTACCTGAACCATGTTGGAGGACAAACGGAGTTGTTGTTTGATGGTGGATCGATGGTGGTGGATCCGGAAGGAAATGTTTTTGATGAGATGAAGTATTTTGAGGAAGATTTCCAGGTGTATAACCTGAATGATTTTATTTATAAAGAGAAGAAGAATAACCGCAAAGACGGAAAGGCGCTAAGTAAGATAGAACTGATCCATGATGCTTTGGTCATGGGTATCCGTGATTATTTCGGGAAGATGGAACTGAAGACGGCCATTCTCGGGTTATCCGGTGGAATCGATTCGGCGGTAACGCTGGTTTTGGCTGCACGGGCATTGGGCAGTGAAAATGTGCGTGCGGTACTTCTGCCTTCCCATTTTTCGTCGGAACACAGCAAATATGATGCAATTGAACTTGCCGACCGGCTTAATGTAACGCACGACGTCATTGAAATCGATGAAGCTTATTCCGCCTTTGAAGATTTGCTGAAACCCTGGTTTAAGGACCTCCCGTTTAATCTCACGGAAGAAAATATACAGGCCAGGTCCAGGGCAGTTATCCTGATGGCATTATCCAATAAATTCGGGTACATCCTCCTCAACACCTCCAATAAAAGCGAGGCTGCCGTAGGATACGGAACCTTATACGGCGATATGTGCGGCGGCATTTCGGTGCTCGGGGATGTTTACAAGACCCAGGTTTACGAACTGGCTTCCTGGATCAACCGGAAGAAAGAGATCATCCCGCAGAGTACCATTGATAAACCGCCATCTGCTGAATTGAGACCAGGACAAAAAGATTCCGATTCGTTGCCCGATTATTCTATCCTCGATAAAATTCTTTATAGTTATATCGAATTGAGAAAAGGCCCAAACGAATTGATAGAAGAAGGATTTGATAAAGAAATGGTGAAACGCGTGCTGAAACTTGTCAACACAAGTGAATACAAACGTTACCAGACGCCTCCCATTCTGAGGGTTTCAACCAAGGCCTTCGGAACCGGCCGCAGGATGCCCATTGTAGGGAAATACCTCTCGTGAAAGCGTGAACTTTATTCTATAATGGATTCAACAGCGTTGATTTCCGGAAGTATGCGTTTAACCGCTGCTTCTATCCCGCTTTTCAGGGTCATCTGGCTGTGAGGGCAGTTTCCGCACATTCCGAGTAACCGTACATTCACGACTTTGTCCTCGGTCATTTCGATAAATTCAACATCTCCCCCATCTGCCTGAAGATATGGACGGATCTGATCGAGCACGTTTTTCACTTTTGTTTCGAGTTCCTGGTTGGCTGTCGTCATTTTAATGATTCCTTCTATTTTAAATATTTGTTTATTGAAATGATCTTTTACCCATCACCTCTCCCCTGCACCATCTCTCCTGAAGGAGAGGGGGACGGGGGGTGAGGAAATTTATACCCTGAGCGATTCCCGAATGGCATTGTGGATGGCTACCTGTTGAGCCACTGCTTCGGCCAGTTGAGCAAATGCAAGTGTCACAGGTGAGTTTTTATCCGTTGCAATCGGGCTGCCCTGGTCACCGGCATCTGAAATAGCGGTCACGATCGGGATCTGTCCTAATAACGGGATAGACAGATCTGCTGCAAGTTTTGTACATCCGCTCTTCCCGAATATGTAATACTTTTTATCCGGCATATCGGGAGGAACGAAATAGGACATGTTTTCCACCAAACCCAGGATCGGGATCCGGATGGCTTCGGTATTGAACATATCCGCTGCTTTCCTGACATCGGTAATGGCCATTTCCTGCGGTGTGCTTACGATGATAGCTCCCGTAAGCGGGAAATTCTGGATCAGTGTCAGGGGAATGTCACCGGTTCCGGGAGGAAGATCAATCACCATATAATCAAGTTCATCCCAGATGGCTTCTGAAAGTAATTGTTTCAATGCAGAGGATATCATGGGGCCGCGCCAGATCAATGCTTTCGACTGATCAACAAAAAAACCGATCGAAAGAACCTTCAATCCGAATTTTTCGATCGGGATGATCCAGTTCTTCCCATCCCGTTCAATAAAACGTGGCCGGTCATTTTGTAAACCGAACATCATCGGGATCGAAGGCCCGTAAATATCGGCATCCAATAAACCCACCTTCGCACCCATATTGGCCAGTGCAATGGCAAGATTGACAGCAACCGTCGATTTGCCAACGCCACCTTTGCCGGAACCAACTGCAATAATGTTCTTCACATCCTTCAGCAATTCTTCTGTTTGTTTCCTTACTGTCGTAACCTGTGAAGATATTTCAATTTCCACTTCAGCATAAGGATCAACGTATTTAAGAATGGCATCTTTACATTGTTTTTTCAGAAAATCCTTCAACGGGCAAGCCGGCGTGGTAAGCACCAGCATGAATTTCACCTTTTTGCCGTCAATCTTAATATCCCGGATCATATTCAGGGTCACAAGATCCTTTTTCAGATCCGGGTCCTGTACATGGCCTAACGCTTTTAATACTTGTTCTTCGGTCATTTTATGAATTCATTCCTTGTTTCAACTTACAACAATAACGATCGTTTCAAATTTTTATTAAGCAACTTCCTTCTTCGGATCCCAGAATAATTCCTCAAACTTCAAGACTTTGTCATCTTTCACTGCGATCCCTTCACTTTCAAGCAATTGCTGCATAACCTTCAGTCCTCCGAAATGATGCTTGCCAGTAAGCAATCCAACCCTGTTCACAACCCTGTGGGCAGGAATATTGGCAGTTTGCGTGTGAGAACTGTTCATGGCCCAGCCAACCATACGAGCCGATCCTTTTGTTCCGAGATACTCTGCAATTGCGCCATAAGAAGTCACTCTCCCGCCAGGAATTCTGCGCACAATGGTATAAACTTTCTCAAAGAAAGAATTCTTGCTCCTGTCTCCTGTTTCCTTTTTCATGGAAGATCGTTTTTCAATTCCAGGAGAAAACTTTTTATCCGTTGCAATGAATCAATGATCTCTACCTGTTTTTCAACATCTTCCTTGTTCAGCTTGATCTTCTCACGCGCCCCCTGGAGCGTATATCCTTTTTCTTTAACCAGGTGGTATATGATCCGTATTTTATTGATATCCTCTTTGGTAAACAACCGGTTTCCCTTTTTATTTTTATGGGGACTGAGAAAATCAAATTCATTCTCCCAGAAACGGATCAGGGATGGGTTCACCTCAAACAATTCGGCAACTTCGCCAATGCTATAATAAATCTTTTCGATCTTACCGGTCGGTTTCATTCCTGGTTCAATACAATTAATCCATTGTTTGGGAAGGCCTTGAGGAGAGGTCGAGCATCATCTGGTATTGGTCGGCCGACAGGTCATTGAAGAAGAAATAAATAGGGTTGAGCGGTACTCCGTTTTTACGTACTTCGTAATGAAGATGCGGAGAAGTGGATTTCCCGGTATTTCCCACATAACCGATGATCTGACCCCGCAGGACCTTTTGTCCGGGCTTGACAAATATCCTTGAAAGATGCGCATAAACCGTTTTGTAGCTATATCCATGATCGATGATGATCTCATTTCCATACCCTCCGCCATCATCATGCCCGGCCATTTCAATGGCTCCGTTCCCGGTAGCATAGACTTCTGTTCCGATCGGGGCTGAAAAATCCATTCCTTCATGAAATTTCCGAACCTTATAAAAAGGATCCACCCTCGTTCCGAAATAGGAACCAATTCTGCGGAGATCCTTATTGCTTACAGGCTGGATGGCTGGAATGCTGACAAGCATCCGTTCTTTATTTTTAGCAAGATCAAAGACTTCGTCAAACGATTTTGACTGTATATACAATTCCCCGAGGATCTTGTCCATTTTTTTCTCCGTTTCGATGATCAGATCAGAGTTCTTGTAGCCTTTCAGTTTATCATACCGGTCAACACCGCCGATCCCCGCTTCACGTATCGAACCCGGGATAGGCTCTGCTTCAAAGATCACACGGTAAATATTGTCATCACGGTCCTGGAGATCTGACATTACTTTGGTAACCCTGTCAAGCTGATCGTTCAGGATACTAAATTGCAGCTTCATCTGTTCGATTTCCCGTTTTTGGGCCTTTTCTTTCGGCGATTCGAGAAAATTAAATGCAAGTACGAGCACGACGGCTGCAAACACAACCCCCGTTGACAAATGGGTAAAGAAATACCATAACCTCTTCCGGAATGTGGTTTGGACACGGTCGAAAGTAAGAGATCTTTTGTTGAATTTGTACTTTACTTTGCTCATTAAAAGCCAAATAAAGAAATATTGGAGATGGATTGCTTAGAAAACGCAAAATTACATAAATAAACTAACTTTGCTGGTGTTTCTTATCCTGATTGTGTTAAAGATTGTTAAACACCTAATAATCCTTTAGTTAGATGAATTCTCAAACTGTTCGGCAGACCTTCCTTGATTACTTCAGATCCAAGGGCCATAATATCGTTCCTTCCGCACCCATGGTCATAAAGAATGACCCTACCCTGATGTTTACCAATGCGGGAATGAACCAGTTCAAAGATATTTTCCTTGGCAATAAAGAATCAAAATCGTCACGTATTGCCAATACGCAGAAATGTCTAAGGGTTTCAGGCAAACATAATGATCTGGAAGAAGTAGGGCATGACACGTATCACCATACTATGTTTGAAATGCTCGGAAACTGGTCGTTTGGTGATTATTTCAAGAAAGAAGCAATCGAATGGGGATGGGAATTGCTTACCGGTGTTTACGGGATCGATAAAAACCGTTTGTATGTGACAGTTTTTGAAGGAGACAAAAAGGACGGACTCACCAAAGATTCGGAATCATTTAGTTACTGGAAATTGTGGGTTCCTGAAGACCGGATCCTCCTGGGTTCGAGGAAGGACAATTTCTGGGAGATGGGTGATACCGGCCCCTGCGGCCCCTGTTCGGAAATCCATGTCGATTTAAGGGATGACAGCGAAAGGGAAAAGATTCCGGGTAATACCCTTGTCAATAAAGGAAATCCCCTGGTAATCGAGATATGGAACCTGGTTTTTATCGAATTCAACCGCCTGGCAAACGGGCAGTTGGTTCCCCTGCCTGCAAAGCATGTCGACACCGGAATGGGATTTGAACGTCTTTGCATGGTGATGCAGCACAAGAAATCCAATTACGATACTGATGTTTTTCAGCCTTTGATCGGAGCCATCGCTCAGAAATCGGGGATTCCTTATGGAACCGGGGAAATTGCAGACGTCGCTATGCGCGTGATCGCCGACCATCTTCGCGCTATCGCTTTTGCCATTGCCGACGGGCAATTGCCTTCAAATGTCAAAGCCGGTTATGTGATCCGGAGGATCCTTCGCAGGGCTGTCAGGTATGGCTATGCATTCCTTGACCTGAAAGATGCCTTTATCCATGAATTGGTTCCTGTTCTCGTTGACCAGATGGGAGATGTTTTCCCGGAACTTAAAAAACAAAAAGATCTCGTCATGAATGTGATCAGGGAGGAAGAGACCTCATTCCTCCGAACACTGGATAGTGGGATAACAAAATTCAATTCTTATCTGGAATCCAGTCAGAAACATGCAGCTGATATCCAGTATCCAGCATCCAGCATCCAGCATCAGATCATTGACGGTTCATTTGCTTTCGAACTATACGACACCTATGGTTTCCCAATTGATCTCACCCAGTTGATGGCGAAGGAAGCCGGCTGGGAAGTTGACATGGAAGGCTTTAACAAAGGACTGGTTGAGCAGAAGACCCGTTCCCGGCAGGCTGCCCAGGTTGATACGGCAGACTGGGTAATCCTGAATTCCGAATCCTCAGGAAATACATTTATCGGCTATGACTTCCTGTCCGCAGAAACAGAGATTGTTCGATACCGGAAAGTTAAAACCAAAGAAGGGGGATTTTTCCATGTAGTTTTGGATCAGACGCCGTTTTATGCTGAATCGGGCGGACAGATTGGTGATCGTGGTTGTCTGGTTTCCAAGGAGAAAAATTATGAGGTCACCAACACTATTCGTGAACACGACCTCATCCTTCATATGATGAAAACAGTTCCGGAAGACTTATCGGTTCCTGTCGTTGCCATGGTTGATGTTGCCAAACGCACGTCCACTGCCAACAACCACACGGCTACGCACCTGTTGCATGCAGCCCTTCGCAGGATACTCGGGAAGCATGTGGAACAAAAAGGGTCCTATGTGGATGAGGATCATCTTCGTTTTGACTTCACGCATTTTTCAAGAATGACAGACGAAGAGATTCGAAAAACAGAAGAGATCGTAAACCAGAAGATCCGGAACAACATTCCGCTTTATGAAGAGCGGTCGATGGCCATTGAGAAAGCAAAGGAGATGGGGGCTATGGCTTTGTTCGGAGAAAAATACGGCGATACGGTAAGGGTTGTGGTTTTTGATAAGGACTATTCTGTAGAGCTTTGCGGGGGAACCCATGTGCCAGCCACCGGACAAATCGGGCTTCTCAAGATCGTTTCCGAAGGAGCCATTGCGGCCGGGATCCGGAGAATTGAAGCTATCACGGGGGAAAAGGCAATGGAATTTTATACCGACCGGATCACCCTTCTTGAGGAGGTGAAGGAGATGCTCAAGAACCCGAAAGATATCATAAAAGGATTAAAAACCGTATTAGAGGAAAACCAGGAATTGAAAAAACTGGCAGGCGAATATGAAAAACTGAAGCTGAATGAGGTCCGGGATGCGATCACATTAAAGATTCAAAAGGTGAATGGTATTCATTTTCTTGCCGAAAAAGTGGAACTTAGCATGGAGGCTGCCAAAAATCTTGCCTTTGAATTGATAAAAACAACCGATCCCCTTTTCCTTGTGCTGGCTTCGGAAAATGATGGAAAAGCGAACCTCACCGTGATGATCTCTGAAAGCCTCATCAAAGAAAAAGGGTTCAATGCGGCCACTATCATACGTGAACTTGCAAAGGAGATTCAGGGTGGCGGTGGCGGACAACCACATATTGCAACAGCTGGTGGAAAGAACCCTGCCGGGATAGCAGCAGCGCTTAAGAAAGCAGAAACGTTCCTGAAATAATTTTCGCTATTTCACCATTTCG
>Ga0182027_10010430_pt1 | contig 13220 bp, 11 predicted proteins | sample 712E1DmetaG_FD_121300 | JGI IMG/M metagenome (GOLD analysis project Ga0182027, IMG submission 121300) | Permafrost microbial communities from Stordalen Mire, Sweden - 712E1D metaG (Illumina Assembly) | ecosystem: Environmental > Terrestrial > Soil > Wetlands > Permafrost | place: Sweden...
AGCGAGGGCCGCGACGCGGACCTCGTGTCAGTGGACTCGGACCTCGTCACCATCTGGTGGACCGGCTCGGCTTTGGTCACCGGGTGACGCCACGCCCTAGGATCGAAACCAACGCCCACGAGCGCACGCCACGAACCTGCGCCGACTCGATCCCGGCAATTACCTAGGCCCCGCAGCGGCGGAGGTTCGGCTGAATGCTCCGACCAGGAGGAACGACACAATGGGAATCAACATCCGCGAGACGCTCGGGGACGAGGCTGACTCCCTGCTGGGCCACGAGTGCAAGACGATCGATCGCGGCCAGCTGGCGCTCCCAGGCCCCGACTACATCGACCGGGTACTTCTCCAAAGCGACCGGCCTGTGCCCGTGCTTCGCAACCTGCAGCAGATGTTCGACCATGGTCGCCTGGGCGGCACGGGGTATCTGTCGATCCTGCCTGTCGACCAAGGAATCGAACACTCGGCAGCCGCGAGCTTCGCGAAGAACCCGTCGTATTTCGATCCGCAAAATCTCGCCGAGCTGGCTCTCGCCGCCGAGTGCAGCGCATTCGCCACGACCCTCGGGGTACTCGGGGTCATCTCTCGTCGTTACGCGCACAAGATCCCGCTCGTCGTCAAGCTCAACCACAATGAGCTCCTCACGTACCCGAACCGGGCAGACCAGGTCCCTTTCGCCACGGTCCGACAAGCGGTCGATCTCGGAGCGGTCGGCGTGGGGGCGACGATCTACTTCGGCTCAGAGGAGAGCACGCGACAAATCCGCGAGGTGAGCGCACTTTTCGCCGAAGCGCATTGCAACGGGCTGTTCACGATCCTGTGGTGTTACGTGCGAAACTCGGCCTTTAAGACTGCCGGGGCTGACTACTCGGTTTCGGCCGATCTCACAGGGCAGGCGAACCACCTCGGGGTGACCATCGAAGCCGACATCATCAAGCAGAAGCTGCCGGAGAACAACGGTGGTTACACCGCTTTGAACTACGGTCGCACCGATCCGCTCGTGTACGACCAGCTGACGACCGACCACCCGATCGACCTGACCCGTTGGCAGGTCGTGAATTGTTACGCCGGACGCATCGGCCTCATCAACTCCGGTGGCGAGGCCTCGGGCGCGGGCGACCTAGCCCAGGCCGTGAGGACAGCGGTGATCAACAAACGCGCCGGCGGCATGGGACTGATCGCGGGTCGCAAGGCCTTCCAACGTCCGCTGAAGGAGGGAGTGGCCATCATCAACGCCATTCAGGACGTCTACCTCGACCATTCGGTCACGGTGGCTTAGGACAACTCGGTCAAGCAACCGGCCTCAGGCCGGAGATCTTTTCGGGCGTCGAGGCCTGTTTGTCGCGGCCCGGATGTGTCTCGCACATCACCGGAAGACCTAGGTCTCGGCGTTACAATGCCGGTAACCACGGGCAAGCAGGTGAGACGGTAATCGCGACAGTGGCGGCATATAGGCCGGCGAGCCGGGTGGAGGAGCCGTGACAACAAGGGCCAAGCCGGTGAGCGAGCCGGGCAAAGTCGAGACAATCGACCAGGTGGTGATCCGCTTCGCTGGGGACTCTGGCGACGGAATGCAGGTCACAGGCGACCGGTTCACCGACGAGAGCGCTCTTTTCGGCAATGACCTGTCGACGTTCCCCAATTATCCGGCCGAGATCCGAGCACCGGCAGGGACCCTTGCGGGCGTATCGGCTTTCCAGATCCACATTTCCGACCACGAGATCCTCACGCCCGGCGACGCTCCGAACGTGCTCGTGGCGATGAACCCGGCGGCTTTGAAAGCGAACGTAAACGACCTGCCGACCGGAGGAACTCTGGTCGTCAATGTGGACTCCTTCGACGAACGGGACCTTGCGAAAGCCGGTTACGAGACCAACCCGCTGAATGACGGCAGCCTTTCTGCCTTCAGGATCTACGAGATCCCGATGACCTCGCTTACCTTGGAGGCTTGCAAGCCGACCGGGGCGAAGCCACGCGATGCCGAGCGGAGCAAGAACTTTTTCGCGCTCGGCCTGTTGTCGTGGCTCTACCACCGGCCGATCACCGATACCGAGAGGTGGATCGTGCGCCGCTACGGCCGAGTGCCGATCGTCGCCGAGGCCAACACCTTGGCGTTCCGGGCCGGATACAACTTTGGCGAGACCGCGGAGATCTTCGAGTCCTCATATGAGATAGCGCCCGCGGAGCACCGCCCCGGCACCTATACCAACGTGACCGGCAACGTGGCGCTCGCGTGGGGCCTCCTGGCCGCGGCGCACCTCGCCAAGCTTCCCCTGTTTCTCGGGTCTTACCCGATAACACCCGCGTCGGATATCTTGCACGAGCTGTCCAAGCACAAGAACTTCGGAGTGCGGACCCTACAGGCCGAGGACGAGATCGCCGGCATCGGCGCGGCGCTCGGAGCGGCCTTCGGCGGTGCCCTCGGAGTGACGACCACGAGTGGGCCGGGCATCGACTTGAAGTCCGAGACGGTCGGGCTCGCTGTGAGCCTCGAGCTGCCCCTGCTCGTCGTCGACATCCAGCGAGGCGGGCCCTCGACAGGACTTCCCACCAAGACAGAGCAATCCGATCTCCTGCACGCGATGTTCGGCCGTCACGGCGAGGCCCCTGTCCCCATCGTGGCAGCCAAGACGCCCTCTCACTGTTTCGATGCTGCGATCGAGGCGGCGCGCATCGCCCTGCGCTACAGGACGCCCGTATATCTGCTCTCGGACGGTTACCTCGCCAACGGGTCCGAGCCATGGCTGCTTCCCGACGTCGAGTCGCTGCCGGACATCTCCGTGGAGTTCGCGACCGAACCGAACGCGACGAGCCCTGACGGCACGCCGACCTTCTGGCCTTTCCTGCGGGATCCTGAAACGCTCGCCAGGCCCTGGGCGATCCCGGGCACCCCTGGCCTCGAGCACCGTATCGGCGGTCTCGAAAAGCAGGACGGCATCGGGACGGTCTCCTACGAGCCGGACAACCACGAGGTGATGATCCACGCGCGGGCAGCGAAGATCGCCGGCATCGCCAGGAACCTTCCGCCAGTCGAGGCCGATGACCCGGGCGGCGACGCGAAGGTGCTGTTGCTCGGCTGGGGCTCGACGTATGCGGCGATCACTGCCGGCGTAAAGCGCGTGCGCAAGGCCGGCAAGTCGGTTGCGCAGCTGCACCTTGTCCACCTGAACCCGTTCCCGCCGAACCTTGGTGAGGTCCTGCGCTCTTATGAGGTGATCCTCGTGCCGGAGACCAACCTCGGCCACCTGACCCGCCTCGTGCGCTCGGAGTTCCTCGTCGACGCGAAGGTGATGTCGAAGGTGAAGGGAACCCCATTCAGGGTGGGCGAGATCGAAGAGGCGATCCTTTCTGAGATCGAGCACCTCGAGCCAAGAGCGGCTCGGCCCGGTGTTCGAGCCAAGAAGGGCGCGACGAGCGCCGAGGTCTCCGGGGAGGAAGGACTATGACCGATATGGCCGTTCCCATGACGACCCGAAAGGACTGGGCAAGCGACCAAGAGGTCCGCTGGTGCCCGGGCTGCGGGGACTACAGCATCTTGTCCGCGGTGCAGCTTCTGTTGCCCGAGCTCGGTGTGCGGCGCGAGAACACGGTGTTCATCTCCGGGATCGGTTGTGCGGCCCGCTTCCCGTACTACATGAACACCTACGGCATTCACTCGATTCACGGCCGCGCTCCCGCGATCGCGACCGGCCTCGCGGTGACCAGGCCCGACCTCGATGTCTGGGTGGTGACCGGAGACGGCGACTCACTGTCGATCGGCGGCAACCACCTCGTTCACGCGCTGCGTCGCAACGTGAAGCTCACCATCTTGATGTTCAACAATCAGATCTATGGCTTGACCAAGGGGCAGTACTCGCCGACCTCAGAGGTCGGCAAGATCACCAAGTCGACGCCGTTCGGCTCGCTCGATACGCCCTTCAACCCGGTGAGCCTCGCGCTCGGCGCCGAGGCGACGTTCGTCGCGCGAACCCATGACCTCGACCGCAAGCACATGGTCGAGACCTTCCGCCGTGCTCATGACCACCCGGGGGCGTCGTTCGTCGAGGTCTACCAGAACTGCAACGTTTTCAACGACGGCGCGTTCGAGGCGATCAACAGCAAGGAGAGCCGTTCGGACATGCTGATCCCGCTCGAGCACGGAAAGCCCATCCGCTTCGGCACCGACGGCCAGCATGGGGTCGCCTCCGACAGCCAGGGTCGTCTCCGTCTTGTCGAGGTGGCAGACGTTGGTGAGCAGGCCCTGCTCGTCCATGACGAGCGCCGCGACAACCCGAGCCTCGCTTTTGCTCTGTCGAGGCTGGCCACCGGTCCGCACGAGCCGACGCCCATCGGCGTGTTCCGGGCCGTCGAGCGGGCCGACTACGGCAGCCTGGTCGACCAGCAGCTCCACGAGGCGCACAACCGCGCGGGCGCCGGAGATCTCGCGTCGTTGCTGCGCTCAGGAGCCACCTGGAACTACAACTAGGCCAATCTCGCTCAGTCCTCCAGGGTCCTGAAGGCCATGCCCGTGCGGGGCTTGGGCAGGAAGAACGTGCTCTTGGGCGCCATGCGGCGCCCGCCGTGGGCGACACGCTCCATCATTGCGACCGGCACGGGTCTCAGCAGGAACGCGGCGTCGGCCCGAGCCGACCGGACTGCCGCGGTCGCCTCGTGCCATCCGGGCTCGTAGCTGAGCTCGTGCTCGGGAAGGCTCTCAAGGACCACCTTGAGCCTGCTCGAGTCGAGGTCGTCGTCCGCGGCCTGCTCCACAGCCGCGAGCGGGTACAGAAGCTTGAACCCGTCCTTTGTGGCCAGCCCGATGACGCCCGTAGCCGCTGTAGCCGGGAGCGCAACGAGATCCTCCGGCGCGGGCTCGATGCGGAAGTGGGGCACGAGCAGCTCCAGGAGATGGTCCGCGGGAATCCCTTTCACTAACCGGTGAATCGCCTTGATCGAAAGCTCCTCTTCGGACAGCTCGACGACGTAAGCAAGCGCAAGGTCGTGCGGTCCCGACCGGTCACCGTTGGCAGCCCGGCATTGTCTGGCATAGGTGCAGGCGGTCTCGTAGCGGTGATGGCCGTCTGCGATAAGCACCGGTGCACTTGCGACGAGCTCGACGATCTCGCCTGTGCGACCCTCGTCGGCGACGGGCCAGAGCTCGTGCACCACCCCGGCGTCTACGACTCGCCAACTGCTCTCCCCGGCCTGCGACAGCGCGTCCCGGCACACAGATGTGAGGCCTTTCGCCAAAGAGAGCACCCAGATCGGCGAGGTGTTGAGCCGGGTGCTCCTCAACAGCGAGAGACGATCTGTGCGGTCCTTTGGGTTCGTCTCCTCGTGGGGAAGTACCTGTCCGGTTCCGTCGAGGTCGAGGCCGAGCGCCCCGAGCAGACCCGTCATCACGCGCCGGTGCCCGCGCTCGTCGTGGAAGGTCATCCGGTAGAGGTAGAAGGCGGGGAGCGCGTCACGCCGCACGACACCTGCGTCGAGCCACTCGCAAAAGATCCTGGCGGCGTTCTCGTACCGGTCGAGCCCGTCTGGCTCGTCGCTGACCGGGAGCTCGATGTGGATCGCGTTGTAGGGGCTCGTCTCGGCGAGCCTTTCCCGTTCGGAGGGGCCGACCACGTCGTAAGGAGGCGACACGACGTCGTCGGGATCAACGCGGGCGGGGTCATAACGGATCGCAGCGAACGGTTCCAAGCGGGCCATCGCTCTTGCGTAGCACACGGGGCCTTGCCGGTCTGCGAGGATCTCCGATCATGACCTGGCTCCTTGATTGCGACGGCGTCATCTGGCTAGCCGAACAGGCGATCAAGGGTGCGTCCGAAGCGGTGGCGATCTTGCGGAGCTCCGGTACCAGGGTCGTGCTCCTCACTAACAACTCCTATCCGAGGCGTTCGGACCATCTCGCCAAGCTCGAACGCATGGGAATGCCCACAGACCCCGCCGATGTCCTGAGCTCGGCAATGGCTGCCGCGCTCTTGCTCGAAGCGGGCGAGCGCGCCCTTGTGCTTGGTGGCCCGGGGATCATCGAGGAGCTGACGGCGCGCGGCGTCACGACCGTGACACCGCGCGGTGAGGGGGAGACGGGTCCCGTGGACGCGGTCGTCGTCGGGCTGTACCCGTCGTTCGACTTCTCGTCGCTCACGGCCGCGGCCACCGCGCTTCATGGCGGCGCCCGCCTCATCGGCACCAACGACGACCCTGCCTTTCCGACACCCACGGGCATGCTCCCCGGTGCCGGGTCGCTGCTGGCCGCGGTGGTCTGTGCCGGAGGGGTCGAACCCACGATCGCCGGCAAGCCCTATGAGGCGACCATCGGCCTGGTACGCGAACGGATAGGCGAAGTCGAGCTCGTCGTCGGAGATCGTCCTTCGGCCGACGGCGTTCTCGCGCGCAGGTTGGACGCTCGCTTCGGGCTCGTGCTCACGGGCGTCACCACCGCCGGTCATGGCCGCCTCGATCCTGGTCCGGATCACGAGGCTGCAGATCTGCTTGCCCTGGTCCGCGAGGAGCTGCGCTGACTCACTCGTGAGAGGTGCTAGCTCGAGCAAGCACAGATCCCGGGTTGACTGAATAGGTGCTTGCTATTGCAAGCACACAGGTATAATTAGGAGTTATGGGAGATAAGAAGCCTTTTGAGAGGTATATGGAAGCTGGCAAGGAGTTCACCGAGACGAGTCGGAAGCGAATCGAGAAGGTCGCACACGACCTCGCCAGGGAGAGCGAGGCCGGACGCGAGCACGCCGAGGATTGGGCAGAGGAGTTCGTGCAGCGTGGCCGCAAGACCGCCGAGCAACTCGCGGATGTCGTCAGAAAAGAGATTCGCGCGCAGATCAAGCAGTTCAACCTCGCGACGAACCAGGACGTGATCAAAGTCGTCCAGCAGTTCATCGAGCGCACGACCAAGGCCGCAGCGCCAGTGATGGAAGCGGCGGGCCGCAAGGTCACCGCTACCAAGAACTCCGCAACGGCAAAGTCGCGCTCGGCCAAGAAACCACCAGCGGCTAAGAAGGAAGCGCCCGCCAAGAAGGCGGCCGCCGCGAAGAAAGCAGCGCCCGCCAAGAGGGCCGCACCGGCAAAGAAGGCGGCGCCAACCAAGAAGGCGGCGCCAACCAAGAAGGCGGCGCCAACCAAGAAGGCGGCGCCAACCAAGAAGGCGGTCGCGGCGAAGGCGCCGGCAGTCGCAAAGCCCGCCGCGACCAAGAAGTCGACGCCGGCTAAGAAGGCTCCCGCGACAAAGAAGTCCCAGGCCAGCAGTAGTTGATCGGCACCGCCGCCCTTTGCGGGTGGCGGCTGAGGACTGGGGCCGCGAGGATGGCTGTATGCCGCCCATCCTTCTCGTGGTCCATCCTGAGCGTCCGGCTGCCTGGGAGCTGGCCACGACCGCCACACGGTGGTGGCAGCGCCAGGGCTTTGACGTGATCGAGGTCAGGGGCCCCGAGACCGCGCCGTCCTCGGCCGAGGCCGGCAACCTCGAGTTCGCCGTCAGCCTCGGCGGCGACGGAACGATGCTGCGGACGGTCGAGATCGTGCTTGCCGCCCGGGTACCGGTGCTTGGCGTGAACCTCGGCCGGATGGGATACCTCACCGCGGTCGAGCCGGCCGGGATCGAGCACGCGTTCGAGCGGATGATCGCAGGCGACTACCTCGTCGAGGAGCGCATGGCCCTCGAGGTGGAGCTCTCCGGAAGCGTGCAGGCGCGGTTCATGGCGCTCAACGACGCCATTGTCGAAAAGACGGGCCCGGGCCACACCATTCGAGTGGCCGTGGAGATCTCGGGTAGGCCGTTCCTCACATACGTCGCCGATGGGTTGCTCGTCGCCACGCCGACCGGCTCGACCGCCTACAACCTGTCGGCGCGCGGCCCGGTCGTCTCCCCGCGGCTTCGAGCGATGGTGTTGACGCCGGTGTCTCCGCACATGCCATTCGACCGGTCGCTCGTGCTGGAGCCTTCCGAGGAGGTCCGCTTGACCGTGGTCGATGACCGTGCTGCCGCGGCTGTGATCGACGGCGCGCGCATCATCCGCCTGGCTATGGGCGACAGCGTGCTGTGCCGGCCCGCGGCTGAGCCCGCGCGACTTGTTTGTTTCGGCGAGCGCGACTTCCACACCGCGCTGCGGCACCGGTTCGGTCTGACCGACCGCTGAGAGAGCGATGCTTGTCGAGCTGCGAGTGCGCGACCTCGGTGTGATCGCGGACCTCGAGCTGGTGATCGGCCCAGGCATGACCGCACTCACCGGCGAGACCGGTGCAGGAAAGACGCTCGTCGTCGAGGCGCTCGAACTGCTGGTCGGAGGTCGTGCAGATGCCGCGATCGTCCGAGCGGGTGCCCCTGAGGCCTTCGTCGAAGGGCGCTTTGTCTCAGGCGAACGAGAGGTCGTCCTATCGCGGGCCGTCCCTGTCTCGGGGCGGTCTCGCGCCTATGTCGACGGCCTCATGGCCCCGGCTTCGAGGCTGGCGGAGATCGGTGACGGTCTGGTCGACCTCCATGGCCAGCACGTGCATCAGTCCCTGCTGCGCCAGAGCGCGCAGAGAGACGCGCTCGACACTTTTGCTGGCGCGGATCTCGAGCCGCTCGCGCAGGCACGACGGGAGGCGGCTGCCATCGACGCCCGCCTGCTCGAGCTCGGTGGCGACCCACAGGCGCTCGCCCGCACGGTCGGTCTCCTCCGGTTCCAGCTTGACGAGATTGCCGCTGCGTCGCTCAGCGCTGTCGACGAGGACGAGAGATTGGTCGCCGAGGAGTCGGTGCTGGCCCATATCGGGCAGCTGCGAGCCGCCATGTCCCAAGCGCGAGACGCACTTGTGGGAACCGAAGCCTCCCAGGCTGGCACCGGGCTCGGGGTGACCGACCTGCTCGGGATCGCCGTTTCCCAGTTGTCGGCCCACCAAGGCTTCTCAGAGCTAGTGGCGCCCTTGAGAGCCGCGCAGGCCGACATCGAGGATGTGGCCCGCGAGCTCAGGTTGCGAGACGAGCGGCTCGAGGAGGACCCTGACCGCCTCGAGGCGATCCGACGACGGCTCCAGCTTTTCGCCGAGCTCCGTCGCAAGTACGGCCCACGTCTCGAGGACGTGATCGAGTTCGAACGCGAAAGCCAGGCACAGCTCGCCGAGCTGGAAGCGGCCGAAGAGACACGCGAGGCGCTCCAGAGCCGTCGGCGTGACGCGAGCGGGCTCGTCAAACAGGAGGAAGAGAGGCTCGGTGCCTGCCGGCGCCAGGCCGCGCCGAAGCTTGCGGCTGCAGTCGAGGCCCACCTGCACGAGCTCGCCTTGAGCGGTTCGCGCCTCGAGGTGCGCATCGGGGACGACCCGGCGGGGAACGACGTCGAGTTCCTTCTCGGGGCCAACCCCGGCGAACCGGCGCTTGCTCTGGCAAAGGTGGCTTCAGGGGGAGAACTTGCCCGAGCGATGCTGGCGACGCGCCTCGTGCTCTCGACCGCACCGCCGACGCTCGTGTTCGACGAGGTCGATGCGGGCGTCGGTGGCGAGGCGGCTGTGGCAGTGGGTCGGGCGCTCTCGGCGATCGGTGCCGACCACCAGGTTCTGGTCGTGACCCACCTGGCGCAGGTGGCCGCGTTCGCCGATCAGCAGGTCCTGGTTTCCAAGGGGGAGTCGCACGGCCGTACCGTGGCCGCCGCGCGCCGGGTGAGAGGCGAAGACCGCATCGTCGAGCTTTCACGGATGCTGTCAGGCCACCCGGACAGCGCGGCTGCGCGTAGGCACGCGAAAGAGCTGCTGGCACTGGGCGCAAGGTCCGTCACGGGTTCCGGCACCTCCGGTAGCCTTAAGTGACACCGGGACGGGAGGAGAGTGTGACGAAGTTCGTGTTCGTGACAGGCGGCGTGATGAGTTCTCTAGGAAAAGGACTCACGGCCTCCTCCCTCGGCCGGCTCCTCAAGTCGCGTGGTCTCCGGATCACGATGTGCAAGCTCGACCCCTACATCAACGTCGACCCGGGCACCATGAACCCGTTCGAGCACGGTGAGGTCTTCGTCACCGAGGACGGTGGCGAGACGGACCTCGATCTTGGGCATTACGAGCGGTTCATCGACGAGTACCTTCACAAGGACTCGAATGCCACGACCGGCCAGATCTACTCCTCGGTGATCGCCAAGGAACGCCGGGGCGACTACCTCGGCAAGACGGTGCAGGTCATTCCGCACATCACCGATGAGATCAAAGAGCGGATTCGCCGGCTCGGGCGCGAGAACATCGACGTCGTCATCGTCGAGGTGGGCGGCACCGTCGGCGACATCGAGATCGTGCCGTTCCTGGAGGCAATCCGCCAGTTCCGCCGCGATATCGGGCGGGACAACGTCTGTTATGTCCACCTCACCCTCGTGCCGTATTCGGGACCGTCCGCTGAGCAGAAGACCAAGCCGACGCAGCACTCGGTCACAGAGCTTCGCGGGCGCGGCATCCAGCCGGACGTGATCGTCTGCCGCAGTCAGCAGCCCATCTCGGACAACCTGAAGCGCAAGATCTCGCTCCTGTGCGACGTGTCGACCGACGCTGTGGTCTCGGAGATAGACGTGGAGAACATCTACGAGATACCCCTCGCGCTGCACGAAGAAGGCCTCGACGACATCGTCTGCAGGATCCTGCGCCTGGACGACCCTGACCGTGTGATCGACCTCACAGGTTGGGAGGCGCTGGTTGACCGCGTGCGTGCCATGTCCGAAGTGGTCCGGATCGGCGTCATCGGCAAGTACGTCAACCTCCCCGACGCGTACCTGTCGGTCGTCGAAGCGCTCAAGCACGCCGGCTTCCACCACGGGGCGAAAGTCGAGATCGACTGGGTCCAGGCCGAGGAGGTAACGGGCATGCTCGCCCCCGCCCGGCTCGACAGCCTCGATGGGATCGTGATTCCCGGGGGCTTCGGCGAGCGCGGCCTCGAGGGCAAGATCGCTGCGGCCGGCTACGCACGCGAGCACGCCATACCGTGTCCCGGGCTGTGCCTCGGCCTGCACATGATGGTGGTCGAGTTCTCGCGCTCTGTCGTGGGTCTCGAGGGTGCCAACAGCCGCGAGCTGGCTCCCACGACCCCATATCCGGTCATCGACCTCATGGACGACCAGGTCGAAGTCGAGGAGAAGGGCGCCACGATGCGACTCGGAGCTTGCGTGGCTCAGCTGCAGCCCGGCTCGCAGGTGGCTGCTATCTACGGCTCCGAGATCGTCTCCGAACGCCACCGGCACCGTTATGAGGTCAACCCTCGTTACCGTGACAGGCTCACAGCTGCCGGGCTTTGCTGCTCGGGCACATCTCCCGACGATCGGCTTGTCGAGTTCATCGAGCTGCCAGGGCACCCGTTCTGGATTGCGACCCAGGGTCACCCAGAGTTCAAGAGCCGGCCGGACCGGCCCCACCCGCTGTTCCGGGCGCTGGTCGGAGCCGCGCTCAACCGAGCGCACGAGCGCAATCCTCGGCTCTACGACCTCGACAATGTCCCCTCCTGAGCTCGAAGCTCAGGGTCCACCCACCGAGCTGACCAGAGCGGGGGCGCCGTCGCTGACAGACCGCGGGGCGTTCCGCCAGATCGGTGAACGGTCCCGCTACGCGGGGGAGCGTCTCCGGGTGGTCGTGGGCACTTTCGTGGGTCCGGACGGCTTCACCTTCGAGCGCGAGATCGTGCGGACCTTCGGAGCGGTGTGCGTCGTACCGCTCGAGGACGACCGTGAACACGTGCTGCTCGTACGCCAGTACCGGGGAGCGGTCGACCAGGCCCTGCTGGAGCTGCCCGCCGGCAAGCTCGACGTCCCCGGCGAAGCGCCGGAGCTGTGCGCGGCCCGCGAGCTCGCCGAAGAAGTCGGCGCCAAGGCGGAGCGGTTCCGCGAGCTGGGCCAGTTTCTGAATTCTCCCGGCTACTGCGACGAGCTGACCTTCTGCTTCCTCGCAGAAGGCCTCAAGGTCGGCACCCGCGCGGCGGACGGCATCGAAGAGGAGCATCTCGTCGTCGAGCGAGTTTCGCTCGACATGATCGAAGAGCTCATCGCCAGTGGCGACATCGCGGACGGAAAGACCATCGTCGGACTATTCCTTGCGCGGTCGCTCCTCGCCAGGCAGCGCCCGGGCTCGTCAACGCCGGGCTGAGTGGCTCGTTGGCCCCCCAGGCCGTACTGAGCCGCGACGCTGAGGAGTACCTCTCCTATCTCGCCGTCGAACGGGGCCGCGCGCCCGCGTCCATCTCGGCCTACCGACGCGATCTTGCCGCCTACGAGCAGTTCCTCGCCGACCGGGGCGTGATGCTGGCGCAAACCGACGTGGGGCTCGTCGAGGCCTATGTCGCGCTGCTCAGTGAGACACGGCGACCGACCTCGACCGCGCGGGCGCTGGCAGCTGTTCGGGGCCTGCACCGTTTCTGCGTCGACGAGCGCGGCGCGAAGCTCGACCCGACAGAAGGCGTATCGACGCCACGCATTCCTCAGGCCATACCCAAGGCTCTCTCGGAGGCTGATGTCGAGCTCTTGCTGTCGGCTGTCATCGGTGAGGACCCACGGGCGCTTCGCGACCGGGCGATCCTGGAGACCCTGTACGCGACCGGCATGCGCATCTCGGAGCTGGCCGGACTGCGCCTGGGCGACCTCGACACCGAACGGGCCCTGGCCGTCGCCTATGGCAAGGGCTCCAAGGAGCGCCTGGTCCCGATCGGGAGGCAGGCTGTCTCGGCACTTGAGGCGTGGCTTGGTGCGCAGGGCCGCGGTGCGATGGCGCCGGAGCGCTGGGCGCGGCGGGTCGACGCGGAAGCCGTCTTCATCTCGACTCGTGGGCGTCGGATGTCACGCCAGGCGGTGTGGCAGGTCGTCAGGACCGCAGCGAAGAAAGTAAAGCTCGAGGACCGGGTGTCGCCCCACGTGCTGAGGCACTCGTGTGCCACGCACCTGCTCGAGCACGGTGCCGACATCCGGGTGGTCCAGGAGCTGTTGGGCCACGCCACTATCACGACAACCCAGGTCTACACGAAGGTCTCGCCCGAGCTGCTGTGCCGGGTCTACGAGAAGGCTCATCCTCGGGCACTCGTCAGCCGGGTGCCGGATCGGCATCGTGGGAGCGAGACTGAGGACTGAGCCCGGGACCGTCTCGACAGCTCGCCTCAGCGGCCAGAGCGCGGGCAGAGGACACCGGAGGTGGCTCGTGGTGCTTTGCGGGCCGCGAACGGTCGCTCACTAGCGGTAGCGAGCGAGCCTCATACCGCCAAGAAGAAATAGCGCTGCGCGCTGAGGGCGCCCGAAGGGCGCCCT
>Ga0182027_10010431_pt1 | contig 13218 bp, 13 predicted proteins | sample 712E1DmetaG_FD_121300 | JGI IMG/M metagenome (GOLD analysis project Ga0182027, IMG submission 121300) | Permafrost microbial communities from Stordalen Mire, Sweden - 712E1D metaG (Illumina Assembly) | ecosystem: Environmental > Terrestrial > Soil > Wetlands > Permafrost | place: Sweden...
TTTATGTATTTCTCCGTCGGGATGAATAGCTTGGACTAAGGGCCATATGACCCAGTCTGATTATGTGTGAGGCACAATATTCCCTATTTCTTGCTCGGCAAACCTAAGTTTTCATGCGTACGGCGAACAACTGTGAGTGTCCGGTTTGAGGACCGAAAATATTCCGTGCCGAACACATAATAGTTTTCAGCTCGATGTGCGTACCTGCGAAAGGAATATGATGGTAGAAAAAATTTTATTAGCCGTGGTTGTGGAGCATGCGCATAGTAGCTGGTCTCCCGAGGACGAGGCCGGGGAGATGCGGGAGCTTATTGCGTCTTGCGGCGGCGAAGTTGTCCAGACTGTTTTTTGCAAGACCATGCCGCCTACAGCCTCTCATATGCTCACCAAGGGCAAGGTCGAGGAGATTGCGGCCTTGTGCCAGGTCGGAGGCATAGATGCTGTGGTGGTCAGCTGTGATCTGAAGGGCACGCAGCAACGCAATCTGGAAAGTGACTTCGGCATCAAAACGTTAGACCGGACCCAGGTCATTCTTGATATTTTTGCCCGGCGCGCGACTTCTCTGGAAGGAAAAATGCAAGTAGAGCTGGCCCAGCTGCAATACAGGCTTCCCAGGCTCTCCGGGCATGGAGAAGAAATGTCGCGTTTAGGCGGCGGCATCGGCACCTCCGGCCCGGGGGAGACCAAGCTCGAAGTTGACCGGCGACGGATAGGTGAGCGTATCACGAGACTTAAGAAAGACCTTAAAGAAGTCACCCAAAGCCGCCAGGTCAAACGTAAAAAACGCAAAGATCAGAAAATTCCGACGGTGGCATTAGTCGGGTACACCAATGCCGGCAAATCAACCCTGTTAAATGCCTTGACCCAGGCAGGGGCCCTTGTACACGACGGGCTTTTTACTACGCTTGATTCGCTTTCCCGCCAGGCCGTCTTACCCAATAATCGTAAAGTTATTTTTTCCGATACCGTCGGATTTATGCACGCCTTGCCTCATGGCCTTATCGAAGCTTTTAAAGCCACTTTGGAGGAAGTTCAAGAAGCGGATTTGTTATTGCATGTGCTGGATATAAGTCATTCGGACTGCCGGAAATTTTACGATGCCGTCAATGCCGTATTAGCTGAGCTGGCCGTGTTGGACAAACCTACGATCATGGTGCTGAATAAAATAGATAAGTTGGAAGACAGAGGACGTTTGGGGCAATTCAAGAAGAATGGTGGGGATGCCATCGGCATTTCCGCCCTTAAGGGTGAAAATATTCAACAGTTGCTTTTATTGATTGAGGGTGTTTTATTACAAGATACGGTGGATGTTGATATTGTATTGCCGGCCGATCGTATGGATTTAGTCAATTTGGCCCATCGTCAGGGGCAGGTGCATGAGGTCACATTTTTGGAAACCGGCATACGCCTGAAAGCTTCCTTACCGGCCAAGCTCGCAGGGGCGCTGATGCCCAAGCGCCCGCATTAAGAGGGAATGCCTATGGCATTGAATTATGCGGATCGGCTTTTTGTTCGGGTTTCTTGAACGCCAAAAAGAATGTCATGAGAATAAAATTCAGGTCCCTGTTCTTCAATTCTGACAGCATGGAAAGACCATAATACAAAAATTTGTTGGCGGGGAAAAAACGATAACTATTGGTTTTAAATATCCATCGCACTATTTTGGCGGGCAAAAAGCTGATCAGTCTAAATAACATCGCCACCTTAACCGTTTCAACAGCCTTCTTTCTATCCAGAACGGTCCCCATATAGCTTTGCTCACCGATAAGTTCATTATTTATTATTTTTTCGAACTGTTCAGGGGTAATGATGCCGCTCTTATAGGCGTACTGTGTCAGTACAGAATCCGGATAATAGTTAAGAAAGAATAGGCTCAGGGATTTGATCCTGTTGTTCAGATAGAAATTCAAAGACTGTTCTATATCAGCCCTGGTTTCTCCGGGAAGGTTAAAAATGTGATCAATCGTGACTTTTATGCCCTGCTCTTTCAGGATATTCATGGCCTGAATGACCGTTCTATTGTCTTCCTTCCTAGACAAAACCGTCTTCTTATACTCCTCGCAGGCGGTCTGAAACCCGAGCTCCACATTCTTGCATCCTGAGGTTGCCAATAATTGAGCAATGTTTTTGGTGATCGTAGCGGGAAAAGCAAGGCAATAAAATGGCAGCCCGATTTCGTGGGCATATGTCTCACTAAATTCTGTAAGCCATTGTGCATCAGCAATAAAAAAGTCATCATAGAAAAAAATCTCTTTGTATGATCTTTCGTTGCGCGCTGCCTTGATCTCGGCTATAACATTGTTTACCGATCTTCTTCTGATCATGGCGCCCGTTTTAACTGTCAATCGGGTAAAGGTGCCGGCAGAACAATACGCGCACTTCATGGGACAACCGCGGCTCGTAATAATGAACAACTGATCAGAGCTGTTGGGATAAAGATTTTTTTTGTAAAAAGGCAATGCGTCAAGGTCTTCTACAAATGATGCCATGGCATTAGTGATAAATGCACCGTGGTCATTCCGGTAAATGAGGTTGGGGATCGGATGTTCCTTGTTCCCCGACAAAATGCTCTCGGCTAAATCAACGATGATGCCTTCCGCCTCGCCTCTGAGCAAAAAGTCGCACAGGCTGTTCTTTAAGAATAATTGTGGCACCAGCGACGGCAAAACCCCGCCAACGATGATAGGGACATGGGAGCGCTTCTTGATGGCTTGCGCGGCATTCTTGAAAAAGAGGTAATTGGGACTAAAGACAGAAAAACAGAGAATATCCGGTTTTTTTGACAATATCTCCTGACTGATTTTTTCAAAATTGAAATATTTTTCCGGTCTGTTATACTGATCAATGCCATGCCATTTAGACAGGGGATAAAGCAGCAACTCGACATCGTACCCTGCCTTTTCCAAAACAGCAGCAAGGTACATTACCCCGAAGTTAAGGGAAAAATTATCAACAAAAACGACCTTCATCGTATTTTCAAGTTCTACTTTTTGGTGTTCATTGGACTAAGAAAGGCACGGACACGCGGCATGGGAGGCATTATAACAATGAAGGTATTGGGGAGCAATCGAAAAAAAGCGGGGGAGTTATTTTTCCATAATCCCTTGTAATTTAATAAATTGCAGAGGGTTTATTTTTTTGATAGCATGAGGGCTATCAAATAGGGCGCTGTTTCCCTTGAATTGATTAATCGTAGGGTGGGGGCAATGTATAAAAAACATAAGCAGGGTTACTATAATTCAAACGATAGGTCAATCCATCATGGGTAGTCATTTTACTCGATTCTCTAGATATTTACCCTATATCGTGATTGTTTTAGGTTTGGCTTGTGCGTATTGCCCGGTTGCGATGGGTTATTATCTTTATGTTGATGATTATTTTAGTTTCAGCTCATCAGTTTCTAAGCAGCTGATGTTTACGATGATCCCTGGAAGGCCTATGATAGGGCTTTGGGTGATATTATGGAAACTCGTGCCCAATTTAGCGTGGATGAATTTGTTTCGCGCCATATCAGTAGCTAATATTTGTTTAGCGGCATGTTTGTTGTCTCGATGGCTTCGTTTCCATAAATTTGATCGATGGTTTTCCACCTTTTTGAGTATGGCCGTCTTTACACTCCCTGCTTTTCAAGTTCATAGTGCCAATACAATTTGTGCCGTGTGTGCGATAGCGGTGACCTTGAGTATGTTAGGGGTATTTTTTGCACACAGGTCTTGGCCGATGACGATACTCTTTGTCATCCTGTCGTGTGCTACCTATCAACTCGGCGCATTCTTTTATTTAGCGCTCTTGCTTGTGCCTTTACTTGTTGAAAGAACGCCCGGTTCTTTAAAATTTTGGCACACGATGTTTGTGCGTATTTTTCTTTTTGTAGTAGCTGTGGGTATATATTATTTCCTATGGATTGGTTGGCTTTCTTTAGAGAAAGTACCTCAAGTTTTAAAATATGATGGGAGACATTTTGTTACTGATTTTGCTCAGCGATGGGAATGGTTTATGACGAGACCTATGGTTGATTCTGCCAATTTCTGGAATTTGAGACCTTGGCAGGGGGCTGTGGTTGTTTACTTAGGTTTATTAGGGGTAATTTTCCTTTATCGCTTTATTAAAGATATTTTGACTTTAGATCCTGCCATTAGTCCATTTAAAGCGATACGATTTAATTTGTTTAAGTATGTGGGTCTTTTTTTGATCATTCCTATTAGTTACTTTGTTGCTTTGGTTTGTCCAAGCCCGCCTGATGGATATCGCGGCTATTTAGTTTTATCTAGCACGATGTTATTGCTTATGGTGCTTTCTCTGGTTGTGTCCCAGACTAGGAAATATCGTATTATTTTCCGTAGCTTGACTTTACTCTTGATGATTGTCGGGGCATGGTCTACAAATTTTAACGTAAAAAATTATTTTGTTATACCGTCTTCAAAGGAAATGAGGTACGCTATCAATTCACTGCGTCAATCCATAAAAGCCCAACCGGATTTTGAAGGGGTGGTCCTGACTATGCCCAAAGAGCCCCCATCTTTTTTCAACTTGGAATTCGGTCTTCAAAATACCAAAAATGGAATGAATATCCGCGGTTTTGTTAACGTGGCGCTTCATGAACTGGGTATTAAGAAAAAGGTTAGAGTATTTTACAGCTACAAGGGGGTTGTTATTACATTGCCGGGCATTGTCAGTAACGGTAAAACAATTATTCTTGCGGATATCCCGTCTTATGTGGGTGATATTACTTCTCATATCAAAGAAAAGATAGTTCAGGGAGACAAAGTCACTCTGCTTACAGACATTGCACCCTGGTATGAACCTGATGAAGATCTAAAAGGCAAGAGAATGCTTCTGGATGCTCCCATGATGTTCCCACAACCTAAAACAATTGCCCTGGATATGAATGAAATGAGGGATTAACATGATTTCCATTGTTTTTTCTTTCTACAATGAACAAGAAGCTATTCCCGCTTTAATCCAGAACATCCGTTCGGTCATGCTCAAAGAACCTGAAAGTTATCAATTAATCTTTGTGAATGATGACTCAACGGACAATTCCGTACAGGCTATTCTTCAACAGGCCAAAATGCCTAAAGAAGAAATTATGGTTGTTAATATGTCCCGACGTTTTGGGGTAGAAGAAAGTTTTATGGCGGGGCTTGAAGTGGCCGGAGGGGATGCGGTGATTTTGATGTACACGGATATGCAAGACCCCCCTGAAACTATCCATGAAATGCTTGCCAAATGGCGTCAGGGCGCAGATGTGGTACACACCATACGCCGCCGACGCATGGGGGAACACCCGGCTAAAATAGTGGCGGCCCATTTCGGGTATAAATGGATTACGAAGATATCCGACATCAAAATTCCCCGTGACGCCGGAGATTTTAAGCTCCTCTCCAGAAGAGTTGTCGATTATATGCGCAAGTTTAATGAAACAGAACCCTATTTACGGGGGCTTATTCCTTGGATCGGTTTTAAACAAGATTCCGTCCTGTATGATTTGCAGCCTCGTAAAGTGGGAAAATCCAAGGTGTCCCTTTTTGGTAAAAAAACGTTAAAAGTGTTTTTAAGCGGGGTTTTTTCTTTTTCGGATTTTCCCGTTCATTGTATTTTATTTTTAGCAGTAGCTGGTTTTTTGGCAACGTTCACAGCGGGTCTTTTTGTATTATTTACCAACCCTTGGCTCCACCCCTTCGCAGGTGTGTTTGTTTTTCTGTTATTTCTATGGTCGATAGTGATGTTAGCTTTGGGTATTGTGGGGGTTTATGTTGTTAATATTTATCGAAACACCACGGGACGGCCACGGTATATTATTAAAGATATTATCCGTTAGATGGCAATCCAATCCTAAGCACATTGACAAAGGGGATTAACTGTGTTAAATTTACCCCATATGTTCCGTCGAATAATAGTTTTATCTATTCTATTATTAGTATCGTTCCCGTCCTTGAGCCCTGCTGTCTGGATTTGGACCCCTCAAACAGGTAAATTTATTAATCCTAAATGGGAGGTCAAACCGACCCCCCAAGACCAGTTGGAATATGCCCAAACTTTTGTGGCTCAAGGGAAATGTCTCAAGGCCATCGATGAATTCAAAAAATTGATCAGAAATTATCCACGCGCCAAAGAGGCCCCGGAAGCCCAATTTTTTACCGGTCAATGCCTGGAAACTTTGAATAGGCCTTATGATGCCTATAAAGCGTATCAACTAGTCATTGATAAATATCCTTTCAGCGAGCGTTCTGCACAAATCGTCGGTATAGAGTATAGGATCGGCAATTATATGCTTGAAGGCCGTGACCATCGCAGTAAATGGGCGCAGGCGGTTTTAGGCACGGAAGATCGGGTCATAGAAATATTCCGCACGGTCATCAAGGACGCGCCGTACGGCAAGTATGCGGCGATTTCTCAGTATAAAATCGGGCTTTTTTTGAAGGAAAAAGGCCTGTATCAGGAAGCCCGGGATGAATTTGAGAAAACCATGAACGATTATCCGACTTCCGAATGGGCCCGTGCCGCTAAATTCCAAATTGCCATGGCGGATACCAGTCGGGCGTCCGATGCTCAACATGAGCAGAAGGTGACGGATGTGGCCATGCAGGAGTTTAAAGAATTTGTCAAAACCCACCCTGACAGTGAACTGACCCCGCAGGCCAAACAACAGATTTTTCTTTTGAAAGAAAAAGAGGCGGAGAATAATTTTGTTATCGCCAAGTTTTATGAAAAGCAGAAGAATTTGAAATCCGCGCGGATTTACTATAAAGAAATCACTAATCAATATACGGATACGTCCTGGGCCATCAAAGCCCGGGAGCGTCTGAAGGCCATAGGTGAGTGATGACGCGTATTTTATGGTGTATGGTTCTGGTGTTGGGTGTGACCGGTTGTGGATATACGACAGGGTCCTTGCTGCCTAAGAATTACAAGACGATTGCCATACAGCCTTTCAAGAATAAAGTTTCTTATATCAGCGAGAACGCCCGGGCGCTTTATGTGCCGCTTTTGGAAACCAATGTGCGCACAGCCATTATTGACAGGTTTTTATTTGACGGTAATTTACATATCGCTGATGTGGACAAAGCGAATTTGTTGATGGAAGGTGATTTAATCGGTCTCACACAAGATTCTTTGCGCACCGATGTCAATCAGAATATCCAGGAATACCGTGCCCGTGTCATTGTTTCTTTGAAATTGACCGATATCGCCACTCACAAAGTCCTTTGGGAAGAACCTTCTTTTGCCGGGGAGGTCACGTATTTTACGACCGGGCCTCAGGCCCAATCACAGAGCGCGGCATTGGCTTTGGCGTTGACCGACCTTGCGACTCGTGTTGTTGAGCGTACCATTGAGAACTGGTAAGCTATGATTTATTTGTTTCTAGGTGATGACCTGGCCGCCAAAGATGCCGGAATCATCGAAATCAAAAATAAATTTTTTAAAAATTCCCCGGAAGCGTTGAGCTTTGATTTCGATAATCTGGATGCCAATAAACTTCCTGATGACGCGCTCAAAAAATCTTTCTTGACCCTGCCGGTTGTGGCTCCCGTACGTCTCATCGTCCTGCGCCAGGTGCATAAATTAAAATCCGCCGATATTCAGGTCCTGCTTAATTTTTGCCGGAAGCCGGCGGAGCATTGCGATGTGATTTTAGAATCGGCAGAAAAGACGCTCAAAGGCGATTTAAAAGATTTAGGTTTTTATGCCAAGACAGCGGTGTTTGCCAAGCCTGAAGGTCCCAATGTTTTTGATATGACCAAATTGATAACTGCCGGGAGGAGCGCTGAGGCATTGAAGATGCTCAACCTGTTTTTTAACGATAATGTGCATCCTTTGCAGATCATGCCCGCATTGGTGTGGTATTGGAGCAAAGAAGGCAGGCTTTGCGGTCAAGAAGTTTTCAAGCGAGGGCTTCAAGCTTTGCAAGAGGCGGATTTGAATATCAAACGTAGTCGTCTTGACCCGCAATGGGCTCTCGAAAAATTAGTTGTGGAATTAGGTTTACTTCGCCGACGCTAGCGCACGGGCAAAACGGGACTTTCGCCGGGCAGCTGTTTTTTTATGCAGGACATGACGGTTGGCCGCTTTGTCGAATTTCTTGTAAATTTCTTTGAGCAGCGCTTGAGCGTCTTCTTTTTTGGCGGTGGCGGAGGTTAGGAATTTTTTGACCGCCTTTTTCAGATCAGTCTTAATCTGCAGATTATGCAGGTGTTTGGTATGGGCTTTACGTAAATCTTTAATAGCAGTGCGGCGTTGTGGCATGAGTGCGATTCTCCTTGTTTAATAGTAACATTAAGGACGTAATAATAGCAAGGCCCTTACTATATGTCAACTGATAAATCTCATACCGACCATCTTTTGAAATCCGGCGGTGTTGTGGCGTGCGGCGTATTAGCTTCGCGTGTGTTGGGATTTGTGCGGGATGTGATCCTGGCACGGTTTTTAGGTACGGGTTTTTTGGCAGAAGCGTTTTTTGTAGCCCAGCGCATCCCTAATTTATTAAGGGATTTAGCCGGGGAAGGGGCGGCCAATGCGGCTGTTGTGCCGGTGCTTTTGGAATATTCCCAGAAAAAATCCAAAGAGCAATGGCAGGAATGTATTAACGCGGTTTTGGCCTGGGGGGCAATTATTTTAGGGATCATCACTCTCATCGGTATGTTGGCGGCACCCTGGATTGTGCGCCTGATAGCCCCCGGATTTATCAATGACCCCGCTAAATTACGGCTGACGGTTGATTTGACGCGCATCATGTTCCCGTATCTGATTTTGATTGCCCTGACCGCATTTCAGGTCGGGATTTTATATTCTTTAAACGCGTTTTTTGCCCCGGCTTTTGGGCCGTGCCTGTTGAATCTGGCCATGATCTTGAGTGTGTGGGTCGCTCTTTTTTTCTCTTGGCCTTTGGCGTATACGATTTCCGTCGGTGTTCTTGTCGGAGGGGTGTGGCAGTTTTGGGCCCAATGGGCGGCCCTGCGCCGCCGGGGGGTTTATTGGCACCTACCGATGACTCTTAATCATGAGGGGGCCAAAAAGATCGGCAGACTTTTGGTGCCCAGATTATGGGGCTCGGCCGTTTATCAGATGAATGTATTTGTGGATACTTTTTGCGCGTCGCTAGCGGTCATCGTGGGGGCAGGGGGGATTGCCGCGATTTATTATGCCAACCGTTTGATCCAATTCCCTCTGGGGGTATTCGGTTATGCGCTTTCGTCAGTGACGTTACCATCCCTTTCCAAACTCGTCCAGGAAGGGGACATGCCCCGTTTTAAATCGACACTGTTTTTTGCTTTGCGCAAGTTGATGATGGTTTTGATACCGACGGCGGTGGGCATGGTCATTTTTTCACGGTGGATTATCCATAGCGTTTTTCAGCACGGGGCTTTTGATGCGTATTCAACGCGTATCACCTCTCAGGTCATGTTTTATGCCGCACTGGGCTTGCCGTTTTTTGGCGCCTCGAGGATTTTAGTGGCGGCTTTTTACGCTCTGCAGGACACCCGAACGCCGGTCAAAACAGCAACGGTTTGTTTGGTCATTAACGCGGTTTTAAACGGGATTTTGATGTTCCCTTTGAAGGTCGGGGGCATTGCTTTGGCCAGCAGCATCGCCAGCGCGGCCAACTGTTTTCTGTTGTGGCAGGTGCTGAGCCAAAGGATAAAATGACGTTTTGTTAGTGCCTTTGCAAGCATGCCCATCGAGATGAAAACTATTATGTATACGGCACGGAATATTTTTGCCGTTTGCTTCGGTTTACGGCAACAATGTTCTAAAGCATCCTTAGTATATTTGGAACATTCTTGCCGTAAACCGAAGCAAACATTTGGCAAAAAATTCCTTATTGTGCCTTAATACATAATAGCTTTTCATCTTTAGACGCATGCATGATAAGGGATAAATTTATTCTTTTTGCGACTGTTCGTTTTTTCGTCCTCATGCCGGACACTCATTATTATTCGCCCAAGCAGCTTATGCTTATAGGGAATACAAGGATATGTTTTTTGATAAGGTGTAGTGAACCCCCAAGGCACTTCGGGCCTTGTACAAGTCTTTTTTGGATGTGAGCACGAAGTGCCGAGCTTTGGGGGATGGGAGTATCCGTACCGTGAAAAAAACATATCCTTGGATTCCCGATGTTTGATTTAAAATCGACGGATGTTCATATGATAGACATTAAGGCCAAGATCAGAGGATTGCCGACGACGAGCGGTGTTTATGTATATAAAAATGCCGCGGGCCAAGTCATTTATGTCGGCAAGGCCGTTAATATCCGCAAGCGCGTGGAGTCGTATTTCCGCGCGTATAGCCGAAACCTTAAGACCGATATTTTGGTCAGCCATATAGCGGACATCGACACCATTCAAACCTCCTCTGAGGCCCAGGCCCTGATTTTAGAAGCCGGTCTCATTAAGCAACACCAGCCCAAATACAACGTCGAGCTTAAAGACGGAAAAACGTATCCTTTTATTCGGATTACCAGGGAGGCATTTCCTCTGGTTTCGGTAGTGAGGGTCAATACCCGCAAATATAAAGATGTGGGGGCAGACTTTTATGGCCCCTATGTGAATCCCAAACTTATACGTGAGGCTTTGACAATTATCCGTAAGATTTTTCCTTTTCGTTCCTGTGAGCCTTTTGCAGATAAAGTGTGCCTTTATTATGATATGGGTCTCTGCCAGGCGCCTTGTGAGGGAAAAATCAGCCGGCAGGAATATGCCCGCAATATCCGCAACATAAAACTTATTCTTGACGGTAAAAAAGATGATCTGTATCGTCATTTGCATGAAGAAATGGAAGAGGCATCCCGCTTAAAAGACTTTGAAAAGGCCGGCCGCTTGCGCGATCAGATCCGTGCCATCGGGGCTTTGTATTCAGGGACCGGAGACATTAACTATTTTAAAGAGGCGGAACAGTTGCAAAGGGCCATAGGCCTTGCGCGTCCGCCGGTCCGCATTGAATGTTTTGATATTTCCAACATCATGGGCCAGCAGTCTGTCGGTTCCATGGTGTCTTTTGTCAACGGCAAACCGGATAAAAATAATTACCGCAGGTTCCGGATCAAGACCGTTGAAGGCATTGATGATACGCAAATGATGGCCGAGGTAGTCCGCCGCCGGTATACCCGTCTTCAAAAAGAAGGGGCAGGGTTCCCGGATTTGATTGTTATTGATGGAGGCAAAGGCCAATTAGGCGCCGCGATGCAGGAATTAAAGAAATTACATTTGCCGCTGGAGGTCATTGCTTTGGCCAAAAGGGAAGAAGAAATTTTTATGCACAGACAACGCTTGTCTCTAAAGTTATCCCAAGATTCGCTGGGACTAAGGCTTCTGATGCGCATAAGAGATGAAGCACACCGCTTCGGGCTAAAATACCATACGCTTTTGCGTGCCAAAGAATTTTTAGCTAAAACTTGAAATAGGAGGCTAATCCCCATGATAAAAAAAATTTTGTTATTAGTGACGACAGGGACAGGGATAGCTATTTTGTTTTGGGGCGGTTCTATTTTAAAACAGTGTGGAGCTGCGTTGAATTGGCCGCAAACACAAGGGCACATCATTTCATCGGCGTTGACTATTAATCATTTACCTAAATTCATAGATTCAAGAGCCGATCCGGCCAGGTGGTATGGGACACATCTTCAGTATGAATATAAAGTCGGCGATGAACCATATGTATCAGATAGATTATCGTTTAGGCAAGCAGATTCCCCAAACCCCCAAGATGCATTAAAGGTTATGAACAAATATCGCCACGAACGCGAAGTCACGGTTTTCTATAATTCTAAAAATCCTCAGGAGGCAGTTCTTCAACCGGGTTATATAGGAGGGGACCTCTATATAATATTAATAATAGGAGGATTATTAGCTTTGGGGGGCATATTTATTTTTTACAGTCAATCTTTAGAATTCAGCCATTCTGAGGAGGGCAGGTATATTCAGCAGGGGGATATCTATCAAAACCAAGGGCAACTCGAAGAAGCTCTGCTTGCGTATAACTATGCTGTTAGAATTAATCCTTCTGCCTTTGTGGGTTATAGTCGCCGGGGAGGACTTTATCTTCAAAGGGAGAGTTGGGATAAGGCCATTGCGGATTTTAATCAGGTCATCGCGATGGTCCCCAATAATGCGTTAGCCTATTTTTCTTTGGGGAAGGCGTATTTAGGTAAAAAGGAATATAATAAAGCTTGGGATAATATGCAAAAGGCCATGGAGCAGGGATTTCAGGTTGAGCCGGAAATTTTGGAAGTTATAAAAAAGAACCTGGGATAACTTTTCTGTTCAATGTCTCATTTCCCTCCCCCTTGAGGCGACCAACGATAGTGGTCGGTATGAGACCAGGAGGGTTAGGGAGGGGGATAATCAGGAGATTTTTATGAAAAAATTGTTAGTGTTCTGTTTCATCGTGATGATGACAGCATTAGTTTATGCGCAAGAAGGATATCCCGTAGAGAATTATAGCTCCACGAGTTTAGTGACTAAAGCTTGGGGAGCGCTTGCCCAAAAGGATGTTTCAGCCGTCATTTTTTACACTAACAAATGTATTGGGCTCTACGCCAAGCAGGCGCGCAGTATGCAGGAAGGCCTAAATGCCTATCCGGGCGGGAGGAAGGATAATATTTTTCAGTATTGGGCGCTTAACGACGTAGGGACGGCTTTATTTATTTTAGGGGAAGCCTACCGTAATGCCGGCCAATATGAAGAAGCGGCTCAAGCGTATAAAAAGCTTATCAATGAATATTTCTATGCGCAATGCTGGGATCCTAAAGGTTGGTTTTGGAAACCGGCGCAAGCGGCTGAAGAAAAACTGAGGTTTTAAACATGAAAGATAAAAAACAATTAACTGATTTCGAATGGCAGGTTTTGCGCGCCGCCTTGACTATTCCTTTAGGAGAGACCCGTTCCTATCAGTGGGTTGCCCACAAAATAGGCCGGCCTAAGGCCGTGCGTGCAGTCGGCCAAGCTTTGCGCAAAAATCCCTATCCTTTGATCATCCCCTGCCACCGGGTGGTCAAATCCGATGGGACTCCGGGCGGTTATGCCGGAAAAATGGACGGCCGAAAGTCCAAGCTTTTGGCTATTGAGCAGAAGATCGCCCGCCGGCTTTTATCATGAGCCCCTAACTCCGAATTAAAAAGGTAAAAAAGAGAAGAAAAAAAGATACCTCCGACGTAAAATGGTGTTTGCGAGAACATCATATACATTCACCCAAAGGGTGAAAAACGGAGGCAATATGAAA
>Ga0182027_10010432_pt1 | contig 13218 bp, 14 predicted proteins | sample 712E1DmetaG_FD_121300 | JGI IMG/M metagenome (GOLD analysis project Ga0182027, IMG submission 121300) | Permafrost microbial communities from Stordalen Mire, Sweden - 712E1D metaG (Illumina Assembly) | ecosystem: Environmental > Terrestrial > Soil > Wetlands > Permafrost | place: Sweden...
AACTCCGGTCCCCCATTTAAAGAGACCATGAGTGAGGGTCTTTCCAGTAATATTTCCGGCACCCAGCTCAGTTGAATCAGGCAATGTCCGATTAGCTGCATCAGTGTACGCGGTCTGCATGTTGCCTATAGCCGTGGTCAAATTAGTCGGAGTTGGCTCAGTATAATCGGGAGCAAATACATTTCCTGTGATTAAAGATGATGTCGAATACGTACCTGCGGCAATTAAATTAAATCCCGTTATGGCTGAAGCAAGGGCCGGACTGACTGCAATATCACCAGTGATATGGGTGACTCCCGTGGTTGAGATTCCTGTTTTTGCTAGAATAACGAAATCGCCAGATGCTCCAAGGTTTACTATCGACGATTGAGAAACGGCAATGGCAGGTATCATCAATGCTGTCACCAGCATTGCACCGAGGAAGCGCATCCATCGGTCTAAAATACCTGTTGTATGTGTTGTATAAATTTTCATAAAAACCTCTACTGAGTTAGTGAGTGTGAATGAATTACAATATGTTCCGTTGCATTAAAAAATTCCATCGTTTTTAGAAATGACGTACCTCATACTGAAGCACGGAACAATGAAAATATTTACACGTTGATATGGATATATCTTTCTCCAATAAAAATTACTTCATGAGAATCAACTTCTTCGTCGAGACGAAGGACCCGGCTTCCAAACGGTAGAAATACACACCGCTCGAGAAACCAAAGGTTCCTTTATTGATGCCAAACGGCACAGTATAGCTGCCAGCTTCCTGGCGTCCATTTACGAGCACAGCAACTTCACGACCAAGTACATCATACACCTTAAGGGAGACCAAACCGGCATTTCCAATTGTGTATCGAATCGTTGTTGACGGATTGAATGGATTGGGATAGTTCTGCGAAAGCGTGAACCCATTAGGTGCATATTCTGTCCGGACAGTAGTAACGACATCGACTCCGCCAATAGAATTATTGTGCAATGAAACCGAATCCGTCCGCGCCAATAATCTACCGCTTATTGCTGCGCCTTCATTCGCTATAATAGCGGATAACGCCATGATGTTTCCCCTGAATGTAGAGTTAGATCCAAGGGTTGCCGAAGTGCCGACCTGCCAAAAAATATTGTACCACTGAGCACCGTTGACGAGTTTCACATAACTGCCCGATGCTGTGGTGAGTGAATCGGTCATTTTAAATATCCAAACAGCACTCGCATCGCCGCCGCCATCGAGCGTAAGAGTGTCTGTTATCCCAAACTTACCAGAGACGGATTGGTAAACACCTTGCGTGTACGTGTGTCCGCCAAGTTCTGTAGTAATAATAGTAGAATCGGCTTTTTGTGCAACAGCGCTGTCGTACGCCGCTTTCAGGTCAAGCTGCGCTGGGTCTGATATTCCATCGCCCGGGTGTTTCACACCTGTCAATGTTCCTGGCGGAAATCCATTTATAACAGTACTCGGACTTACTCCAATATCTCCGGTAATACTCGTAGCACCGGAATTGGTAATTTTTGAACCTGCTAAAACTTTAAAATTGGCAGCCAACCCTAGAAATACTACCGCACGAAGGGGAGAGTTTGGCGTTCCGCCGATGACATTGGATTGCAATGTAACCGCGGCAGTTCGCGCTAATGCCCTGCCTTCCAAAGATGCGCCTGTAGCAAACGTAATTGTTGTATAAGCCAGGATGGTTCCCTTCATGACACAAGTTGTTCCAAAAGTCGCCGCACTGCTGACTTGCCAAAAAATATTGGAAGCCTTTGCACCGCCTCTTAGGAAAACTTGGCGACCGGATGTCATATTGAAACCGGATGCTATTTGAAAAATCCAAACAGCACTCACATCGCCTTGAGCATCGAGAGTAAGATCGCCTGACGTTATTTCAAGCGAGCCGGCGGATTTATATAGACCAGAGTAGAGAGTACGTCCGCCAAGATTTCCTGACACACCGATAGGATTTACTGTTCGTCCTGCGGCATCATCAAATGCAATCGTTAAATCACCCATTGCCTGAGTTAACATAGAAGGGAAAGGTATAGAACCTGAAGGGCCTGTAGCGTCAACTCCATAGATCGTTCCGACTACGTTGGGTGTTCCAAATCCGGACATGTAAGAAGCAGCGAGAGGGCTTACGCCAACATCTCCGGTAATAACCGAAGGACCAGTATTAGTAATTCCAGCGTATGACAGAATTGCAAACCCGCTGGTCAAACCGAGAGTCACCGACAAGAGAGGTGTTGTAGGTGTAACGGTCCATGTTGTAAAACTTCGTATTGTTGAATAAGTGCTATTTGCGCCGCCATTCTTCATACTATCTTTCACACTCACGCGCCAGTAATATTTCGTCGCATTCTTCAAACCGGCTATTTTATGCGATATCCCTATAAGCGTCGAGTCGTTATAAATCTTAGTGTCAAAAACGACACTCGTGTCAATTTGCAAACGATACACGCTGTCTCCCGTCGCAGCAATCCAACTGAACGTCGGACTTGTTGAAACATTGAATGCTGCATCGGCAGGCAAATCTAAAACTGGCACTTGCTGAGAAAAAACAACAGCAGACATCATAACAAGCGTTAGCATCGCTCCAAGGAAGTACGTCCATCTATCTACAATACCTGATATATATGTTGCATAAATTTTCATAAAAACCTCCATAGAGTCAGTGAGCTATAACTTCATCTAACGACTTCAGTCGGGGACGATATCGATGATGACCGATCTATTATAGAATCGTCCCTCCGGGAAGAAGTTGTCAAACGATGCATATCGGAGATCTTCACCAAATCCAACTGTTTCATAGGTGATCCCGTGCTTACCACTGCTCGATATTGCGCGTTCAATAATATTCTGAGCATCCTGTGCTCGTTCATTGGATAAATTTTCGTTATACTCTTCATCTCCGATGATATCCGTATAGCCATGGATAATAACGACGCCGCTATCCGGAATGAACGGTGTGACAACCTCGGTGAGGAACTTTTCATAGCTCGCGACGGTCTTCGATTTATCGAAATCAAATAGAATTCTGAACCGCACTACGTCTTTCATAGGTGCTTCTCTGCGGACCAACTGGACAGAACTTTCTTTCCTCACAAATTTTCCACTTTTCGTTTGTCCCAGCATAACGACTTTATAGTCGCCCTGGGAACGATCGCCTAGAATGGTATTCCCCGAAATACTTTCCTGGTCTCGCGTGAATGGCCCGAAACGCTGAACCTTTCCTTGGTCATCCGTGATTTCCAACGACCACGAAGCGAGTACTTCTTTTGCTCCAACCACATAGAAAATAACATAGCTGTCCATAGGATCTTCTACTTCTGTAACGATTTGCACAGGTTTCAGCATATAGTGGGAACCGCCTCCAACCTGTATCAACAACTCAGGCGAATTACTCTCGATATCAACCCGACGATCTCCAGCTCGAAGAAGAGCAAGTTCTTTTGTACCGCCAGGTGATTCTGATGGAATGCGCGGTTCGTCTCGTCCTTCAGTTGTTATCCTCAAGCTGTCAATTCCAAATACGTCCACGAGATACCGCTTGACCGTTTCCGCCCTTTCTTTGCCATACTCTGATCCGTTCCCTGGCGACGCTCCACTGAGCGAAATAGATGTCCTGGGACTTCTTTTCATACGATCACCGAGGATATTCAGAATGTTATAATAGACGGTCATCTGTCGCAGTGGCCGACCCGCAATGCTTATCGGTTGAAACTCCTGCAATTGCTCCTCCTTGAAACTTGCTGCCTGTTCTTTCGTCAGCGCCACATATCGATTCGGTATTTCAGTCGATCCTTCCTCGAAGAACACGTAGTCGCGAAGCGGGAATGTTTCCCTTACCCTGCGTTTAACAGGCACAGCCTTTGGCGCTCGAAGCGAAAATTGAACGTCGCGCTCAACCATGGGAACTGCCGCTTGCTCGGCCCGATGAATAATTTTTCCACTTCCAAACTCGATTGCAACACCCACCCGTAGAGTCGACACTACCCAGCTTTCCACCTCGCGCGGTTCTCGGCTAAAAAACCATGGTTGGTACGAGATAAATGGCGAAATATTGACCTGGTTTTTATCATTCTGAGACACGAGCGCAATATCGTAACCAACTCCTATTTGTCCAGAGAGAACTGTTCTTCTCATATCACTAAATTCAGCTTTGGAGGCAAAATTTGACCCCTGCGTATAGACGAATGTTTTTTCATCGCTTGTGGATGATTTTGGAATATTGAGAGCCCAATTGAAACCGATGCGAGGACCTCCAAAAATGTAAAAGCCATCCGAGAATGGAGCGATCCGCAAGCTCGGCTCGATGGAAATATAGCTGAGCGTCGTCGATAAGGTCGACATCTCACCGCATGGGCAAGGAGTCTCACTGAACGATCCACGCCGATCATCATATCCTATTTGCAACATTCCACCCCAAACTGGATTAGGGCGATATTCCATTAAGGCGGCCAGATACCAGCCAGCTCCAAAACCTTTATGGAAAGCAGCCGGTGTCGTTAACGCGGAGTTCAACATCTGAGTTGTGCCGTCATAAAAGTTCAAATTCACTGCTCCAGCTCCGCCGAACCACCACGTTGGCTGTGCTCTTTGAGTCTCCTGCGCAAGAATTGTTGCGTGGAAACAAATCAGTACGAAAGAACTGAAGATAATTCTTTTGAGCCAAAGGCTGTTAGCAATCTTCCAACTTTGGATTATCGCACGATATTGATGCATAAATAGCTCCTTTTATTTAGATGAATTTTGTATTTTATATTTAGTTTAAAAGAATACAGGTAAACCAATCATTGACGTCCTTCATCATCTTCATCAAAATCATGTCCACCTTTGATATGCACACCGAATGCCCTACTCACCAGACCGATGTCTGGCGGTAGGCTATCGGCTCCCACAATTATGGTTTTACAATGGTACTTTGATCCAAAGAAACCTGTCCGGATGCTGGACCTTGTATCAATGCCCTACCGTCCAACCTTGCACCTGTCAGCAGCGAGATCGAAGTGCTGGCTATGATTGTTCCTTTCATCTTGGAGTTTGTTCCTAGAGTGACAGCAGATCCCGCCACCCAATAGATATTCGCCGCCTGCGCGTTATTTGTTAAGACAACCTCGCTTGTGCTCTCTGTTGTGATCGAAGTTGCACTACGAATAACGAAAACAGCACTGGCATCTCCCTGCGCATCTAAGTACAGGAAACCACCCGGAGATATTTGAATCGAAGTTCCTGATTCATAAAGACCGGGAACGAGTGTCAGTCCGTTGATATTTCCTGATATTGGCGTAGGGGTTCCACGTACGGCAGCTACGGCATCGAGATATGCGGCTTGCGCATCATTTTTAGCCGCAATTAACATTGCAGGAACAGGACTGGCGTCGTCTGCTGCAAATATCGTTCCGATAACTTCTGGATTTGTTAATCCAGCTATTGACGACCGGGCGCCGGGACTTATACCGACATCTCCGGTAATTGCTGAAGTCGGAATGTTGGTGATCGCTGAATTAGACAGAATTGCAAACCGTGATGCTGTTCCAAGATTGACGCCTACTTGACCTCCAAGCGGTATTGCTGCAACTGTAAAGCTCCATATCGTTGAGTAGGCACTCGTACCACTACTATTCTTTGCATTCACGCGCCAGTAGTAGGTTGTCCCAACCGTTAAAGCCGGCGATATCATTTGCGATGTACCTATAATCGTTGAGTCGTTAACCAACATAGCGGCAAAATTATTATTCGTGTCGACCTGTAAACGATATGTGTCAGCTCCCGTCGAAGCATTCCAACTTAAGGTCGGATTTGTTGAGATATTAATCGCTGCATCGGCAGGCGCAGCTAAAATCGGCGGCTGAAGAGCAGGGGCAATTGCGATGGTTGTAAAGCTTCTTGTGGAGTAAGCACTCGTCCCGGCAGCATTCTTCGCATTCACGCGCCAGTAGTAGGTCGTCCCAACTGTCAAGGCCGGCGATATCTGCTTCGAGGTACCTGTGATCGTCGAGTCGTTATACACCATAGTTGCAAAAGTGTTACTCGTCGAGACCTGCAGACGATACGTGCTGGCTCCCGTCGAGGCAAGCCAAGTCAATGTCGGACTCGTAAAGATGTTAACCGCTCCATCAACAGGCGCGACTAAGATCGGTGGCGGTGATGGTGCGATGGTTATAAAATCCCATACGGTGGAGTAAGCACTCGTCCCACCAGAAATTTTTGAATTCACACGCCAGTAATAAGTCGTTCCAACCGACAAGCCCGATATCGCTTGCGAAGTGTTCGTGCGAGTCGAGTCGTTATACACCGTTGTGGCAAAAGTATTACTCGTCGAAACTTGTAGACGATACGTACTGGCTCCAGTGACAGCATTCCAAATTAAAGTCGGACTCGTTGAGATATCAACCGCTGCATTAGCAGGCGCAACAAGCGTTGGCGTCCCGGGTGCAATCGTCGTAAATGTCCATGCATAATTTCTTGCAAGTGCAGTACCTTCCATGTCCTTGGCCCCGGTTGTAATGATGCACGTATAGGCGAGATTGGGTCCTAGACCGTTCGGCACTACAAAAAGTGCAGTCGTGTCGGAGTACGACACTGTTCCTGAAATAGCGGTGGCGCCTTGCTGTACGGTAAACGTTGTTGCCGTAATTGAATTCGGGTCCATCGGTGTACTGAATGTTGCCGAGATTATCTTGTCAGCAACGACCCTCGCCGGCCCGGCGGCATTACTTGTCTTGCTAAGAGATACCCCCCCTATACCATTAGCGGGGGACGTACGAATCACCGTGGGCGCGATACAGACGTTTACGATTCCCGGAGTCTCCTCTTTACAGCCGCCTATAAAAACGACGAGTAAAGCGGCGGTTAGTACCGCTGAAAGCGGGACGCCGAGGAATCCACGAATCGTTCGGGAGAAGTGCACCCATCGACTCGTAGCAGTTGTTGGATTTGTTGTTGGAGTATTCATGGATTCCTCTGTAATTAGTTAATGCGTGAATAAAGTTTTTTTGCGATTAGGATCTTACGTTGACATATGATGGTTTTTATTTCTTCGAAGATGTTTTTGTTTTTACCGATATTCCGCTTGATTTGTTTTGCTCAACGACTTTACGGTACATCTCTTTTCCTTTTCGTTGTTTCCACTGTTCTTCAACTAAACCATGAGCAAGCATACCAACGACTACATTGAGAAGCAATAGGTCTAAAGGATGGAAAAGGGATTAATCCTTTTAGAAAAGTTGAAGACGATAATAAAAATGAAGTGCGGCCTGTATTGTTTGGTACAGATCGAAATTTCCCGTGATGGCGATAGGATCCGATCTTCGGCCTTATTTCGAAATCAACTCTTTGTCCCATCCAAGTTTCGTCCGCGAATGACTCTAAGTAAGACAACTATGATAGCGATAACGAGAAGAATGTGAATGAAACCCCCCATAATAGGGAAAGCGATAAACCCCAGAAGCCATAATATGACGAGAATAACAGCAATAGTATATAACATAACAAGTATCCTTTCTTTTTAGGTTTAATTTTTCAATGCAGGGGCAAACTAATATGCAATCCCACTTGTTATTGAGGTGGACGGTATATTAGCTTGCCGCGTTTCCAACTTGATTCACCAAATAGTCTTCGATACCCATTTGTTCTATCTGTGCTCGTTGTATATCTGCCCAATCGACGTGACCTTCTTCCATTTTCAGTATTTTGGTGAGCAGGTCAACAGTGCCTTGATCATCAACTGCACGAGCAAGTTTGATTGCTTCATTATAGGATCGTACAGCATCAAGTTCATCTTTATCGTCGTTATTGATCATTTCCGATACAGTCTTGCCGATTTTTATCGGATTCAGTTTGGAAACCGTCGGCGTACCCTCGAAAAATATTATTCGTTCGATAAGCCACTCGGCATGATGCATTTCATCTATTGCTTGTTTTCTAATATCTATATGAAGTTTGTTGTAACCCCAGTTCTCGCACATTTCAGAATGCACCATATACTGATTGATGGCAGTAAGTTCATCAGCTAAAAGCTGATCAAGCACTATGAGTAATTTTTTATTGCCTTTCATATGTGTGTCCTTTTATTGTTCGTCCAGATTCTGTCAGAATAATTTTAGTTATTTTTAACTTTGCTTCATTACTGCTGCTCATCATTATCATTTTACTATATCCTTCATTGTCTTTTTTATTCCCTCCATATCATGTGTAAAATTCGTCTTGAACTCTTTCCATTTACTTTGTCCTTCACCCTTGTATTCTTTTAATTTTTTCTTCAGTTCGCTATTTTTCTGTTCCAATATTACCACTTCCTCATTGAACTTCGCTTTGACCTCGGAACCAGCTTCTTCAATCTTTTCTTTGAATGCATCAATCCTTTTTTCTTGAGCCTCAACAATGTTTTTCATGGTTCTCCTTTTTGATTGGTTAAAAAGTTTATCGATACAGATTGTTAAACTGGCCAGCATAAATATTGGTGCAGTTTTCTTTTTCATCATTCCCGTTTCCTTTGTCCCTTTTCACCTTCATTAATATTGGGTTGCGAAGGTCGCGGCTCAACATTTTCATTGTGTGGAGTTACATTCTGTGGCTGCTTTGCATTTCCCCTATTATTAGTTGGATTAACAACCCGTGGCTGCGGTGGTTGAACCTTATTGCGTGGAGTCACTTTCTGTGGCTGCTTTGCATTTCCTCTACTATTGGAGTGATTAACAACCTGCGGCTGCGGCGGCTGAACCTTATTGGGTGGATTGACAGGGCGAGATGTTTGTTTCTTCACATTATTATTTGATGGAATAACATTTTGTTGATGCAATGACTGGTTTTTATTATCGTTGCTGCCTGCCGGAGCGACCTTGGACAGCGGTGCCGGTTGTTTCTTTTGAATAGCAGGATTGACATGGGATGGCAGTACCGGTTGTTCCTTTTGTTTGTTGTTATTAGCAGGATTAACATTCGAGATTGGATTTGCTGCAATTCTTTCTGATGGCCGTTTTACATCTTTCAAATTAGCTACTCTGGACGGCGACGGTTTCCTGCCATTTTCATCATTCATTTGCACTTGTGGTCGATATATCTGAAGCCGGCCATTTTTCAGATCCTGCCCCGGTTTATCCCTATCATTAATAATAACCGGTTGAATTGTTTTACCTGTACTCTTTTTTATATCGGCTCTATCGGGTCCTGAAACGTACGTAGCGTGACGACTTTGATCTATGTAAGTTCTATTTATAACCGAAGAATTCTTTATAATCGTGCCATTATTAGTTCGATTCACATAATAATGATTGACGTCGGTCCTTGAAAAATCTCTGTCTCTGACGAATCTCCAGCGGTCATTGGGCACTGAATATCCACTACCGAAAGAAACACTAAGGCTAATTCCGGGTCTCATCGGCGCCCAGCCATAATAACCATCCGCTCTCCTCCAACTCACCCACGAAGGACCCCATACATTATCGGGGACCCAAAACCAACCATAAGAATCATCGTAATCCCAACGTCCATAATGGAAAGGCGCCCATCCCCAGCTATAATCGGACACCCATGTCCAGCCATAATCGGTCAAGATCCAATGTCCGTTTGTCGAATAGGGAGCGAAATCCGATCCGGCTGATGGGATCCATACATACCCATAACCAGGATAATCAACCCACTGACCGTAAGGACTTAATTCATTGTAAAAAATCCCGAAACTCACGCCGCTTTGCTGAGCAGATGCTTCCTGCGGTATCATCCATGCGCACAAATTCAATGCAGCGAGCAGGGCAAAGATCTTTAAAGATCTCATTGTTGCATCCTTTCAGTACTATATTATTAGAAAATAAATGATTCTTCGGTTTTCTATACTTTTTCTAGAACTTTTCTAAAAAAAATTTAAACTGCCGCAAATATGCAGCGGGTCTATCACATTCATAACCTTGACCCGAGCATAAGATTGCTCCGCCAATGATTCAGTCCGCTCACATTTACTCGCCGTTTTTTTGACGAGTAAATGAAAGCAGCATTATTTCAGAATAGATGTAAAGCTATTCTGAAACTGTTTTTGATCCACGCAACAAACCTACCAATCCCAGAACTGTCACGACAAGACCGCCTACCAACATCCATATCGACTTATCGGTGGCTGAGCCGGTGAAAAATCGAGAAATGTCAGAACTGGATGAATCATACGCATTGATGCCAAAGATCAAAAGAAGAATGCCGCCAGCAAGCATTGCGAGCGAGACTGCTTTGTTCATAGCTAATACCTCGTTTTAATTCTTCTTACCTTGTCCAACAAAATAGTTAAACAGGTTTTCGCCCGCTAATAATGTTGACCAATATGACCACTATGGCGATCACCAGAAGAACGTGAATGAAACCACCCATGGTGTAAGAAGTGAGTAATCCGATAAGCCATAATATGACGAGAATAACAGCGACGGTGTACAACATAATAAGTATCCTTTCTTTTTTGGTTTAGTTTTCAACGCAGGGACGAACCAAGGCGCAACCCTGCTGGGGTTTTGCTGAGGTTGATGATATTTAAGCTCACCACACCTCTGGAACAAATATCATAGCACGTACGATAGTAAAAAGCATTGAACAAACCTTTCCTGATATATATCGTATCAGGCCGTCAGTGATTTCTTCCTTCCAAGTATAAAAAATGCACCACCAATGACCATCATTCCGATTCCGATGTACGGTTGCCAGTCTACCGTATGTTGATTTTCTTTTTTTATCTCGAATTCCTCCATGTCCACAACCTTCTCTTGAGTGACATTGGTGAAACCTGTGTAAAGAGTCTTTAACAGATCTATAGTGAATAGGATGATTCCAGCTGTTTTCATGTTAATCCTTTCCTCTCTTGAAGAACACGGCGATAGCGTGCAATGGGTTATGTTTCTTCCCATTCGGTGAGAATATCCTCACATTCGTTTCTCATGCTGCATTACCATATTTGTCATATACCTTCATGATGTTTTGTGCAAAAACTGTTTCGTTACACATTTTCGCAAATGGTAATGAAATTCCTTTACCGCTTAGAAGCGATAATACCATGCTGTGTCAATTCAGACATAACAAGCTTGACGATTTCAGGCCGCACTTCTTGCACCGAATTCGGCTCAGGAGTATTACTCGTTGCACTCCAAATCAATTGTCCTTCGTTCCTGGTTGCCCATACGTCAATAGTACGAATATCCACTTTTTGAGAATCGACATATCCAGCGTGGTCTATTTCTTGATAATATGTTACAAATCTGTCCCTGCGGCGATCATATCTCATATTCTGTTCATTCGTTATATATCCCTGCACGTATTGAGTGTTCGTTTCCGGAGGAAGCCGACGGGTGACCAGGACTCCATCGAAGTTATTTGATTGCACAATACTCATAACCTGGTTTGTATCCGGTACCGCATCAGGAAACAGGCGATACGAAGGTGTCACTGCAACGCCATGTTTTGAGAGCTCGGTGCTGAAAGCATCTTCCCACATGCGGCGCTGCGCCGAATTCCTAATAACGGAGATGACAAGCATCTTATTGAGAGAAGGAGGTTGAAATGAAGAATCACTCCATATGTCGACAAGTTCGGATGATGCACAACCAGCCATCAGGGCGAAGAAGCAACAGAGCACTCCTCCAATGACGAATGACCTGTTTTTTTTCATCGTGGTTCCTCTTTTCCTAATTCGTGAGAATGACTTTAAGAGCTTTTTTTATGTGCAACATTTCCAAATGTATTAGATACCTTTATGATTTTATTGAGCGCGGAAGTGACGAACTCAAATAGTATCCACACTCTCCATTCTCACGCTTGATACTTGCAAAAGGATCACTGCATCAGCCATCAGTGATCCATCAATCTGCTGTGACTACTCAATTGTCATCCGATTTTTTATACTCTTCACACCTTTTATATCTCCGACGAGTTTTGAAACTAAGTCCTTTTCGGCAATATTCTTGGCCTTGCCGCCCAACGTGACCACGCCATGTTTCGTCTCGACCTTGGTATTGGCGACGCTTGTTGAGCGATGAACCCATAGCGCCATTTTAACCTGTGCAGTGATAGAGGCATCATCGATCTTTTCAACCACAGTTAGGTGTATCTTTTGTGCTTGTTCTGAGACTATCATCTCATTTATCACGTCTTTAACCCCATCGATATCCTTTGCATATTCGGCGGTCAATTCTTTTTGTGCCTGGCTGGTAGCATGGCCTCGCAGGGTCACGATACCATCCTTGACGTCAATCTCGGTGTTGTCAGAACTCACGCTCCGATGAAATAAGAGTGTGGATTTTACTTTCTCCTCGAGCCACGCATCCGAGTTTGCGGTGGGAGGGGCACCTTTGATTTCCAATCTGTTGTCGACGCTTACAACCCCCGGCAGGGCTGCCACTGTTTCTTTAGCCAATGACATATGAACTTCTTCGGAGACAATTCCCGTTAATGTAACGGCTCCATCCTTGGACTCAATTTTAATATCATCACCCTTGAGATAGGTCTGGAACACATACGAATTTCTGGCTGATGATACGATACGGTCATCCGTCTCGGACGCATGCAGAGGGACGACGACCAGCAACAGCACGGCTACAGTCGCCGTAAAAATAGCACGACACATTGTATTCATTGTAGGTTCTCCTTTTATAGTTTTTGTGAATTGATACTATTGCATGATTTCTTTTTTAGAGAGCATGGGACTGCCTTATCCTTACCTATTGTATAATTGTATCAGGTACTCCTTGATTTCTTCCTATCAAGAATGAGAACAACGCCACCAATGACTATCATTCCAATTCCTAAGTATGGTTGCCATCGTACATTATGTTCGTCATCCTTTGTTATTTCGAGTTTCCCCAAGTCCACAACCTTCTCTTTCGTGACATAGGAGAAACCTGTATGGAGAGTCATTAACAGACCTATGATGATAATTATAATACCAGCTGTTTTCATGAGTGTAATTCTTTCTTGATTTCAATATTCATTATCGTCGTGCGGAAGTTCAGACACATCATTCAAAGCATTTTTTTCCTTCACGATGCCTTTAATTTTATCTGCCATTTGTCTGATTTCTTTTTCTTGCTCAATGCTTTATATAACATTATGAACTCACTGGTGGCCTGCTTAAGATGTTCGAAGATAATTTTATATTCATCCGCACAATGCCTGGTCTCATCTTTGACAATTCTGTATTTATCTTGAAGCTTTCCAACAAGTTCTTTTATGTTTGACCAAGACCGCTGAAAGTTCGTCGTTCATCG
>Ga0182027_10010433_pt1 | contig 13217 bp, 8 predicted proteins | sample 712E1DmetaG_FD_121300 | JGI IMG/M metagenome (GOLD analysis project Ga0182027, IMG submission 121300) | Permafrost microbial communities from Stordalen Mire, Sweden - 712E1D metaG (Illumina Assembly) | ecosystem: Environmental > Terrestrial > Soil > Wetlands > Permafrost | place: Sweden...
CATTGACAAAACCGAGGCCATCAGTTAGCTTATCTGATATACATAGACGTGTTCCAGGGGAGGAAGGGACATACTTGTTTGACAATAATAGATCGAGGCGAAGCGGGTCGACAAATCAATAGTCCGTGATAAAGAACTTAATTCTTGCTTTATTGGAATAAGAAGCAAAAGTTAGGTTCTTTTTCGTAAACAAGCAGTAATTCAATATAAAAAATAAATTAAAAAATATGAACAAGAAAAATAAAACCATAGTTAATGCTGCGTTGGCGCGGCCCATTGCCTCTGTTATAGCCATTGTCACTATTGTGGCGCAACTTTTTTTCCCACTGATTAGTATCGCCGCGACAGCTTCGTCGGTGGCTAATCCTGCGCTCCCGGATCAATCATGCGGATTGGATATTGCTTTGATTTTGGACAATTCCGGCAGTATCGGAAATAACTTGGGAGAGAATCCTCCGAAAATCCCGGCGGCAGGTACGATGAAGAACGCGTTTGATGGCTTTGTTAATATGCTGTCACCAGCGACGCCCGTCGATTTTTCCGTAACTTATTTCAACACCCAGGCCCATTACACCTTGCAGACATTCAGCAGTGATCCGAGCGTTGTTGCCAGCGCGATAAATAATGTTCCCTCAGCCGGCGGCAGCACCGATTGGGAAGATGGTCTTATTAAGGCGCAGCAAACTTTAACTGCCAGTGGTTTGGAGCCTAACCTGATCATTTTCGCTTCGGACGGCGATCCCAACAGATATTCTATCAACGGTACCCAGGGAAACGGCAATGGCGTCGACGCCAACGCTCTTAACGCGGCGATAACCGAAGCGAATACAATCAAAAAAAATGGCACTCGGATAATTACCCTGGGTATCGGTTCGGCCGTTAATCAGACAAATCTTGTAGCTATATCCAGCGGCGATGCCTATTACAGTGTGGCAAATTTCTCGAATTTGGCCGAAACCCTGCGTGACATCGCCGTTAAGCTGTGTGGCGGTTCGATCACTGTTACCAAGATGATCGACGATGGAAACGGAAATTCGACTCCGGCGTCAAACTGGAATTTCACTGTCAATCCCGGAAATTTGACCGTGACTACCGGCTCTAACGGCAATGACGAAGGAAAGGCCAATATCGCAGTCGATCAAGACGGTACATATAGCGTTACCGAGCAACCCGAACCGAACTACGCCTTTGTTTCCGCGACCTGCGCTCCCGATGGACAAACGGGCAGTAATGGCTCGGTCACGGGCATTGGAGTTGACAGCCAAAAGATCGTTAATTGCGTATTCCACAATACTCCATATGCCCATATTATTGTTAAGAACAAGGTTGTTCCGGCAAACAGCGGTGTAAGTTTTCCGTTCGTAACTACCGGTGCCAACTACGCGGGTTTCAGTCTGAACGACGGACAGCAGAATGACGGCGGCCCGCTGGTTCCCGGCGCGTATTCGGTCGGTGAAACTCCAAATACGAATTATATCCTGACTGCGTCGTGTGACAACGGTCAGAATCCTAATAGCCTGAATGTCGGCTATGGTCAGACTGTCACTTGCACGTTTACCAACACCCAGAAAGGCGGTATTACAATTACCAAAGTGACCGATCCGGACCAGGATTCGACGCAATTCACGTTCCATCCCAACTGGTCTGGCGCGTTTACTCTTGACGGCGTGACCGGCAGCAACAGCGTAAACTTCGGTTTACTAGCCGCCGACGCGACTTCGACAGTCTATTCCATCAGCGAAGATATTCCGTCCGGCTGGGTCCAGTCTGGCGTGAGCTGTATGAATGAGAAGAATGATGTTCTGCAGCCATCAAACCTGGTTTTGAATCCCAGCGGCAGCATTGCTTGCACATTTACCAATACCAAATACGGCAGTATTACCGTAACTCAGAATACGACGGGTGGCGATGACGCGTTTGCGCTTTCGGGAAATAACGGCATTGGAAATTTTGATATCACAACCAATGGCGGAACCGGCAGTTACACGGTGCAAAACGTATTACCCGGGACTTATTCAATCGCTGATTCTTCGTTGCCAGGGGCTAACTGGACACAAATTTCCAGCAGCTGCGACAACTTAGCGGTCGCTGTCGGACAAACTGCGACCTGCGTTATCGCCGATGCTTTCACGCGGCCGGAAAAACTGTTGACAGTAACAATATCGGCAGGCACTGGTGACGGAAGCGGAACGATCACAAGCGGTGAATCGATTCCGGCCATTAATTGCCATGTTAGCGCCAGCGAAACATGTATCTCCGAATTTGATTTAGGTCAAACCGTAACCTTGACGGCTACACCCGATGCCGGTTCCACTTTTACGGGAACGTGGTCGGGCGCGTGTAGTGGTGAAAATCCAACATGTACCCTGATTATGGATAGCGACAAGACGGTCAATGCCCATTTCAGCTTGGTGGCGACCAACAGTGGCAGCGGGAATGGTTCCGGCGCACCCGTGATAATCTCTGTGAGCGGAGGCAGTGGTTCAAATAGTTCGTCGGGACAGTTTATATCCGGTCATTCCAAAGGAGGTATTGCGCCGCAAGTATTGGGAGCCAGCATAGACCTTGACGCGATCGCGGCCGAGTTGGCAAAGATTCGGGCCGAAATAGAAAAGCTGGCGCAAGAGTTAGCAGGAATGCGTTTGCCCGGAGTTCTTGGCGCTGCTACGATGGTTAGCACCGGCGTGTTGGACAATTAAAAGTTAACTTTGTTCGCAGATAAAAAGAGCGCCAAACTTTTGGCGCTCTTGGGCAAAACTTATGGCGAATTTAGTTTCAAAGGTTAAGATATTTTTTGTCGGACTAGATTATTCGACTAAGCTTACCGGATTGGTTCTCGCGGTCACTGTCAGTGTTTTGGCTATGGCGGGTGTAAATAGTTCCGGCGCTTATCAGACATGCCAATTCGATCATTGTGGCAATAATGACGTTGGTTTGAAAACCGGCGGCGTTTTTACGGCTCAGGCGCCAACCGTCTTACAAAAACACCTGGACGAGAATAACTTTACTGGACCACAAAAGTTAATAACGCAACCCGTGTCTGAACCGGTTAATATGGAGGCGATATCCGATAGTGTTCAATCAAGGCAGAGCGACATGATAACAATTCCTGAGATCGATTCCCAGTTGCCGATTGTAACAGCGACAACGACCGAAATGGTAGAATTGCACTCGCTTTTGGATTTGGGTGTTGTTTTATATCCAAAATCAGCTCGCTTTGGACAGTTAGGACAAACGATTTTGTTAGGACATAGTGCGCCGGTAAATTGGCCCAAGATTAAGCACGATACGGCATTTTCCAGGATTGACGAGCTGGCGGCGGGCAGTCCGATTTTGGTTAATTATAAGGGTAACGCTTACCAATATACCGTTGTTAGGACGCAGATAATCAATCAAGGCGTGAACTTACCCGAGTTACCGGGAAACGGCAACTCATTGCTACTGGTAAGTTGCTGGCCGCCGGGTCGGAACTTGAACCGTATTGTCGTAGAGGCAATGCTCAATTCGGACAGGTGATCAAGCAAACATACCTTAATCCCGCAATTACGGGTTACGCTTTGTTAAAGTTATCGGGAGCGGTCCATACAATGTGGGTCGAAATTTCGAATGAGTAATGGATATTGATTGACTTTTTGCGCGCAATTTGATAATTAAAAAGTACTAATCATTGAGTTCCCGTTGGGAGGACGGGAAATGATTTAAAGTGTCAGACAACGATTTTTCGAGCGTACAAAAATTGATTTGTAAAGAAGGCCAACATCCGTCCGCCTTATTGGGGTGAACGGGCGCGTGGGGCCTTTTTTTGCGCACGAATTTATTGTAAAAACTGATTATAGAAAGTAAAATAGGTCGACAAAACAATTAGTTTGTAAAAAGTAAATTAGATACAAGAGTTACGCGGCTGGCATAGATTCCAGGCAAAACAGAAGGGTATGCCAGAGTTCCGCCATTGCGAAATGGTTAAAACCCGCATGCTTTAACTACAAAGATGCAGTAAATTGCGCAACTCTTGTCAGATAAATGCATGGCCAATAAACTGTCAGAAATATTCGGACTCGGACTCGCGTTTTTTTTACTGGTATTGGCACCGCAAGCTACCGATAGTATCGCGCTTGCGCAATCTCAGGCGACTGGAACGACGTCGCCAGAAGCGATCGACGCGGTTAGTGACGGTATTGCCAACTTGCAACAGCAGGTTGTTCTGATTCAGGAAGAAATGACGCAAAATCCAGTGGTCGTTATGCCACCAGAGATGACTTTGGATCAGATTCAGGATCAAGTTAATGCTATCAGCGCCAAAAAGGAGCAGATCGCTGTCCAGGTTGCCCAGATAGTAAACGCTCGAGTCGCAGCTCAATCGCAAAACAGCCAGACGAGCTATGAACGCATCAGCCAAGCTGTCGAATTGATTCAGCAGGCTGCCCAGGTCATCGCGCAAGAGGAACAGACGGCAGGTAATATTGCAACTGTCCCGGTCGCGCCATACGGCGGTTTGAGCGCTGAATCGCAAATTGCGGCTATCCAGCAAAAGATCGCGCAACTGAGAGCGGAAGAAATCGGAATGAACGTTACACAGAGTCAGGCGCCTGCGGCACCACAAAGCCAGAAAACAACGTCCCAGGCAAGCCAGTCCAAGTCATCGGAAGTAAGCTGTGATGCCAGTACCGGGACTTGCCAGGCGACACCCGTCGCGAATCCGACGTTGCTGCCCTTGGCAACGCAGCCAAAAAGCGTTTGGCAATCAATTTGGGATTTTGTCAGGAGCCTATTCACCTTTTAAGTATATTTTCGCAGCCTGTAGCGGATCAAAAAAACGCAGCGTTGGCAGACCTGCGTTTTTTGATAGGATCGTAATGTTGAGATTATCAGGGAGCGATTTGAAGTAACTGGCCCGGAGTTAAAACCAGTATCTGTTGTCCGCCGTCGGACACGGCCAGATCGAGAGCGCCCTTGAATTGGTTGCTGTCCAGTTGTTTTATCAGCTGGCCGGTTTTTGATAAAATAATGATTCGGCCACTATCGCTGTCGAGAATGTATAAATTCTGTAGTTGGGCTGACGACGCGATCTTTAAAACCTTTTGTGGAGCGGGAGCGTATGTCGGTTTGAGTGTGGTTTCCAATGAGCCAGCAAAATATTTGTCGATTGATCCGTCGGAGTTCAATATCCAGGCGTTGCGGTCAAATGCCAGCGACACTTCATTGCTGGCGATTTTTAGGCCTCCGGCAAGCCAGCTTTGCGGCAACGAATAGCTTTTATTGAGACGCAAATATTTTATCATTGCTCCAGGGGCGCGATCAATGAAATAAAGGTTACCGGAAAAACATCCCATATCGTCGTAATTGGCATTGGCATAAGGCAAACCGAGTTTTATTGGCTGCAGGAAGGCGCCGTTCTTATATTCGGTTATGACATTGGGCTTGGTAAAAAAGATCACTTCGCCGGTTCCCGACGCAGCCAAGTCAAAACTACCGGCAGCATCAACGCGTTTGGCACTGCCGTTGGTAATCGAATAGATGCCTTTTAATTTTTGATCAAAAACAAGTATTTCGCCGCCATTCAAGGCGATTTTGCTGGGCTGGATATCAGTAAAGCGAAAAACCACTGTCGGCGAAACGATCTGCGATCCATTCAACGCCATCGTAGCCGAATCGATTGAAGATTGGACGCCTGCGATTTGCGACTTTATTTGCGGTAAAAAGCCTGCTGATGTTCTTTCGATCGTTTCAAGCTCGGCTACGCTGCTGTCCAGTAAATCTTTGGCCTGCTGGGCTTGACCGGAACCTTTTAAAGTACTTACGGTCGCTATTTTGCCGGCGACAATTTGTATTTGTTCCTTGGCGGCAGCAACAGCTTGTGTTTTATGAACCCAATAATAAAGATATCCACCTGAGGCAAGCGCGACCAGCGCGACCGATCCGGCCACCAATTTTGCCCAGGGAAATCCGCGATTTTTGCCAAAACTTGCGTGAGTTATATTTGGCGCCGAGATGGGTGATTTTTGGCTGGAAAACATTTCCCGCAAAGACACCTTTTTAATGCTCTCGTCGGGCTTGAAATCGCGGACCGCGCTTTCGGAAAGATCGGCTCTTAATGATATTAAAAGACAGCTGCCTTCCAAACTCGACATTCTTAGTTTGTGGGTTTCAAAGGCGCGTTCCAAGCGTCCCAGATCGAAGTTTTGGTTTTTGGTAGGGGAGGCGATATCGGCGATCTCTTTAATGATCTTCTGTTTTTTAATGAAAGCTCCAATGGTGGAAGTCGCCGCCAGGATCGCGTCGCCATCCTGCAGTTTTCCCGAAACCAAATTGCCGAACACTTGCAATTGAGGCTGCGCCGAAGCTTCGTTTAAATCCTGCTCAAGATCCACGATCGCGCCGTCTCTCAATAAAAATATCGAAATTAACCCGGTCTTGGCAAAATAAAAATCACGATTTCGCAGCGCAAAAACAGCAAAATTAAGATTACCCATCCAGCCAACTTGGTCGGATTTTATCAGTTTTTCCAGATATAGATTGGCGTCTTGCAGACTATCGTTGAGCGAGCGTTCGACAGTTTTATGTTTTGAATTATAGTGAGCGTTTTTAATTTGTGTCGCCAAGTCCGATAAAAACGCCTGGTCTTTGGGTAATGAATTATTCAGAAGCCCGATCATGTAAAGATTACCCGATTTTTTCTCATAAATGCTTTCCGGTTCAAATGAAAAAGTGTCCGACAATGAGCGGTTTTCGTCCGTACCGGCGCGAAAATTGAAGGCGAATGATTTCATAGCTAAACTAGTACCCCACTAACTTAATTTTGTCGATTTAGAACATTCAAATTTGGCCAGTTTCAATGAACGACGTCCCGCTAAGCGGGACAATTGGAACGCTAAACGTCCCGACGAAATTGTACCCTCCGCGGTACATTAAGGAGGAGTGAAGCGGAAAATGGCCAAATTTCAATGTTCCCTTCGGGCAGGATTTATCTGGCCCATCTTCGTTGTTGCTCGTCGCTAGCGTACCACAGAGGGTACGCTACGCTCCTCGCGCCTAGAATCTGGGCCAGATAAATCCTGCTAAATCGGCAAAATTAAGTTAGTGTGGTACTGTGAGAATTATTTATTGTTTAATAATAAATTCTAGCAGCTTTTTTAGAGATTTAAAAGGATAACCTTTTATTGGCGGTCGGGTAGGTTTATAATATAACATATGAATATAAAGATCGGTCAAACAATCTCTACCCTGGCGAAATACATTAAAAACTTTCTTTTACCGACAGTTGATAATGGATATCGCGCCGGCATATTTTCCGGAAATTTTCTGGTGTATTTCCTGATCACTCTCGTAGTGGCCAAGGCTGGAGTTGTGGTATTTTTTGGCTATTTCCCGAAAAGCGACTTTTTCGCCGACATTACCAAATCCGCGATTGTTACTTTGGCCAATACCGATCGCCAGCAGGCCGGACTTGAGCCCTTGTCGGAAAACGCGGTCTTGGACCGAGCGGCGTTAATGAAAGCCCAGGACATGATGGGCAAGGGGTATTTTGAGCATACAAGCCCTCAGGGCATATCGCCGTGGTTTTGGTTCTCGCGGTCGGGCTATGATTATCGCTATGCCGGAGAGAATCTGGCCATTGGTTTTGTCGATTCCGGCGAAGTAAACAACGCTTGGCTGGCCTCGCCAACCCATAAAGCCAACATTCTAAACACCAACTATCGCGAGACGGGAATCGCGGTTTTAAGCGGATTGTTCCAAGGCAGCCCGACCACGGTTGTGGTCCAGCTTTTCGGATCCAAGATGCCCAGCCTTTCGGGCACGAGGGTTCTTCCCCGCGCAAACTCTGGACTTCCTACGATCACCTCTTTGCCGGACGATGCAAATGCCAAACCGATGGCTTCCGTCATGGAAGAGTCGCCCGCGGCGTTGGTGGCGTTAACCGGTCAAGCACTGGCCAAAGACGTTCTGGGAACTTCCGACATTGCCGCAGCCAGTCGGGCGGTCTTACAAACTCCCGACAGCCGAACACTGCCTTACCGCGCGACATCGTTTCTGGCAAATGGTTATTTCACGGTGGCCCAGCGCGTAATGTACGGATCGCTTTTCTTTATTGTTATTTTACTGGCCGTTAATTTTGCGCTTAGGGCAGACTTTAGCCATCGCGATCTGCTTTTTAAGGCCATCGGGTTTCTTGTTATTGTCGCGGTTTTTTTGGCGGTGGATCGGGAAATGCTCTTAACGTTGGTGCCGCATTTGACATTTGTAAGTTAGATTGTATAATATTTACTTATGGCACCAAAAACAGGCGCGACGCATGTCATAGGCGCGATCTGGAGACCTTTATTGGTTATTTTTTTGGTTACCATCATCGTTCTAAGTTGGAACAATATTTCGTGGATGTTTAACACGGCGTACGGCTGGCGTTACCTGACCGGCGTTTTTTCTCCGACCGGCGGACGGACTCCGGCAACGGTCATGGCGGTTAAGCCAGCCCAAACCCCGACCGTTCCGATTCAAACCCAACCTTTGGCGCCGATCGTGCCCACAATCAAACCAATTGAAACGCCCTTACCTGTAAAAAGCGTGCCCGATTCAATAACGATACCCGCAATCGGCATTTCTGCGCCCATCGTGACCACGCAATCGACCGATGTTGACGCGGTACACGCGCTTTTGGATACCGGCGTGGTTTTATATCCAGGTTCAGCTGATTTCGGACAAATGGGCGAGACGATAATCCTTGGCCATAGCGCGCCGCCGGGCTGGCCGACGATCAAATATGATTGGGTATTTTCCAAGATCGAAAACCTTAAAGCTGGGGACAAGATTAACATAACGTACTCCAACAAAAACTACAGTTTTACCGTGGCCAAGACCAAAGTGCTTGACCGCGGGCAGGAGGTGCCTAGCAGCATCGCCACCGCCAACACCCTAGCGTTGGTTAGTTGCTGGCCACCTGGCAAGGATGTCCAACGCATCGCGGTTCTTGCCGTGATCGACAATTAAAACAAATTGAAACTCGGAGCCTTTCCCGAGTTTTTATTCGCGTCCTTGGCTTGACAAATTAAATAATAATTATATAATAATAAATAGATAGGTGGTTTAAAATGTCCATATTTATGAGACTAGCGGTAATACTGCTCACCGCATTGGTATTCTTGAGCACGGGTTTAACGCTTGGACAACTCAACGATCCGCGGCCCATTATGCCGCAACCAACGCCTTATTCTCAGACTGACCTGCCCGAGAATGCGTCATTGGTGACGATGGCACAACAGGACGTACAAAACGTGAACGTAACCGGACAGCCGGCGTCGTTCTACATCGCGGCCACGCAGAATTATATCGATGACAAATATGACTGGTCACTGATATCCAGATTTGGGTATTCTTTTAGCACAAGCGATCGAGGCCATTCATATCTAGAAGCAGGCGCCAGAGATGTACCTATCGCGGCAGTTGATCGACTCCTGGGAGACGAAGCCAGTGGTTTTGTGTCAAGGCCGGTAGCACCCTATTATAATGGGATGCTGATGCACGTGTGTACCAGGGAAGATTTGCAGGGTTTGATGAGATTCGCCAATAGTCCTGGTGATTTTGACTCATGGCCGGCAAAGTCGGTCGCCTACATGGATAGATCAGTTGACATCAAATTTGTCAGCATTGGTCCCGAAATACCGATTACCGGGACCGACGGGCTTCCCAAGATGACGTGCATTGTCACAGTCTTCAGGATCCCGGATAATAACCAGGGATATATCTCGAAAGAGTCGCTTTACTACATGGATGGCGCATTCTTCCCGTATCGTTTAGGAAGCATGGTGTTTTGAATCTAAAAAATTCGAAACACCTATTTTTTTACACAAATTCTACGATAGGCCATAATGCGTTGACAATATTGTCTAATTGGTCCATAATCTTTAAACCGATAGATAAGCATATTTCACTGAAAATTAATACAAAATAACTTAAAAATAAATTAAGATTATGAATAAAATAACAATAATCGGGATGCTCGTTGTTGTTGGTATGATTGTTGCGATCCCGACAGCTATCTTGGCGTATAATGTCGGCAACACCGTTGAAGACAGTCTCAATTCCAATTCCTACGATTGGTTGCCTTGCATGTCGGACGGGTGTTTAACGCAAACGCAACCGGTTTTCGCGCAGACTTACACGTCGACCTATAATTATTCATATCCGACCTGCAATCCGTCGACTTGTTCGCAATACGCCTATCAGTGTGGATCGTGGAATAACGGCTGTGGGGGAACTATGAATTGCGGTTCTTGCGGCGCAAACCAGATTTGCTCGGGCGGTAAATGTGTTAATACCGGCTCTGGTTGCCAGGCCAGCAATTGTTCGCTGCTGGGATACCAGTGCGGCAGCTACAGCGACGGTTGTGGCGGGACAATGTTTTGCGGGTCTTGCAGTAACGGCACCTGCTCGGCTGGCCATTGTGTCTTTGCCTCGAGCTGCCAAGCGAAGAACTGTTCCCAGTTGGGCATGCAATGCGGCACGGCATATGACGGCTGCAGCGGCAACATTAACTGCGGATCATGTTCCGGCAATCAATTATGCCAGAACGGCCGCTGCGTCTCGACCTGCTCGAGTCAATGTGCGCCGGGTGCGACCCAGTGCTTTGGCAATGGTGTCCAAACCTGCCGCGATGTTAACGGCGACGGTTGCTATGAATGGGATGGCGTGACCAATTGCGGCAATAATCAGACCTGCCAGAACGGATCTTGCGCCGCGTCATGTCAAGCGCGCACCTGCTCGCAAATGAGTTATCAGTGCGGTACTTACAGCGATGGCTGCGGCAACACGCTTTACTGCGGCAATTGCGGTTTAAATCAAACCTGCCAGAACGGCCAGTGCCAGAGCAATTATCAGTCGGGCAATTTCAATGTAACTCTTTTTGCCAGTCCAAATTCCGGTTGCGCGCCACTATCCAATGTCAGTTTAACCGCGACCGTCAGCGGCTATTCAAACAATCATGGTTACGGCAATGACAGCGAATTTACTTATTATTTTTCTTGCGATGGCAACGGCACATGGGATAAAACAGTGACTACGACAAACACAACGGCTACGGTCAGCGGTATCTGCGACAGCTCATATTACCGGAATTCCGGCAGTCACACAGCCAGCGTACGCGTTGTCCAGGACAACTATCAAGCAACCGATCAGACCCAGGTCAATGTCCGTGATTGCAATACGGACTACAAATACAATTATGATACCAATACCAACAAACAACTTAAGGTAGCTTTATACACCGACCCTACCAACGGCTGCACGCCGCTCAATGGCGTTAGTCTGAGGGCATTGGTAACCAATGGCGATGTTAGTGGTTACGGTAATGGCAATAGCGGCTTAACATACAGTTTCGATTGCGACAACAACGGCACTTTCGAGAAAACAATTACCACCGGTCAGACCGAAGTGGTCGTAAACAACCTTTGCAGTTATCCGAGCAGTGGTAATTACACCACCCGAGTCCGGGTAGCCGATGTTACCGGACGATGGGCAACCGACACCGCGATCGTGAAGGTTAATTATTGCCAGAACTACGTAATACCGCCGGTCGTTTATGTCCAGCCGACCCAGCCGGTTCAATCTTCGGGCGCGCTAAGCGTGCAAAAAACCGTAGCCAATATGGTAAACGGAGCACATTACCAGCAAGCGGTCACCGCCAATCCCGGAGATATTGTTTCATTCAGGATAACGATCAACTCGAACGGGACATTCAATCCTGGCTTGAGCGTCAACGACATCATCCCCGCTGGTATAGTCAACCCCCGCGACCTGACTGTTGACGGACAAGCTGTTGCCGGCAGTATTTCCAGTGGCATTACTATTGGCGACTTGAATCCCGGTCAGCAGCGTGTGGTTGCTTTTACAGCGACTGTGGCTTCCGCCAGCAATTTTTCGTACGGACAAACGGTTTTGACTGACGCTGCCGTTGCGCGTAACAACAGTATCAGCAACAGCTCGACCGCGACGGTCTATGTCTGGCGGCAGGCGGTGCTGGGAGCGACGAAAGTGTCGACCGGCATTCTGGACTCCGATTGGTCTAATTACCTTGCTGCGGGGATCGCGGTGTTATTAGCTGCGACCTGGATCTTTAAGGACAAGCTAGCCGCATTACCGGCTTGGTTAAAAACCAGGATCAATCCGGCAACTCCCAAAATCTAACTGTTTGAACTCATAAGTATTATCCGCAAAAACCCGTTAAACGGGTTTTTGTTTAATAGGACATGTCCCGATTGACAAAAGACTGCAATATGATATAATAATGACATTAAATAAAATTGACAAACAATTATGAATGATTATAAATATATAAGAATCATCAAGAAAATGAACAAAAATTTGTTAAAAACCATTGGCGCGATTACCCTTAGTGTTATGTTTTTAGCCGTGGCAGGTAGTGTCATGGCAGGATGTCAGAGTGGTGTTTGTGCTACGCTTGTGAGCGCGGGCGGCCACGGCCAGCAGGCATCGGCTACCGTTACCAACAATAGCGGATCCTCGACACAAGTTGCTTTTTATACCGATAAAGTCTTTGTCCGGCCTTATCAGGACGGCTGGTTGAATACTCAAATTCAATACGCCTCTAAAGTTATAACATTGGCGGCTGGCGCAACTCAAACCGTTGGCATTGATACTCCCGATTGCATGGCGCAATTTGATGTCCACGTGGGATATCCGGCGCAAACCGAACAAACGATTTTGCTCGGAGTCTTTTCCAGTGATACTAATTTATGCGTAAAAACTCCCGTTTGTACCGCCAAGACTTGCTCGGATTACGGTTATCAATGCGGGTCGTGGAGTGATGGTTGCAGCAATACAATTGACTGCGGCAATTGCGGTGGCAACAGTATCTGTTCCGCCGGCCACTGCGTTTCAACCTGCCAGCCGCAAACTTGCTCGCAAATGAACCGCCAATGCGGATCGTGGAGCGATGGTTGTAGTAATACTATTAACTGCGGCAGCTGTTTAAACAACCAAACTTGTCAAAATGGAAGCTGCGTTTCAACCTGCCAGCCGCAAACTTGCTCGCAGCTAGGCATGCAATGCGGTAGCGTTTATGATGGTTGTAACGGTAATATCAATTGCGGCAGCTGTTCAAACAATCAAACTTGCCAAAATGGAAATTGCGTGACCAATTGCCAGCCGAAAACCTGCGGTCAGCTTAACTATCAATGCGGAAGCGTCAGCGACACTTGCGGAAATAC
>Ga0182027_10010434_pt1 | contig 13217 bp, 10 predicted proteins | sample 712E1DmetaG_FD_121300 | JGI IMG/M metagenome (GOLD analysis project Ga0182027, IMG submission 121300) | Permafrost microbial communities from Stordalen Mire, Sweden - 712E1D metaG (Illumina Assembly) | ecosystem: Environmental > Terrestrial > Soil > Wetlands > Permafrost | place: Sweden...
ACCTCCAGACGCGGATTAAGTGAGTTACAATACAGGAAGTTGGGGCTTTTCCACCCCAGGACATGTTTTGCACCCTCAGTCAGTATCGATTTGAATCCCATATCAGCCACCCACGATCCAATTGTATCAGAATAAATTAATTCAGTATTACGGAATGAAGTAGCTTCAACTCCAAGAAACTCTTTTAACATTTCCCTGTGGTTGGTAATCTGCCGTTCAAATTCGCTTCTGCTCCTGAGGGATACAAGTGAATGAGAGTTGGTCTCAGCAAGAAATTCCACCATTCCTGTTTCCGCGAGCTTCCTGAAAGAATCAAGAACTTCAGGGGCATAAAGCCGGAACTGGCTGATTGCCAGCCCTGAGAGGGAAAACGTAACCTTAAATTTTCCTTTGTGTTTCTGAATCAGATCCAGAATAATATTATTCGCAGGCAGATAACATTTCTCTGCCACTTTTCTCATGATGGATTCATTCGAGAAATCATCATAATAGTAATGATCATGCCCCAGATCAAAGAATCTGTATCTCTTGAGCCTGAATGGCTGATGTACCTGAAAATACAAACAAATCGCTTTTTTGCCTGATACACTCATATCTTAATACATTTTATTTTCAATAACTCTGTAATAAATATCACGTACATGTCTGGCTGAGTTATCCCATTTAAGCCGTATAACTTCTTCTTTACCGTTTCTGATAAACATGTTTGCCAGGGCAGGATAATTAAGGATACCATATATAGCATCAGCCATTGCATCTATATCCCAGAAATCAGTTTTCACTGCATGTGTAAGTATTTCAGCCACACCCGACTGTTTACTGATAATTACGGGTACATTTGACTGCATTGCCTCGAGAGGTGAAATACCAAATGGTTCTGATACCGACGGCATAATGTAAACATCGCTCATATCAAGCATGGTAAAAACGTCAGTCCCCTTAAGAAATCCGGTAAAATGAAACCGGTCTGTTATTTTCAATGCGGCGGCTCTTCGCATCATCCTTTCCATCATATCACCTGATCCTGCCATGACAAATCTTACATTGTCCATCACCTGCAAAACCTTATAAGCTGCTTCGATAAAGTATTCAGGGCCCTTCTGCATGGTTATCCTGCCAAGAAACGTAACCACCTTTTCATCAAAACCTTTTTTAATGAAACAGTTTTCGGCAATATTCACCGGTTCAACCGCATTATATACAGTTTCAACCTTGTCAGGATTTATATTGTATTTGTTTATTACAATGTCTCTGGTCAGATTGCTTACAGTAATTATTTTAGATGCAGCATCCATGCCATTCTTCTCAATGCGATAGACATCGGGATTCACACTCCCTCCGCTGCGGTCAAAGTCGGTTGCATGTACATGGATTACCAGGGGCTTCCCCGATACTTCCATAGCAGCAATCCCGGCTGGATAAGCGAGCCAGTCATGAGCATGGATAATATCAAACTCATTTTCTTCAGCTATTACCGCGGCTACTACTGAATACTTGTATATTTCATCCATCAGGTTGGTGTCGTATCTTCCTGAAAAATCTACTTTGCCTATACTGTTTGTCTTGACATAAAAATTATAACCCGAGACTTCAGATTTGACCAATTTCCAAAAATCGTCAGGGTCGGTATAAGGCACAATTTTTGATGATACTTCAATTCTTTCAATAGGACGTTTGAACCCTTTATAAAATACTTTTTTGTATGCAACCTGTACCTGGTTTGCACCAACCAGCCGGACCAAAGTCTGATCCTCATCGCCCCATGTTTTGGGAACAACAAAGATTACTTCCAGGTCATCGAGTGTGGCCATGCCTTTTGTCAGACCATAGCTGGCAGTGCCTAATCCACCTGAGATATGTGGCGGAAATTCCCATCCGAACATTAACACGCGCATATCCTACCTCAGTTATTGATTTGCAAATTTTGTTTCAAGTAAGTCGATTATCCTAAGTACTTCACCAACGCTCCAGGCCTGTGAAATAGCGCCCCTGGGTGAATGAGGAGGATCGCCGTCATAAATCTCTGAAATAGTACTGATTCCATGTTCGCTCATTACAGCTTCAAGACCATAAATCAATTTTTTTACTTTCTGTACACCCTGTTGCCCATATACTTTCAACCATCCTTCACAAAAGGGGCCGTAGAGCCATGGCCAAACTGTACCCTGATGATATGCATTGTCCCTTTCTTCCTGATTCCCTTCACACACTCCATGGTACAATTTATTACTAGGTGAAAGACTTCTTAGTCCTCTTATAGTAACAAGGTCTCGATCCGCAATATCCAATACCTTTTTCATCTGGTCCTTATTAAGAATCGAATATGGCAGCGAAACGGCAATAACCATATTTGGTCTTACAAAAGTATTCTTCCCTTCAACATCATTAACATAATCAGCCAGATAGCCTATTTTTTCATCCCAGAATATTTCAAGAAATGATTTCTTAATCAGCTCGGGGAATTTCTCATATTCCTTTAAGAACTTTTTATCATTTTCTTTTGTTGCCATCTCAAGTGAAAAGCAGATGGCATTATACCAGAGAGCATTTATCTCTACAACATAACCCCTCCTTGCTGTTACAGGAATACCATTTACTACAGCATCCATCCATGTAAGAGCTTTCCCCGGAGCATCGGCATAAATAAGGCCATTTTCTCTCATGTGAATATTAAATGCGGTACCATTTTTAAAGGCATTCAGTATTGATTTTGCTGCTTCACCATATCTTTCCCATCCATCGGCGCCGCCATGTTCAGTATATTGTTGAACAGCCCAGAAAAACCAAAGTGGTGCATCAACAGAATTAAATGCCGGGGCACTGGCATTACCCATATTTGGAAACAATCCATCCTTCATTTTGTTAATCTGTGTATCCAGGACTTCTGTGTAAAGGAGCAGTCTGTGACGTGCTAAAGCCAGCCCGGGAAGCGCAATAAAAGTATCCCTTCCCCATTCACCAAACCATGGATAACCTGCTATAATAAGAGTTTTCCCTCCCCTTTTTTCAACAAATTGCTGGGCAGCATTTCTTAAACAATTAATAAAACTATCCCTTGGGATTTTTCCTGATACATTCTTCGTAAACTTCCGTTTAAGGCCTGATGTCTTTTCCTCTTTTGTTGAAGCGGAGAAAACAATAATGTCGCCTTTCTTTGCTTCAAGCTCAAAAAAACCCGGAGTAAACAGGTCTTCTGAATAATCATAACCTCGTTTTTGTTCTTCAGGGTATTCGACTCCAAGATACCAGTCGGGTACATGGATAAACTCCGCTTCAGTAGAAAACTGCATATTCAATGAAGGAAAACCTTCATACATCTTTGATTTAATACCGTTTTCTATGAAGTCGACCTTTGTATTTGCAGACAGGTTGGCATGTGTCAGCTGATGAATATTCCGAAACACAAGAAACGGACGGAACTGCAGTTTCATCGGTTCCGATGCTTCAAGGATAGTAAACCTTATAAGCAGTTGCTCTTCATAATGAACCAGCAGCCTTTCCTGTTTAAGGATTACACCGCCAACCCTGTAAATTCTTGAAGGAATGTTATCAATGTCATAGTCCTCAACATATTTATGACCCTTCGGACTAAAATAATCTCCCTTATATTTTCTTATACCAGTGTTAAAACTCTTATCATTATTTACAACTGTAACATCAAGTGAGGAGAGGAGTACAAATCTTTCTCCTCCAAACTCGTCAACCGGACAGATCAGTAATCCATGATATTTTCGGGTATTGCAGCCAACAAGAGTAGTTGAAGAATAAGATCCTGCCCTGTTTGTTCTAATCATCTCCCTTCCCAGAGAATATTCAAGATTTACCACCTGACTCTTATCGAACTTAATGTAACTCATATAATTACAGTTTGAATAACATATAAAAAGCTATCTAAGATACCAATAAAAAATGAACCCAGCAAACCGGAATCATCTTGCAGGGAAATTAATAAAATTTCTTAAAAGTATTGCTGGATTAAAAAAAGAATAACTTTGCATTTCAATAATTGAAAATAATTATCAATTAACATTTTACTTAATGAATAAGAAGCTTTTTTTCTACCTGTTTATTGTGCTGCTATCTGCCGGTTGTAAAAATAATATTGTCAGAATCTCAGGTACAATTGTGAATCCTGTCAGCGGGGCCTATATTTATCTCGATGAACTGAAATCGAATGACCTGAAACCCGTTGATTCAATAAAGGTTTCTGCTGACGGTACATTTAATTTCAGGAGAGAAATCAAACAACCCTCCTTTTATCTACTGAAAAGTACTGAGAATAACTTTCTGACTATGCTTGTTGAACCTGGGGAGAAGATCACGCTGAAAGCGCATAGCGATTCATTGAATTATCCGATATTCTTAAAGGGATCAAAAGGTACTGAATCGATGGCTGAATATAATAAAACACTCCGGGCAACAATAAAAAAACTGACAGGACTAAACAACATATATACACAAAATATGGATAAACCGGAGTTGCCCAAAGTGATCGAATCACTCGACAGTCTGGCACAGATTTACCTGAGTGAGATTAACACATATACTAAAAAGTACATTGATGATAATCTCACATCACTTGTCAGCCTTGTTGCACTCTATCAGCAGGTTGCACCCAGTGTATATGTCCTGAATCCCACAAAAGATATGAAATATTTTGAAAAGGTTGACTCATCGATGTTTAGCCTTTATCCTGATTATGAGCCTGTTATATCACTTCATGAACAGGTTAAGGACTTAGCTGCAAAAATGAAAGGGGAAACAAGTGGCGGGCCTGCATCAGCATCCGGAAGCGCGGCTCCTGAAATATCCCTTCCTACACCGGCCGGAGATACAATTAGACTATCTTCTACCAGAGGGTCAGTAGTTCTGTTGGATTTCTGGGCCTCATGGTGTACTCCATGCAGAAAAGAGAATCCAAACCTGTTAAATGTTTACAACATTTACCATAAAAGAGGGTTCCAGATTTTCCAGGTGTCACTCGACAAAACCAAAGATGCGTGGATGAAAGGCATTCAGGATGATCATCTGGAGAAATGGATACATGTGAGCGATGTTCAATACTGGAATTCTATAGTTGTTCCGCTCTATAAAATTGAATCTATACCCTGTAATTATCTTCTTGATAAAGAAGGCAGAATAATTGCATCAAACCTGAGAGGTCAACAACTGCAGATTAAACTGGCTGAATTATTTAAATAATATCTGAATACAAAAACCGGAAATCCGACAATTAATGAAACGAATACTATTTCTACTGTCCCTGGTTCTTATTTTTTCAGGATGCAATTACAGGAACAAATTCGCTGTTAATGGCGTTATTAAAGATTCAAAAGAAAAATATATATATCTCAACAAACTGGATGTCAACTCTCCAGTACTGATCGACTCTGCAAAAATCAGCAGGAAAGGTTCATTCCGGTTTAAGGTAAAGGAGACCGGAGCCGATTTTTACCAGCTTGGTTTTTCATCAACAAATTTCATTACGCTATTAGCTGAACCCGGAGAAAAGATAAACCTGTTATTTAATGGTAAAAACCTGTTTGAAAACTTTTCAGTCAAAGGATCAGTTGGATCTGAGAAGCTGCGGATTCTTGATCTCGTTCTTGCTGAAACAAAAAGAAAACTCGATTCCCTGAGTACATTGTACACTAAGGCGTCGCAAGAGGCCGGATTTGATGTCAAAGGACCATTAATTGAAACAGAGTATGATGAATTAATTAAAGCTCAGCATAAAAAGAATATTGAATTCATAATTAATAACATAAACTCACTGGCTTCAATTAAAGCGCTATATCAGAGGATCAATCCTGAAACATATGTTCTTTACGACCAGCATGATCTTCAGTACCTGAAAATAGTAACCGATTCGCTTACCCGTCATTATCCTAATTCAAAACAGGTTCAAGCACTGGCAAGTGATTTTGAAAAGGAGTTGAATCACATGTATGTTTCACAGATTGAACAGATTAGCAAAAACTTACCAAAGACAGCACTGGATCCTGATTTAATAAATATCGCGGGTAAAAGAGTCGCTCTTTCCTCCCTTAAAGGCAAATATGTACTTCTCACATTCTGGTCGGTTCAATCGAAAGATTGTATCGAAGAGAACCTTCAACTGAAAGAGTTTTACAAACTTTACAATAAAAAAGAGTTTGAGATATATCAGATTAATCTCGATGAAAATGAAGCGGAATGGAAAGCAGCTGTCAGATATGATGAGTTGCCTTGGATAAGCACCAGGGAAGATGATCCCAAAGACCCTAAAAATGCAGTGCTTTTCAATGTAAAAACTCTTCCTGCCAATTACCTGTTTGACAAAGAAAGTAAAATTATTGCATCAGACATCCATGGAAGAGCCCTGCAACTGAAACTCGATCAGTTATTTAACAAATAGTTCTACGCTTTGACAGAAACAGGAAAAATATATTTTACTTCTGATTTTCACCTCGGATTGCCGACAGGATCACCTCCTGTAGAAAGGGAAAAGAAGGTAGTCAGCTGGTTAAACTCAGTTGCTCATGATGCAAAAGAGATATACCTTCTTGGAGATATCTTCGATTTCTGGTGGGAATATAAACTTGTGGTCCCACGCGGATTTACAAGGTTTCTGGGAACTGCTTCTGAAATAACAGATTCTGGAATCCCTGTTCATTTTTTTACTGGAAACCACGACATGTGGGTCGGTGATTATCTTTCAGGTGAATGTGGTATGACTATTCATACCTCCCCAATTACTACTATATTCAACGGGAAAAAATTCCATCTCGCGCACGGTGAAGGTTTAGGAACAAAAAACAGTGGCTATAAAATACTCCTTTCCATCTTCAGGAACAAACCATTGCAGGCAATGTATTCTGCCCTCCATCCTTCAATTGGCATTGGTATCGGGCACAGGTGGTCTCTGAATTCACGGCTGGGAAAAGGTATAACAAAAGAGTTTCTTGGTGAGGAAAATGAGGATCTGATTAAGTATGCCAGATCGGTTCTTGAAAATGACAAAATTGATTATTTCATTTTTGGTCATCGCCACCTGGCAATGGTCTATAATTTGCAGCCTGAATCAGAAATTGTATTTCTCGGAGACTGGATTAAAAACGGCAGTTATGCTGATTGGGATGGTAAAACACTTACCTTCAAAACATTGGCTTAATCGGTTCTGCCTTCAACCTTTACAGTCAGAACATAATAGGAATAAAGTTCATTTATCTGTTCAAACTGGTATACCAGTTTACTTCCTGATTTCCTGGCCATATCAATCAGACCCATATTCCCGGTGCTGTTTGAGCTGATAGTCTGCCCGGAAAGAGATTTTCTGAAGAGCTCTTTCAGTCCTACTTTATCATTCTTATTTATGATATCAAGCTTCCCCTTAAGATCCTCCACATTTTCATTAAGAATAAGGTTACCTGTAGTAAGAGTATAGACATCGCCCTCCAGTCTGATCATTGCCACCGGCATCCCGAATTTTTCCTCGGGATCTCTGCCCGGACTGTATTTAGCCACATTCTCAAGTATCTCAACAAGTACGCTGAAAATTCTTCTTCTGAGAGTTAATTCAACATCTTCTTCAGTAAGTTTTGTCTCAGTGAAAGTGAGAACTTCTTTCTCCACATCTGTTGATATATGCCCCGACCAGATAAGGTAAACATCGTTTTCAGCCATAAGTCTTTCAAGCTGTGAAATAACCTTACCATTAAAAGGTTGCTCCTTTTCCCCGTGATGCATTCCAACTCCAACAGAATTGACTGTCTTGCTTAAAATAAAATAAGAAAATTCCTCATCTAACGGAACAAAATCATAATCGAGTTTATTGCCGGTTTTTTTTGCCATTTCTATCAGACCAAGTCCCGCACCCCCTTTATCGCTGAATTGAGCATTACTAAGCATCTGCCTGTAGACATTTCTTATCTCGTCTGTCTGAAGATTATTGATCTCATCCAACTTGCTTTTAAGATCAATTATATTTGCTGACGGAAGAACATTTCCGGTAGTTACAGTATAACCATTATCCTTTTTAGAATAAACGACAAGCGACATATCCGCATGCTGATTCTGGTCACTATGCCTCGAAACATTCTGAAGACTCTCAAGTACAAACATAAAAAGTCTTTTCCTCCCTACAAATCCAAATTCCGAATTCTCCATCTCCTTTTCGAGAAGCATCAGAAGCGGTACTGAATTGTCATTTGTTACTACGCCTCTGTACACAAACATGAGACGCTCTTTCATCATTTTATCACGTATTCGCCGGGTAAGATCCATACAAGGTAAATATGGTGGTTTAATAAGTTTTTAAAAATAGTATAATTTGATTATTTCACCAATAAAAATCACCGGAAAGGAATTTGAAATTGAATCGTCCTGGCCGAAAAGAAGAATTTATAATTATATTTAACTTTCAATAAATTAGCTTATTTCATGATATCCTTGATAACATATTAGCTATTAGCCATTTAACATATGCTCACTGTTTTCAATATACAAAGGTATTCAATACACGACGGGAATGGAGTAAGAACCAATATCTTTTTTAAGGGCTGACATGTACAGTATAACATCGTTTCGAGAGATACCCTGCTGGCGGCAAAAAAGAATCCTGAAGATTACAGGGACCTGGTAGTCCGTGTCGCAGGATATTCTGCATTTTTTACTACATTGTCTCCTGATACCCAGGATGATATTAAAGCCCGAACCGAACAGTCGTTATGATTTTTGATAAAATATTTTCCTTTCAAAATCCAAAAATAATCGATACACTTGTTCTTCAAAGGGAAAAATAATAACCGAGCTTTGTAACATTTTTCTGATCAGTAAGTATAATGACTCAATATGCTAATGCTAATTTTCGGCAAGAATCGGTGATTTATGCGTGGGAAAAGAAAGCGTTGCGTTGTTTATAAAGATATTAACAGATGTGCATTACTTTTGAGTAATCCTGTTAGAATTAATGAAAAGTAAATTTTATATTTAAAACTTTATTAAAAATTGGGATAATTAAATTAAATAAAAATCATTTTATTAAACCTTTATGAATAGTAATCCTCTTGTTTTGAAAAATAGTCTTGATGAAAAAATATCTGAGTTTTTAAAATATTTGATAGAAAACGGCGGGCCCGAGCTTCATGATTATGAAGAATTCACTTCAATTGTCAATAGCATGGGTCCTGCTGATGTTGAAGATTTCAGGGGAAAAATAAAAACTATCCTTAATGACAGTACCCTTATCGGTCATGCATTTGTAAAACCTTACGGTTACCCGGGAGATTTTATTCTTTTAGACAAAATTTATCAGTTTGATGTAAATGAAGATCCCCGGTACAAAAAATGGGATCTCCTATTTCAGAATCAACCAGCTGCCAATGCTGTCAGAAACAGGAAAGATTTTTTTATCAAATATTGCAAAAATCTGGTCTTAAAAAAGGAGAATGCAAAAGTTCTCATTCTCGGATCGGGTCCGGCTTCAGATGTTTATGAATTTCTGACTAATTATCCAGGGGGCAATAACGCGACTTTTGATTTGATTGATTTTGATCAGTCTGCAATTGATTTCTCAATGGAAAAAAACAAGAAGTTTAACGGGCAGATTACCTACAACAGGATTAATGCGTTGCGTTTCAATTCATATAAATTGTATGACCTTATCTGGAGTGCAGGCATTACTGACTATTTCAAGGATAAACATTTTACCTTTCTCATCAGAAAATATATTAATTGCCTCCTTGAAGATGGTGAAATGGTGATAAGCAATTTCAGCACAAAAAATCCCACAAGAAGGCTCATGGAGGTAATATCGGACTGGTACCTGAATCACAGGACCGAATCAGACCTGTTCCGGATAGCCTCAGACGCCAACATTGATAAGGAATTGGTTAGTGTTGAAAAGGAGCCTCTTGGTATTAACCTGTTTCTTAAAATAGAAAAAAACTAGAAAATTCCTGATTTCAAATATTTGAGACAATATAAATACCTTCTCAATGAGTATTATAAATAGTGTGGGAAGAGGCTTTCTCGGGCTTCCGTCAACCAGCCAGGAATCATTATCAATAAATTATCTGACACTTTCTTTTACCGGTGACTTAATTCAATACGAAAAGGATTTTCAGGAAGATTACTTTATAAAATCGCTTAATCCTTTCAGATTCTCTCTTATCCTCTCCATGATTTTCTATGGAGCATTTGCTTTTCTTGATGCAACTTCTGTTCCTTCACTTAAAGAATTATTCTGGTTTATCCGGTTTGGAATTGTCTTTCCGATACTGATTACAGTATATATTTTTTCTTATTCAAAACCCTTTAAGAAATACATGCAATTCATCATATCATGTATTATGTTCATTACCAGTTTCGGGATCATAATCATGATTATTTATGCTGCAAAAGTCGGGAACTATTCATATTATGCAGGGCTGATTCTGATCTTCATTTTTGGATATACATTTATCAGGGCAAGATTTATCTATGCTATTGTAGCGGGCTGGTCAGTTGTTATTTCGTACGAAATTTCAGCAATCTGGTTATCGCATACTCCCGTTACAATCCTCATTAATAATAATTATTTCTTTATAAGTGCCAATATAATAGGAATGTTCATCAGTTATTTCCTTGAGCTATCTGCCCGCAAAGAGTTCTATATGAGGATACTGCTGGAACAGGAGAAAGAAAATGTCAAAACCGCCCATGATGCTCTTGAAAAAAGAGTTGAGGAGCGGACCCAACAGCTCTCAGATGCAAATCAGGACCTCAAGAAGGAGATTGAAATACGGCATAAATTTGAAAGAGAAAGAGCTGAACTGGAAAAGCAATTGTTTCAGCTACAAAAAATGGAAACTATTGGAACATTGGCAGGAGGTATTGCTCATGATTTTAATAATATTCTCACTCCCATTCTGGGCTATACAGACATGGCGCTTGAAGAACTCCCTGTAGAGAGTAATCTGAGATTTGATATCGAACAAATCAACAATGCAGCTCACCGTGGAAAAGATCTTGTTCAACAAGTACTTACCTTTAGCAGGGAAGTGGATTTCGAAAATAAACCAATTCAATTACAACCAATTGTCGCAGAGGCGCTTAATCTGATTAAAGCCTCTTTCCCCCCAAGTGTTGAGATCAAACAGCAATTCGATCAAAAGATAGGTACTGTTTTAGCAGATCCTACTCATATACATCAAATAGTGATGAATCTGTGCACCAATGCCAATCATGCTATGATGAAAACCGGGGGAATTCTTGAAGTCAGACTTGACGCTGTAAAAATTGATCAGAGATCTGCTGAAAAGATACCCAATCTGAAAAAGGGAGAATACATTCGTCTGACAATTTCAGATACCGGGCATGGTATGGATATAAAAACCAAAGAACGTATTTTTGAGCCATTCTTTACCCGGAAGGAGGTTGGTTCAGGATCAGGCCTGGGCCTCTCCGTAGTACACGGTATAATTAATAATTATGGAGGTGCAATAGTAGTCGATAGTGCTTCTGGCAAAGGAACAACTTTTATGATTTATCTCCCAAAATACGGAGATGATCTTTTAGAATCTGATAAATCAGATAAAAAACCATTAAAAGGGGATGAACACATTCTGTTTGTAGATGATGAACCGGAAATAACTTTTATGGGCAAGAAAATGCTTGAAAATCTGGGGTACAAGGTTTCAATAACAAGCAATAGCATATCTGCGCTTGAAGAATTTAAGAAAGATCCTGATAAGTATTCTCTACTGGTCACTGATCAGAGTATGCCAAATATCTCAGGTACAGAGCTCGCTATCATGATGAAAAAGATACGTCCGGGACTAAGAGTAATAATTATTACCGGATACGCGGATAATTTATCGGAAGAAGTCTTATCTCAAAGCGGAATATCAGAAGTTATTTTAAAACCGATGATATTAGATGATTTCAGTAAAATAATTAGAAGGGTACTTGATAAAAATAATAATAAATCACTGTGACTCATGGCTAAAATCTATGTCTTTGACGACGAACCTTCTATACTTCTCATGATAAAAAAAATGCTTGAAAAGGCAGGATATGAAGTAGATATAGCTTTAAATGGGAAAGAGGGAATGGAACTATTTAAAAAAAACGTGCCTGATCTTCTGATTACTGATATTATTATGCCAGAAAAAGAGGGACTGGAAACAATACTTGAGCTCAGAAATAAGTTTCCTGAATTAAAAATAATTGCGATTTCAGGGGGCGGAAGAATTAGTCCATCCGGGTATCTTCCTGGTGCGAAACTGCTGGGGGCAAATATGGTTTTTGAGAAACCACTTGTCCAAAAAGAATTTCTGCAGGCTGTTTCATTACTATTAAATGAAACAAGTAAAAAAAACTTTCCCAAACAATTATAGAGCGCGCGTAGCCGAGCTCACCCGGCCCATCCCTCCCTGTCGAGATTGCGGTAATTAATAGCTTCTGAGATATGTTCAGCAGTAATGTTCTCAGAACCACCCAGATCTGCAATTGTCCTTGCAACTTTCAGGATCCTGTCGTAAGCTCTTGCAGAAAGTCCTCTGATATCCATTGCAGTTTTAAGCAGCCTTCCCCCTGATTCGTCGAGCTGACAATATCTTCGCTGCATAGAAGAAGACATCTGAGAATTTGAGTAAACACCTTTTACTGATTCAAATCTTTTTGCCTGTATTGCCCTGGCTCTCACAACCCTGTCGCGGACAACTGATGAATGTTCAACTTTTCCTGAATCTGAAAGCTTGTCATAATTGACAGGAACAACTTCAATGTGAATGTCAATCCGATCGAGAAGCGGTCCGGATATTCTGTTAAGATATTTTTGTACCATTCCGGGTGAGCACATACATTCCTTTTCTGGGTGATTATGAAACCCGCAAGGGCAGGGATTCATACTAGCCACCAGCATGATGCTTGTACATACAACATACCTATTTTCTTCATATATTTGTAAAGTTAAATCTACAAATTATGAAAACCCAGTGTGTCATCTATGCTAGGGTATCTACTAATCTACAAGATACAGAAAGTCAGATTCAAGACTTACAAAAATGGGTGACTTATAATGACTATGAAGTTAAGGAAATTTTTAAAGAATCAATTTCAGGGTATGATAAAGTTAAAGAAAGACCTGAATTAGATAGACTTAAAGAATATATCAAAACTCATAAAATAAAACAGGTAATCACCTATGAGTTATCCCGTTTGGGAAGATCTACCCAACAAACCCTGACTGAAAT
>Ga0182027_10010435_pt1 | contig 13217 bp, 12 predicted proteins | sample 712E1DmetaG_FD_121300 | JGI IMG/M metagenome (GOLD analysis project Ga0182027, IMG submission 121300) | Permafrost microbial communities from Stordalen Mire, Sweden - 712E1D metaG (Illumina Assembly) | ecosystem: Environmental > Terrestrial > Soil > Wetlands > Permafrost | place: Sweden...
CGGAAATTACTGCAAAAGCAAGTACCCAAAGTCCATAGAATAATGGCATATCTACCACATTTTTTACTTTGATTTTATTAACTTGTTCTGTTAGTTTAGTCCAGTCCATTTAAGTTGCAAAAATGTCTTTAATTGTCCAAATTGAATCTTCAACTTTTAAATATATTAGTAAATATTGGTTTGGTTTTTTCAATTCTTATAATAATTCGGATACAAATTACAATTTATATTCTCCGCCAGTATCAAAAACAGATAATTATTATGAACCGGTTCTACAAAGATCCAATTCATGATCTTCTTTTGTGGCCAGTGATCCAAATGGAAGACGCTTCTGTCCCGCGAGAAAATGAATTTTATCAAATGTCTAGATATTTTCCCAAACGATCTAGTTTCCAGAGTATAACAATATCACCTTCATGAAGCATGGTCATCATTTTTTCAAGTTCGGGCTGTCGTTTTGCGGGACTAAAATACCAGTTGTGTTATCAGTAGATTATTTTTTCTCATAGTCATAGATTTTGTCCATTAATCCGTCAATTAAATTTTTACGCTTTTCTTCAAATTCGTATTTTACCAAAAAATCTGGGTATAAACTACTATATGCAATATCCACCAATGGAACTATAAATATTTGTCTTGGATTTTTGGGTCTGCCACCGAGTCCTATAGCAATATAAACCGGAAGTGTTTTATTTAATTTCTTATATCTGCGAAATTGATATTCCTTACACCAGAAAACTTTTCCCTGAAATAAATTCTCTCTGTATTTAGCCTCTACAAAAAATTCTTTATTTGATTTTTTTTCTCTAAATAGATAATCTGGATAAAGTGATGATTCAATATAATCTTTATTATTTTCATGAAAATCATGAGTCTTCATAACGAGTTCAAAATCGTTTTTTTTAAAAACCTTCTTTCTTAAGCACTCTTCAAATTCCTCTCCTTTAATGAATTCAATGCGTTTAAAAAGTTCTTTAAAAAAAGAAATTAATGCTTTATAAAGTCTTTTGATTAAATAAAAGACATTTCTAACTATTTTGTTTTTATTCATATTATAAATTCGTTTTATAGGACTAATTCGGGTTGTTTTTTCTGCCCTAATCCATAGAAGTTGATTTTATGTTCATTGTGTCTTCTATTAAAATTTTTCTTCCATCTAATAGTAATCTATATATCCGACCATCTTCATCGAGGATTTCTTTAATATATCTACCTCTTAATGCATCTTCATAATAATTTTTTTGAATAGCATCACTCCAATTTAAATCAAAATGTTTCGAAATCATTTTTAATGCCATTAATGCTCTTTCTTGATCGGAATAAAAAGATGAAAAGTTCTTCAAAACTTTCACTAAATCAGTAATAAAATCATCTCTAGTTTTTTGAATACTAAATGCATTGTGAATTTCCTTTTCCAATGATTTAGGTATATCGATTTTGCCCCAATTTGATTTAATCTCAATCTCTCTATCAGTGTTTATCGGCACTTTTATATCAATATATTGAAACCTACCCTCAATTTTTATCTTTGTACTTTTATCAATATGAATATCTATTGAAGGATCATCCCAGTCCTTTATTTCACGGTTACCTCTTTTGTGGTCATCAATTCTTATTCTTTGATTCTTTATTAATGGTTTTAAGCTCAAAATATCCCTCCTACAAATTTTAAATGTCTGTTTTTACTATTATTTACTTTTGAAAAGTAACCTCTATGGAAGTACTAATTAGTTGCAGAATTTTTTTATTGCATTATAAGCTTCTGAATAGCCTAATTCTACAGCTTTCTGTAAATCCTGGCATCCGCTGTCTCTCTGTCCAAATTCAATTTTTGCGGAACCGCGGTTGTAATAAGCCAATGCATTTTGTGGATCGAACTCTATGGCCTTAGTATAGTCGGCAATTGAACCAATGTAATCTTTAAGGTTTTCTTTTCCCCTTCCTCTGTTGATATATGCCTCTATAAACTCAGGATTTATCTCAATGGCTTTAGAATAATAAGCAATTGCCCCTTTGTCGTCTTGGAGGCTATATTTTGCAACTCCCAGGTTATAATAAGCCATTACATTTGAAGAATCAATCTTTATGACAATAGCATAGTCCTCAATAGCGCCCTTATAGTCTTGCAAACCAACCTTTGCTACTCCTCTTATGAAATAAGCATCTGCATCTTTGGGATTAATATTCAGGGATTCGGTAATATCAGCAATAGCCCCTTTATAATCTTTTAGGTTTTGCTTTGCATACCCTCTTTCATAATATGCTAAAGCCATCCCGGGATCAATCTCTATTACCTTTGTATAGTCGACAATTGAACCTGAGTAGTCCTGAAGGTCATACTTTGCAATACCCCTGCTATAATAAACAATAGCATTTTCAGGTTCAATCTCTAAGTTTTTAGTATAGTCGTCAATCGCTCCCTTTAAATCTTGAATATTGTATTTTGCAATACCTCTGTTATAATAAGCCTTTGCATAATCAGGAGCAAGCTCAATAGCCTTAGTAAAGTCTGCAATGGCTCCTTTGTGGTCCTTGAGGTCGCACTTTGATGTTCCTCTATTGTAATAAGCAGTTGTATCTTTGGGGTCTATTTCTATGGCCTCAGTATAGTCGTTAATTGCGCCCATGTGGTCCTGGAGACGATCTTTTGCTGTTCCTCTGTTCTTATAAGCTTCTGCATATTTTGGGTCAATCTCTATAGCCTTAGTATAGTCGACTATTGCCCCTTTATAATCTTGTAATTCATATTTTACATCTCCTCTGTCGTAATAATTCAATGCCATCTTTGGTTCAATCGATATAGCCTCAGTAAAGTCATCAATTGCCCCCTGATAATCCTGGAGATTATACTTTGCATGTCCTCTTTCATAATATGTCATTTCTATTCTGGGACCAATCTCTATGGACTTAGTATAGTCTGCAATTGCCCCTTTATAGTCTTGTAGTTCATCTTTTGCAAGACCTCTGTATAAATAAGCCGATGGATCCCTGGGATCAATCTCTATGGATTTAGTATAATCTTCTATTGCTCCACTGAAGTCTTTAAGGCTATACTTTGCATATCCTATGTTGTTATAAGCCTTTGCATATTTAGGATTAAGTTCAATAACCTTAGAAAAGTCTTCAATAGCGCCCCTATAATCTTGCGAGATGCCTTTTGCTCTTCCTCTGTTGTAATATGCACTTGTATCCTTGGGATTAATCTCTATGGCCCGGGTATAGTCTTCAATTGCTCCTTTGTAGTCCTGGATGCTGTCTTTTACTTCTCCTCTCTCAAAAAACTCTTCAGCAGTGTGACTGTATCCGACACAAGATATTGACAGTATGGTTATTAAAAAAAATACCCTTTTCATAATTGCATATATTTGATAACATGACTATTTCTTAGTTTTGTGCGGATAATTTGAACTGTTAAGAATCATAATTCATCCTAATACAAGTTTTTGTATCGAGTGAATTTAGGATTTTTTATTGCATCTGGATCTTCTTTTGTTATTTTCTCAATTTCCTTTCGAGCAATTTCTATACCTCCCTCTCTATTTGAAGCAAGATGGCCATAATGTGGCCCTTCAATGTTCAGACTTATCCATATTTTTTTTGTTATTCTATTCCAAAACAATTTAAATCGATTACCCTTGCCTGAAGAAATATTTTCGATTTCTTCTCCTAAAACTTTTCTTTTCATGTTTTCAACTTTTATAGTTCAAAGTTTATAAAAGCAGGTAAACTAGTTGCACAATTTCTTAATTACCTCATAAGCATTTGCAAGGCCTAACTCTCCAGCTTTACTTAAATCCATACATCCGTTGTCTTTCTGGCCTAACTCAATTTTTACTATCCCTCAACTATAATATGCCACTGCAAGCTTTGCATTAAGTTTGATAGCAATATTAAAATCTGCAATTGCACCTCTGAAATCTTGGAGGTTACCTTTTGCTGATCCTCTGTTATAATATGCATTTATATATTCATGATTAAGCTCAATAGCTTTATTAAAGTCAGCAATAGCCCCAATGTAATCTTTGAGGTCGATCTTATCACACCCTTTGATATAATAATCTTTTGCTGTTTGACTGTATCCTGTATCAACTATAAAACAAAACTGCAATTAAAAAAATTATTCTTTTCATATTCATTTATTTTAATTTTCCTGAAAGGTTTATTTTTCAAGATTTAATTGACCTTTAATTACACTTTTAGGTAATACAACAGCTTACGAATAAATCTACATGTTTTTCAGCTCCTAATAGCTTTTAGAAATACTTGTAGTCTAATATCCTACTTAATAAATTATTATCAGATCTGCATGCATGATAATTGCTAATAATACAAAAAATGTACTGAATATCAATAAATTATTTTATTAAAGGATTTATCTAAATAATAAATGTAACGGTATTTATGATATCCCCAAATGTTGTAAACAGCATATTTGCAAAGATCGTTTTGGGTTGTAAGTAATTGTAATATATGGTAATAAAAAATTATAATTGACTTTAATACAATTAATTAATATATTTGATTACGAAAGATAAAATTTAAATGGCAATAAATATGAAAAAGAAAATGATTATTAATTTATTCATTTTAGCAGCATTTGTATTTTCATGCTCTTCAAATGAAATACAAACAAACAATTCAAAGAGAAATGACTTAAATAAAATGAACTTAAAGGGAAAAGTAAAATCACTCAAAGAAACTTCATACAAAGCATGTATACTTTTTGGAGATATACAAAAATGTGAAAGAGAAAGAATGGATTGGAATAATCTTCTCTACTCAATTTCCTGCTATATAGATTCTTACATAATATTTAATAGTAAAGGATATAAAATAGAAGAAAATCATTATACATCAAAAGGAAGTCTTGATAATAAAGAAACATTCAATTATGATGAGAATGGAAATAAAATTGAAGAAAACAATTATATCTCCGATGGCCTTTTATTTTGTAAGTGGATAAATAAATTTAATCTTAAGGGTAAAATAATTGAATCAAATTTTTATTATTTAGATGGTAGTCTAGGTGGTAAAAATATTTTTAATTACAATGAAATTGAAAATCAAATTGAAGAAAGCTCATACAAATCTAATGGTAACCTTGAATGGAAACATACTGCTATGTTCGATACCAAAGGAAATCAAATAAATTTTATTGGATATAAACCTGATGGGAGTCTAGATTGGAAAGATACATACAAATATGACAAAAAAGGAAATTTAATTGAAGAAAACTCTTTTGAATCAGATGGTAGTCTCAAATGGAAAAAAACTTATATATATAATCTCATAGGCAATAAAATAGAGGCGGATTCTTTTCATCCAGATGGTAGTCTTAGTTGGAAATTTACCTACAAATATGATAATAGTGAAAAAATAATAGAAGTAATCTCCATTGATTTATCAAATATTGATTCAAAGGAAAAAGTTGTATTCAATTATAATTGCTCTAATAATGGTAAAGAAGATTATGATAAATTTGGAAATTGGTTGAAGCTAATATATTATAAAAACGAAATCCCGCAATATATTATAGAAAGAGAAATTGAATACTATTGAAGTTTTGAATTATCATTGCTTTGTATCAGAACTAAAGTAGGTTAATATTGTCTTAACCCCCCAAATAGCTGGACATAATTTGAAAAACAAATTAGGTCTGATTAAATTTGGGAATTATGACAAAAACAAATGATTTATTAATATTTGACTTTTATTGTTTTTAAGTGAGTCAAGAATATTTTAATTCTTTTGTCGTTTTGTGGGACTTTTCAATTAAAATATATTAGTTTCAAACTAACCTTTATAAATGGCGTGGTTACACTTCGCTAAATTATGCCCAGCCAAAGGGGTTGATTGTGCAACTTGGCAATGTAAGTGACTGTTGTGCATTTGCTTAGTCGATAAGTGATAACTTCATTTCTTTTCTGGTCTTGGAATTATGACTTTGAATTGTTCGCCTTCCATGTCATTAATTAATTCAATATTTGGTTGTTCGGTTAAAGCCCTTTTAACCCCTGAACCCAATCCGCTAAATGGCAATGTATGAGTGCTAAAGGAAACCAGTTGGTTGTTTCTTATTACAGGATTTCCATACTTTATATCTTCTACGGTTAAACTGTTTGGCAGCTTTCCGGGACTGATAATTTCAATACGGTTGTCAAATATGAGCATTCTAATAGGTGAGTTTTTGAAATAATCTCTGTGAACAAGAGCATTCTGCAATAATTCTTCAAGTGCAATACTTGAAATTTCAAGTTTACCCTGTACATTGAAACTTTCTCCTGACTGAATAAAATCTAAGTTATTGTTCAAAAAATCAATGCCCTTTTCAAAAAGTTCAGGAATTGTTCCAGTCAAATCTTTAGGCTTGCTTCTGTATTGATTTCCTTCAATATCATTCCCGAAATAGGAAACTGCTTTTATAGTAAATGCTGGTTTAACAGCCTGTGGGTCTTTACCGAAAAATAGTAAACCTGCAAGTGTCAACTGATTATTTCTTAATACTCTTTTTGCCCTAAGAGCCTGTTCAAATGTAAGGTCTTTTTCTTCATAGGTTTTTTCAAATTCTTTTTTGAAATAATCCGAAAATCTTCTTTCATCTATATCATCAATAGAGGTTCCATGTACTTCCATTTCGTCTGCAAGGAGGTTTCCACTGTGCTGAAACAATCGCATGATTTCTGCATTATCAGTTAAAAGACGCTTGTTTGACCCTTGTTTTAAATAAATTTCACCTTTAGATGTTTTATATGGTTTATTAATGCCTTCTTGTATATGAACAATTAGCACATTGCGAGATGCTCCTTCCTGCTCAATCTTTATAACTTCCGTTGCTATATAAACTGGGGGTTTTAAGTTATCTGCTACTTGAGAAACCACACGGTCATATTCTTCAACTTGCGTTGATGTCAATCCAGTAATTTCTCCTGTTACGTCCTTGACGCCAATTAGAATAATTCCACCTAAAGAATTAGACATTGCAACAATTTCTTGTGCAACGCTATCACGATGCGGAAGTTCTTCTTTAAACTGCACCTTACTTGTCTCGCCAGTGCTAATTATATCTAGTAATTCTAATGCGTTCATATTGATTTTATTTTTTCAATGTTCCAAATGCTGTAAATGTTTTTTCTGCGGTTAAATGCCTCGTCTCCACCTTCCATTATATCAACAATAAACCGTTGTGTCTGGTGATTATCAATAGTGCCAGAATGTACAGTGATTTTCTTTTCATCATAGCTGCACGAAACAACTTTTTCACTATCACCAAGCACAGGGATATTGGCATTATGGGTAGCAAAGATAAATTGCATATTACCCTTTATTTTCTTTAGTTCCTTTATTACTTCATCATAGATGGTTTGATTATCTAAATCATCTTCGGGTTGGTCAATAATCAATACATCATTTTCCCTTTGAGCCAATAAGAAAAGAATTAATGCCGATGCTCGTTGCCCTAAAGAATGTTTGTCTAATGATTTTCCATTATATTGAATAACTATTTTATTTTCTACTTTGAAAGTGAGCATGTCTTCTAGATTTTCGGAAAACTTTCTCTTAAAATCAACTAACTGATTTTCATTTAATATGTCATTCAATTTGCTGCCGTCTCTGTATATCTGAATGAAGTCTTTGTAGTTAGCTTCAATCTCCTGATAAGCTGTTTCCCGAATGTTTGTACCTCTGAAAACCTGTTTCATTTTGTCAGTGAGTTTATCCCTCCTGCCCTTGAATTCAACTTCAATTGAAATTTTACTTTCTGCTTCATTAATTCTTTTTACCTCTTTATTGAGAACATTATATTCTTCAAGCCAAAGGTTATCAAGTTCAGTTAGTCGTTCTAATAAATTGGTTTGCAAATCTCTTCTTCTTTTTTCAGATTTTTCGATTTCCTTTAATTTCAAAAGGGCAGTTTCAATTTGCCTATTCAGATTTAGAAAATTATCGGGATTAATGGTGTCTGTGTTAATTTCCCGTTTAATCTTGGCAAACTCTTCCTTTAAACCTTCCTTCTTGGTATTAATTTTTGCAATTACCTCTTTTAATTTTTGTTGATTTAGTATAGAATTCTTTTGAATCGTTTTTAGCTTTTCAAACTCAATTTTTAGTTCCTGAATGATTGTCTTTGCTTCTTCAAATAATTCTCTATTAATTTCTGAACCTGTAATTTCTTGTTGAAAGAAATATTCATGATTTGAAATTACAGATGCTAATTCGCCTAAATAACTTCTTACAGTTGAATCATTTTGAATCAGTTTAGAAATATCCGAATCAAAAAGTGTTTGTTGCTTTAATTTGTCTTCAACACCTTTTTCCTTAAAAAAGTTAAGCTGATGTTTCGAGTTTTGTATTTGAGCTTCTGTTTCTTTTTTTAAATCATTTAAATTTTGAAGTTTTTTTAATTCTGATATTATGTTTTCAACCTCTCTTTTCTTTTGCTCAATTTTAACTTGAACTGCTTTTAATCTTGTTCCGATTAGCCGTTGAATCAAATCACCTTCAAAATCTTTTCCTTTATTTGACAGGTCTTTTTGTCCAAAGTAAATTGGAGAATTAAAACCTGTAGCATCGATAGAAATTCCTGGTTGTAGCAGGTTGTTTTTGTAAATATCCTCTTTTTGACCATACAGTTTTTCTATTCTATATTCTTCATTTTGCTTATTAACAATAGTAACAATTGCTTTCCCACCACTACCCATTGAGCGGGTAACTAATGAATTCTTATAATCTGGGTCAGCAGCATTAATAGGAAGTGAAATTCCAAGAACATAACGTAAAACTTCCAATAACGATGATTTTCCACTTCCCCTGATTCCGATTATGGTGTTCAATTCCGGAGAAAAATCAATTTTTGTACCTTCTAATAATCCACCTTCAAATGCAATTGATTTGATGTAGGAGTTTTTTATTTCGGGTTTAGTATTAAGCGAGACCCTGTAATTAAAGTCAGTAAGAGCAAACTCCAATGCTTCAAAATTGAAATCACCAATTTTGATGTATGTCTTTTTTTCTTCATCATTTTGTTGATGCGGTCTTCCAACTTCCTGAAGTGTTTTACAATCTGAACCTTCAACAAATGCAGGCAATTTATTGTCAAACCAGTTTTTCCAAGTAGCGACTTTATCGTAAGTTCTAACCTTTTGAAAACCTAATACAAAATGCCTGAACAAGTCATTTGAAATAAGCTGTTGAATTCGTCCTCCATCCAATTCGTTGAAAAAACCGCTATTCTGCTCTATATGGGCAAGAATAATAAATGAATCCCTACCATTATTTTTATGGTCGCTTAATTTCTGTAAAACAGTTTCAAAGTTGTATCTACACCTTGTATTTTCATTTTCTCTATTCGCTATTCCTTCAAATGCAGCCGTTAGGAATTGATTGATGTAATCTTCACCATTTATACACCATTTTTCAAAATCGAAAACAAGTAAACAATGAATCCCATTTGCTCCATCGTTCACAGACAATTCAACTCCTGCAAACAATCCAATACCTTCTTTGATTGCTTTTTTTCTTAGGGCAACAAATTCATTTTTATCAAATTTATTATGATTGGTAATGACTCCAGCATTGATGTTTTGTTCTTTTAGTTTCTCAACGTAAAGCCGACAAAAGTCATTTTCGTTAGCTGTGTACGAAAATTCTTTATCTGCTTTTGTGTGCAAATGGAAATCGGCCCGAAGCCAAGTCGCTCCATTTTCAAAAATATTTTTGGTTTCGTTTTCCATTATTGCGCTTTTCTTTCAATTAATAATTCTTTGATTTCAACATCAAGGATTTCAGCAATCTTGTACAAGTCCTCTAAACTTGGTTGTCGTCTATTTTGGGCATACGAGTTTACCATATTGTAACTCTTGCCTAATTGCTCAGCCAACCATTTTTGTTTAATTCCCTTTTGTTCTAAAATATCTTTTATTCGGTTCATTCTTGAACTTTTTTATATTTTACAAAAGTAAGAATAAATATTTAACATCTCATAAAATGAGTATTTAAATCATCATTCTGTTTGGGTGAGGTGGGAAAGGGCAAGCTCTTTTGGTTTTTCAGCATTGGCTTTATATGTCGGCAAAAACCAAAAGAGCTTGCCCGTGCGGAGTGTTTTTTCACAATGAGGCACAACGTTCGAGGCTAAACCCAGTTGGGGATTAGGTAATGCAAAATTATCAAGTTAATACGAATGAACTTAATAACGCTTAACTTCTCGCCAAACTTATCCCCCAATTGGGTTTGAGCCTTTGTTAGCGGTACGGGCTTTTTTTATTTAATCTTCCAGTAAATTTCGTTAAAAAAACTGTCAGCTTCAAGCATATTTTGTAATCCAAGTTTTATGCTTATTTCTTTAATCAAGTTGCAGTATTCTTTATAATCAGAACCAGAATATGAAGATGATGTTACTTTAATATTTACGCCACCTTCTTTTCTAAGAACTGTAAGGGGATTCTTGTTCATATTGGCAAAATCCTTGTTATTATAAGTCATCATTATTTCGGTAATATAGTTTTCTGCTGCACCTTCAATCCTTTTTACTTTCTCTTTGGCATTCTCAAAAACTATATCAGCTGATTGATTTTTATTGTCTCGAATATAACGAACTAATTCACGAAATTCCTTGAAATAAGGATAAACAGAACGTCTCAGTCTAAATAGACTGCCAGAATGCCAAAGATTTTCTTTGTCCTTACTGCCAACCAAACTATCGATAAGAGATTCAAACTGCTTTTGCGCTATTCTTGTACTATCTGCAATCTGGTCTAAAACATCCTTTGCTTTCTTATAATTACTCAACTTTTCTTTGAAATTATGCTGCCTTTCTGAGTTATTAAATCCCTTAAAATGCTTAATAAGATTATTATAATCAAACGCTAATTGAGATTTTGTTTTTGTCGGAATTGGTTTGGCTTTTTTATTATATTGTTTTTGTTGTTCAAAATACGTTTCATACTGTTTTATCACAAGAAGTGATACTTCATCGGAATTTTCATTCTTTAGTAATTCATCAAAATAATTTTTAGAATCTATCCATATTGTTTCATTTTCTTTGCACTTAACAATTATAGAAGTTTCCTTATTTTCAACTAATCCACCATGGGTTATATTTGCAGAACCCGAAATAACACGACAATCATTTTTAGATTTAAACAAATACAATTTAGGATGAAATACATTATCTGCTGAATTTGCTTTTGCAAGGAATAACTTTGACGTCGGATATTTCTCAAAAAGTGTTCTAATCTCATGCAATGCTTTGGGTTCTGTCAATGCAAAATTCTGTCCTGTAATGATAGAAACTTTACCGCCTGCTTTTAAAAAGTCCATAATAGGATTTAACAGACTTTTTAACCCAGAAGTCTTTAAAAATGCAACTGCAAAATATGCTTCTTCTGAATCTTTCAGGTTATCAGCAATCGTTGATAAATGATTACTAGTTTTGTTAATGTTCGCTATGAATTTCATTTTATGATTATTATCAATATGTTCGGCTGTCTTTTAGCCTGACCACTAAACGTTTGGCGGTATGGCCAGTAAGGGTTGCTGGCTACTCACTTCTCACGGTGCGCCGAAATTGTTGCGGGTGATGACTTTCGCAAACCTCTTTGCCCCTTATTGGCTATGAGCACCGCTTGTTAGCTGCTGCGCTTTTTATTCCATTCTTTAAACCACTTTTTTGACTTGATGCCTGTCTTCGATTTCCATTTATTTAATTTGGCGAACAAATCTTCTGTAATTAAATCATCAGTTTCTTGTATGCCAGAATAATTTTCATGAAAGAATTTAATTCTACATATGTCCTTAAGATAATCATTTATTAGTGAAATCATCTGCTTTGAATCCTTTTGAGTTATTCTATTAGGAATCGAAATTCTACTATTTACATCAATCTTATTTTTATTCTTTTCTAGTCCAACATAAGTTGCTACTTGTTTTTTGGCTTCTAATCCTTTTCGTTCGACAAAATCCACAAATTTAGGTGAGTAGTCATACATGGCTCCCCATCCAAAAAAAGCAAATTGTTTTTTAGGATGAAGATATAATAATCTTAACCATTCCTGTTCGAAATCCTTATCAGGAAAGCCATCATTCCATTTTGAAGTCAAGTAATAATGCTCTACCCAATATGATTTACTAAATTCTTCAAGAGAAAGAACAGATAATTGAAAGGATGATGGAAAGGAGTCATTTTCATACAAAAGTATTGAATCAAAATGAAGCCTTAATCCATTTTTGAATGACTCAGTGGAAAGTCGTTTAAATTTATATTCTGATAATTGATCCTTCATTGTACGACAAGTGTTGCAGCTAAACGTATCGATAACAACAATTGTTGTTATCACTATTATCGTACAAGTTATTTTGTGTTGCGACTCGTTGATTTAACGATTGAATATACATTTTGTCTCTTTATTATAATCCCTGTTATCGGGCTTCTTAATATCCATTATCTAATTTTTATTGCCTATAATACTTCACTAATCTAACTTCCAGAAACCGATACAATTTACAATTTATATTCTCTGCCAGAATCAAAAACGGATATTTATTTTGAACCGGACTTCTTCTTCCCTTTGTATGGATTGTCCCTGGCATACTCCAAATACCGATAATAAGTCGATTTGCCAATATTTAACTGTTTGCGTATATCAGTGATCGGCATGTTTTGTTGAGTTAAGTGCAATGTCGCATATGCTTTTACAATTGATTCTCTGGATAAACCGCGTTTACGGCCACCAATCCTGCCCTTTGCACGAGCTGAAGCAAGCCCTGCCTTAGTCCTTTCGCTGATTAATTCCCGCTCAAACTCGGCAAATGAGGCGAATATATTAAAGATTAGCCGGCCGTGTATAGTTGTTGTATCAATATTGTCGTTGATGCTAATGAATTGCACCCCTTTCGCGTTAAATTCGGCAATAAGATTTATCAAATGTCTTAGGGATCTTCCCAGACGGTCGAGCTTCCAAACGATGACAATATCGCCTTTACGAATCATGGTCATCATTTTTTCAAGTTCTGGCCGTTCTTTTACGGCACTAACTTTTTCTGAAAATATTTGATCGCAACCCGATCTTTGCAGACCATCAATTTGCAAATCTAAGTTTTGATCCCGGGTCGAAACCCTTGCATAACCTATCTTCATTTTTGTCTTATTAAACGGTATAGGGTGAAACTAATTTATGAGACGAGTTAATGAGACAAAGGTATGAAATTAATGGGACTAA
>Ga0182027_10010437_pt1 | contig 13211 bp, 11 predicted proteins | sample 712E1DmetaG_FD_121300 | JGI IMG/M metagenome (GOLD analysis project Ga0182027, IMG submission 121300) | Permafrost microbial communities from Stordalen Mire, Sweden - 712E1D metaG (Illumina Assembly) | ecosystem: Environmental > Terrestrial > Soil > Wetlands > Permafrost | place: Sweden...
ATACGGAGACGGCGTCAGCGATCTGAATCTGGATTGCCTGTTGGCCTTCCATCGCAGCCATGGCCGCCTGGCCACCTTGACCACCGTGCGTCCTCCTTCGCGGTTCGGCCTCGTCGACCTGGACGAGGAAGGACAGATCCGGCGATTCACCGAGAAGCCGCAGGGCCTCGCCTGGGCGAGCGCCGGTTTCTTCGTCTTCGAGCCCGGCGTACTCGACTACCTGGACGGCGACAACTGCATTCTCGAGGCCGGTCCCCTGGAGCGCCTTGCCGCTGACGGGCAGTTGATGGCCTACCGCCATGATGGATTCTTCTATCCCATGGACACCTACCGCGAGCATCATTACCTGAACCAGCTCTGGGAGTCCGGGCGGCCGCCATGGAGGGTGTGGGAATGAGCTTCTGGCGTGACCGCTCCACGCTGCTGACCGGCGCCACCGGTCTGGTGGGCGGCTGGCTGGGGAAACGGCTGCTGGAGGAAGGCGCCCAAGTGGTCTGCCTGGTTCGCGATTGGGTGCCTCAGTGCGAGCTGGTCCGCTCCGGGCAGATCGAACGCGTCAAGGTGGTGCGGGGCGACGTGTGCGACCGCGAGGTGCTCGAACGCATTCTGGGAGAGTACGAGGTGGAGTCGGTGTTCCACCTGGCAGCCCAGACCATCGTCGGGATCGCCAACCGCAATCCAGTCTCGACCTTTGAGAGCAACATCCAGGGTACGTGGAACCTGCTGGAGGCATGCCGCCGCTCGCCGCTGGTGCGGGGAGTGGTGGTGGCATCTTCCGACAAGGCCTACGGCGACCAGACGGTGCTCCCCTACGCGGAGGGCGCGCCCTTGCAGGGCCGGCACCCTTACGACGTCAGCAAGTCCTGCGCGGACCTGCTGGCGCAGAGCTACGCCGCCACCTGGGACCTGCCGGTGGCGGTGAGCCGCTGCGGGAATTTCTATGGGGGCGGCGATTTGAACTGGACGCGCATCGTCCCCGGTACCATTCGCTCGGTTCTGCGTGGCGACGCACCGGTGATCCGCTCCGACGGCAACTACATCCGCGACTATTTCTATGTCGAGGACGGGGCCGCTGCGCTCATGCTGCTGGGAGAGCGGGTCGCCGGCTGCCCCGAGATGCACGGCATGGCCTTCAACTTCTCGAACGAGGTGCAGGTCACGGTCCTCGAACTGGTCGAACGCATCCTGGAACGAATGGGCACCTCGCTGGTTCCGTCGATCCGCAACGAGGCGTCCAACGAGATCCGCCATCAGTACCTGAGCGCCGCGCGGGCCCACCAGATCCTGGGCTGGGACCCGCTGTTCACCCTCGACGAGGGACTCGATCGAACCATCGCCTGGTACAGGGAGTTCTTCGCGCATGGATAGGCGGCCGGCGGATGAGATCCGGGCTGAGATTCTGGGCTTGGTGCGCGAGTATCACGAAGCCGCGCACCAGCCCGCGCCGTTCGAGCCTGGCAAGACGCGGGTCCACTACTCCGGCCGCGTCTACGATTCGGCGGAGATGGTCGGCCTGATCGATTGTGCGCTCGATTTCTGGCTGACGTTGGGTCCCTGCGGCCACCGCTTCGAGCGGCGCATGCGGGAATTCTTCGACGCGGCGGATTTTGTCCTGGTCAACTCGGGGTCGTCCGCCAACCTGCTGATGGTTTCGACGATGTGTGCGCCGGAGCTGGGGCGGCGCATGGGAGAGGCGGGCAAGAAGCCGCTCGAAGCCGGAGACGAGGTGATCACGCCCGCGGTCACGTTTCCGACCACACTCACCCCGATCGTCCAGAACCGGCTGATTCCGGTGTTCGTCGATTGCGAGCTGGACACCTGCAATCTCGATCCGGCGCTCCTGGAGGCGGCCATCGGGCCGCGCACCCGCGCAATTCTGGCGCCGCACACGCTGGGCGTTCCCTGCGACATGGCGGCCATCATGGAGATCGCCAACCGGCGCGGGCTGTGGGTGCTCGAGGATGGATGCGATGCCCTGGGGGCAACGTTCGAAGGCCGGCTGGTGGGGACGTTCGGCGAGATGTCCTCGTTGAGCTTCTTTCCGGCGCACCATATGACGACGGGCGAGGGCGGCGGTGTGGCGGTCAACGGCCCGGGAATGGGTGCGATCGCCCGCTCGATCCGCGACTGGGGCCGCGACTGCTGGTGCGATCCCGGCAAGTCCAATACCTGCGGCAAGCGCTTCGACTGGCAATTGGGCGAGCTGCCGGAAGGCTACGACCACAAGTACGTCTACTCCAGCCAGGGATACAACCTGAAACCGACAGACCTGCAGGCCGCCATCGGTCTGGCGCAGGCGGACAAGGTCGCCGGCTTCATCGAAAGCCGGCGGCGCAATTACCGGAGGCTGTACGAAGGGCTGCGGCCGCTGGAGGATTACCTGCAGCTGCCGCGGATCGATCGGCGCGCCAATCCATCGCCTTTCGGCTTCGTCGTAACCGTGCGCGAGGGCATCGAGCGGAGGGCGCTAGTGCGCCATCTGGAAGAGGCCAACATCGAAACGCGGCTGGTATTCGGTGGCAACATTCTGCGCCAGCCGGGCTTTCTGAATATTGAGCGCCGCGTGCCGGGAAGCCTGGTGGTGTCGGACGAGATCATGCGCCGGACGTTCTTCGTGGGCGTGTATCCCGGTCTGACCGAGCCGATGATCGACTACATGATCGAAACGTTCCACGGCTTCTTCCGGCCGGCGGCTACCGTTTCGTCCGCGAAGGGGCAGCATGGGGAACCCGCTGGCCGCTGATCTCGATCACGTCCTGGCCCGCACGCCGGCCGTCTGGGAAGAACTCCGCGGCGAGCGCCTGTTCATCACCGGCGGGACGGGGTTCGTGGGCTGCTGGCTGCTCGAGTCCTTCGCGTGGGCCTCGGACCGTCTGGACCTGGGCGCTTCGGCGGTGGTGCTCACGCGCGATCCCGAGGCGTTCCGCGGCAAGGCGCCCCACCTGGCTGCGCATCCGGCCATCCAACTGCATCGCGGTGACGTGCGGAGCTTCGTGGATCCGCCCGGCCGATTCTCCACCGTGATTCATGCCGCCGCGCCTTCCGGCTCGCGGCTCAACGAGGATGACCCGGCGGAGATGCTCGACGTCGTGATCGGCGGCACGCGGCGGACGCTGGACTTCGCCGTGACTTGCGGGGCCCGCCGGTTCCTGCTGACGAGTTCGGGAGCGGTATACGGGAAGCAGCCCGCGGATGTGTCTCACCTGAACGAGGACTACCTCGGCGCGCCGGACACCGCCGACCCGCGGTCGGCCTACGCCGAGGGGAAGCGGGTGGCGGAGCTACTTTGCGCGATCTATCGACGGCGGCACGGCCTCGAAACGAAGATCGCTCGCGGCTTCGCTTTTATGGGCCCCTATCTGCCGCTCGACGCCCACTTCGCCGCCGGTAATTTCCTGCGCGACCGGTTGGCCGGCGGCCCCATTCGCGTGGCCGGCGACGGGACGCCCTACCGCTCGTATCTCTATGCGGCCGACATGGCGATCTGGCTGTGGACCATTCTGCTGAAAGGCCAGTCCGGCCGGGCTTACAATGTGGGGTCGGAGGCGGAGATTTCGATTGCCGACCTGGCGCACCGCGTGGCCAAAGAGGCCGGGGTACGGGTTGAGGTCGCGCGCGATCCCGAGTCAGGCGCGCCGGCGCCGCGCTACGTGCCTTCGACGGCGAGGGCCCGGGCCGAGTTGGGCGTCGAAGAATGGGTCCCGCTGGATGAAGCCATTCGCCGCACGGCGGAGCTGGCGATGAGGGAGGCGGTCCGATGAGCACGAGCGACGTCGAGAAGCGGCCAATGTTCATTTTCGAGATGGCCAACAACCACATGGGCCGCCTCGAACACGGATTGCGGATCGTCGCCGCCCTGCGCGAAGTGGCGCGCGACTTTCCGTTTCAGTTCGCCGTTAAGCTGCAGTATCGGGATATCGACAGCTTCATCCATCCTGCCTGGCGGGACCGCTACGACTTGAAGTTTGTCAAGCGATTCTCCGAGACGCGGCTCTCCTGGGACCAGTACCGGGCCATCAAGGAGGCGATTGCGGAGGCCGGCTTCGTCTCCATTTGCACTCCCTGGGATGAGGTATCGGTCGACCGCATTGAAGAGCACGGGTACGACATCGTGAAGGTGCCAAGCTGCTACTTCACGGATTGGCCGCTGCTGGAGCGGATCGTTCGCACGAAGAAGCCTCTGATCGCTTCGGTAGCGGGAGTCGGATTACAGGACATCGATCGGGTGGTGAGTTTCTTCCGCCATCGCAAAATGCAGTTCGCGCTAATGCACTGCGTGGGCGAATATCCGACCCGCGACGAGAACCTGCAACTGGGCCAGATTCAGTTGCTCAGAGAGCGCTACGGCGACGTTGAGGTCGGCTACTCGACGCATGAGCGGCCGGACAACTTCGACGCCGTCAAGATCGCCATCGGAATGGGGGCGCGGCTATTCGAAAAGCATGTGGGCGTCGAGACCGACACAGTCCGGCTGAACGCTTACTCGGCGAATCCGGGCCAGGTGCGATCGTGGCTGGAGGCCGTGGCGGCGGCGCTCGGCGCGTGCGGCATCGCGGGAGCGCGCTATCCATTCACGGACGCGGAAGCCGCCACGCTGAAGGACCTGCAACGTGGGGTGTTCGCCCGCCAGGACCTGCCGGCCGGCGCACGGCTCACGGCGGAGAACACGTTTCTGGCGATTCCCGGCGCCGCCGGCCAGCTCCGCGCCAACGACCTGTCCAAGTATGTCGACTTCGATCTCACCGAGCCGTTGCCCGCTCTGGCCGCGGCCACTACGGCGAACACTCGCTCTTTCGATCGCCAGCACCAGGTATTTGAGATCGTGGCGGCCGTCAGGCACATCCTCAAACAGGCTAAGGTGCTCGCTCCCGGCGAGATTGAGCTGGAGATCTCCCACCACTACGGCATCGAGAAGTTCCGGCAGTTTGGCTCGACGGTGCTTACCGTCGTGAACCGCGAATACTGCAAACGGATCATCGTCCTGTTGCCCGGCCAAGCGCATCCGGAGCAGTATCACGAGTTCAAGGACGAGACGTATCACGTTCTTTATGGCGAGCTGGAGCTGGTGCTGGACGGAGCGCCGAAGCGCGTGAAGGCGAACGACGTCGTGATTATTCCCCGCGGCGTGCGGCATGGCTTCTCGACCGCCAAGGGAGTGATCATCGAGGAAGTCTCGTCCCGCTACGAGAAGGGCGATTCCCACTACACCGACCCGTCGATCGAGGCCAACCCGAATCGCAAGACCTTCGTCACTTACTGGATGGACTGGGCGTTGGGGCGCGCCGAGGGATGATGACCATCGTCTGGGACATCGACGATGTGTTGAACCATCTCATGCAGGACTGGTTCGAGCAAGAGTGGAGGCCGGCGCATCCCGAGTGCCGTCTGAGCTACGCCGAAATCCGGGAGAACCCGCCGCACCGCATCCTGGGGATCGAAGAGAGCGAATACCTCGGCTCGCTGGACCGTTTCCGGCTTTCGGAGGCGGCCCGGCAGATGACTCCGGACGCGCGCGTGGTCGAGTGGTTTGCCGCGCACGGACGCGAGTCACGGCACATGGCCCTGACGTCACGTCCGCTGGAGATGGCCGGCGTGGCGGCCGAATGGGTGCTGCGCCATTTCGGCGCGTACATCCGCGCCTTCGGCGTGGTGCCGTGCCGGAGCGGCGCCGGGACGCCCCACTACGATGAGCAAAAGAGCGACTTCCTGGCTTGGTGGGGGAAAGCCGACTTACTGGTCGACGATAACCGCGAGAACATCGCCGCGGCGGCGGAACTGGGCATACGGGGCGTGCTGTTTCCTCAGCCCTGGAACGGCGGCGGAAGCGTCTGCGACGCCTTGACGGATCTCACCGGGCTGGCACACGGGCAATGAAGCTTTCCGACTACGTCATCGATTTCGTGTTCCGCAGCGGGGCGCGGCACCTGTTCCTGCTGCCCGGCGGCGGAAGCATGCACCTGGTGGACTCCGCGGGCCGGCACGGACGCATTGAGTACGTCTGCTGTCTGCACGAGCAGGCGTGTGCGTTCGCGGCCGAGGCTTACGCCGAGTATGCGGGTGGGCTGGGCGCGGCGCTCGTGACCACGGGGCCAGGTGGGACCAACGCGATCACGGGCCTGGCCGCGGCCTGGATCGAATCGGCGAGTTGCCTGTTCGTCTCCGGTCAGGCCAAGCGGGCGGACATGATCGGCGACCGCGGCGTGCGGTCGATGGGCCCGCAGGAAGTGGACATCATCTCGGTCGTGCGGCCGCTCACCAAGTACGCGGCCACGGTGCTGGAGCCCGAGAGCGTCCGCTACCATCTGGAAAAGGCCGTGTGGTTCGCCACTCACGGGCGGCGCGGGCCGGTATGGATCGAGGTCCCGCTGGACGTCCAGGCAGCCCAGATCGATGAAGGCAGTCTGAAGGGCTACCAGCCGCCCGAGCCAGTGGGCGATGGAACCACCCTCCAGGGGCAGGTTGCCGATGCGATCGCATTGCTGAATCGTGCCGAACGGCCGGCCGTGTTCCTTGGCAACGGCGCCCGCGCGGCCTGGGGGACGCTGGCGCCACTGCTGGTGCGGCTGGGCGCTCCGGTACTTACGACGTGGAAGGCCGCGGACCTGCTGGCTGACGACGACCCGCTCTTCGCGGGCCGGCCCGGATCCGTGGGCCAGAGAGGCGCCAATTTCACCCAGCAGAACGCCGACTGCCTGCTCATTCTCGGTGCCCGCCTGGACCTGCCGCAAACCGCCTTCGACCATGCGAACTTCGCCCGCGGCGCCACCAAGATCATGGTCGACGTCGATGCGGCGGAAATCGCTAAGATGCGCACGGCGATCGATCTTCCGGTGTGCGCCGATGCCGCGGCGTTTGCGGAAGAACTAGCGCGCCAGGGCGAAGCGCTGCGGTGTGGCGGGCGCGAGCCTTGGATGGAGCGGGTGCGGGAATGGCGGCTCCGTTATCCGCCCATCGGGCCGGAACACTGGCGCACGGCGGAAGGCGCGGTCAACTACTACGCGTTTCTGGATGCTTTGTCGGATGCGCTCACGGAAGGTGAGCTGATCGTGCCCGGCAGCTCGGGGCCGTGCAGCGATATCTTCATGCAGGCGTTTCGGGTCAAGCGGGGGCAGCGGATTGTGAACGCTCCCGGGCTGGGCGCCATGGGGACAGGTCTGCCGGGCGCGATCGGCGCGTGTCTAGCCAGCGGGCGGCAGCGGACGATTTCGATCATCGGCGACGGTGGTTTTCAGCTCAACGTACAGGACCTGGAAACGGTGCGGCGGCTGGCCCTCCCGATCAAGTTTTTCGTGCTGTCGAACGGCGGCTACGCGTCCATCATGGCCATGCAGGAGGCCCACTTCCAGGGGCGGCATGTGGCCAGCGAGCCATCGAGCGGATTGACTCTGCCGGATGTGGTGCGAGTCGCCGCGGCGTACGGCCTCGAGACGGCGACGATCTCCGGCCACGAACACCTGCGCAAAGGGATCGCCGACGTGCTGGCAACGGAGGGTCCGGTAGTCTGCTCGGTGCCGGTTTCCACTGAGCAGGTGACGGCGCCGCGCGTAGCCTCGCGGATGGGAGCGGACGGGGTGATGGTCTCGGCGCCCATGGAAGACATGTGGCCTTTTCTGGCGCGAGAGGAACTTGCGTCGGAGATGGGGAACGTGAAGAAATGAACGACCGGCTGCGGGACATGCTGGCGGAGTCGAGCGAGCGTTATGCACCCGTTCTGGTGATCGCCGCCTATCACGTGCAGGACGACCTTCGGCGGATTCCTCTGCTCGTTGCCTCGCTGTCCGATCAATATCGGTTCTTCCTGCGGTCCGAAGGCCGCGACAGATGGGAACTCACCTGCTACGAGGTCCCAGTGAGCCGGCTCGCGGAGACGCCATGAAAACGATCAGCGTGATCACGCCCTGCTACAACGAGGAAGAGAACGTCGAGGAAGTGTACCGGCGCGTTCGTGCCGCGGTGGCAGCGGCGGGCACTTATCGCTACGAGCACATCTTCATCGACAATGCCTCGAGCGACCGCACCGTGCCCGTCCTCAAGCAGATCGCTGCGGCCGACCACAACGTGAAGGTCATCGTGAACGCCCGCAACTTCGGCCACGTTCGGTCTCCGATGCATGCGCTCTGCCAAGCCTGCGGGGATGCCGTCATCACCATCGTCGCCGACTTGCAGGATCCTCCGGAAATGATCCCCGACCTGCTCAGGGAGTGGGAGAAGGGCACCATGATCGTCGTCGCGGTCAAGAAATCGAGCGGCGAGAACCCGGTCATGTTCTGGATGCGCAGGAAGTTCTATCGGCTGGTAAACCGGCTGTCAAATACGGAAACTTACGAGAACTTCACCGGGTTCGGTCTGTATGACCGCAAGGTTATCGACCTGATCAAGGCGCTCGACGATCCGTATCCTTACTTTCGAGGTTTGATCGCCGAGATCGGCCTGCCGCACTTTGAGATTCCGTACCAGCAGCCGGCCAGAAAGCGCGGTCTCACTAAGAACAACCTTTACTCCCTTTACGACCTGGCGATGCTGGCAATCACCAACCTCTCGCGGGTCCCGCTGCGCATCGTAACGTTGACGGGCTTCCTCTCCGCGATCGTTTGCATCCTCGTCTCGGTGGCCTACCTGATTTACAAGCTGCTGTACTGGAACCGGTTCTCGGCAGGCATGGCGCCGTTGGTCATCGGCATCTTCTTCTTTATTTCCGTCCAACTCATCTCCATCGGGCTCCTGGGCGAGTACGTCGGCTCGGTGCTTACGCATGTGCAGCATCGGCCCTACGTGGTCGAGCGGGAGCGGCTGAACTTCGAGTATGGAACCGGAGAGCCGGAGCAGGCGGACCCGGCCGCAGCCGGGACGTCGAAATGAACGGCCCGCCGCGGCCCTCGAGGGATTGCGCGATCTGCGGCGGCACGGACCGCGAACACGTGTATTCACAGCGCTTCGTGCCGATCGAAGGCGCCTGCCTGATGGACGGCTACGACGTGGTCGTTTGCAAAGGCTGCGGATTCGGCTACGCCGACGGAATCCCGGACCAGGCCGCCTTCGATGCCTATTACCGGGACCTGTCGAAGTACGAGCCGAACGCGACTTCTTCCGTTTCCGCGCGTGACGACGCCAGGTTCGAGGAAGTTGCCGGGGTGATCGCCGGGTTCGTTCCACGCGAGGCGCGAATTCTGGAGATCGGCTGCGCAAGTGGCGCCCTGCTGGGCATCTTGAGGCGGGCCGGGTTTCGCAATGTGGTAGGGATTGACCCATCCCCCGCTTGTGCCGATGCCGCAAACAGGCTGCACGGCGTTCCCGTCACTGTGGGCAGTCTGTTCAGCGCGATCATACCGGAGAGCAGCTTCGACGTGGTCGTCACCTTGGGCGTGCTGGAGCACATTCGCGACCTGGCCCGCGCGATGGCCAGGATTTCCAGCCTGCTCACGGACGAGGGCGCCATTCTTTCCGGGGTCCCGGACGCCACGCGCCTGGCTGCGTTCCCCGATGCGCCTTTTCAGGAGTTCAGTGTCGAACATATAAACTTCTTCTCCTTGTCCTCGCTTTCGAATCTGCTCGCGGGGTTCGGTTTCCGCAGACTCTGGGCAGACCAGAGGTCTGTTTCGATGGGCGGCGGCGCTGCGGAACCAGTAATCTACGACGTGTCCCGGCGCCAGAGAGACCTGCCGGCAACTCACGCCGGTTTCGATGCCAGCACCGAATCGGGTCTGGCGGAATATGTGCGGCACTGCCTCGAAATGGATCGCGACCTCCGGCAAAGGATTGACCGCCTGGCCTCCAACCCGAAGCCCCTCATGATCTGGGGGGTGGGGACGCACACGCAGAGGCTGCTGGCGAACACGCGGCTTGGGGATGCCAGGATCGTAGCATTCATAGACTCGAATCCGCACTACCACGGGAAGACCCTCATGGGGATCCCGATCATCTCGCCGGAGGCGGCCCGGGAGCACCCCGAGCCCATCCTGATATCGTCGCGCGCCAGCCAGGCCGCCATCGTCCGGCAGATCCGAGACGATCTCCGGCTGCCAAACGAGTTGCTGACTCTGTACGATCTGCCTGACAGCTTGCTGTAACTCTCACGGCGGGATAGAATAGGGCTGCGCCGGAGGGCTCGAAATGTCGCGTCTCGCATATTATTGCGAAATGTTAAGAAAAATCCCTCCTGGGAAGACACTTCGCAGGTTTTACAATTACGCAAAGTATCGTGCGCTCCCGCGAAGAGCCGTAACGTCGGTGCGTCGATACGCACCCCAGATTGGCGCCCTCCTGCTCACCAAGCGCTGCAACCTGCATTGCAGTTACTGCAATACCGCCAAGCTATTGAAGGAGGCTAAGGGGAACTGGCGCGACGGCGAGGCTACACTCGATAAGACGAAGGCTATTGTTGCTAACCCTTTGTTTGAGCATTGCGTCCTGATTGATTTGCTCGGCGGCGAGCCTCTGTTAGTCGGCGATATTGATCGCATTGTCGCGTATCTGACTGAGCAGGGCTACATGACGAACATGTCGACCAACGGCATCCTGTTGGCGGAGCGTATCGCCGATCTAAAGCGTGCCGGGCTGTCGCGCATCAACGTCTCCATGTATCGCGAGAATCGCGCTGTTCTGGAGCGCGACCTCGCGAAGAGCAACCAGGTCTTCCGTGCCCACTCCAGCCTGGTTCTATTGGGCAGCGAAGTGGAGCACCAACAGGAATCGCTGTTCGAGACAGTCCGCTTTGCGCGCGATGCCGGGTGCCTGAGCATGCGGTTCTTCGCGTATCGTCCCATGGGGAACGATCCCCGTCCCGCTGAGATCGTTCACGCCACGCTCCCGGCCTATCGGGAATTCCGCAAGCGGCTGGATGCCGCCTTTCCTGGATTCTGTTTATGGCCAGCGGCTATCACCAGCGACACGAAGAAGCGCTGCCCGCAATTATGGCAGCGAGTGGGCTGCGACATGCTGGGTAACATGGGCGTGTGCTGCGGATATGACGACTTGCTGCCGGGCGAGGAAGCCAATCTGTTCCGTGACGATCCGGATGTCCTCTACAACCATCCCACGATGGTTGCCATGCGGCGGCAACTGCTCGATCCCACTGCCCCGGCGCCTGAGATGTGCCGTTCCTGCAACCTTCTGGGCGATCCGGGCTGGTAGTCAGGCCGGCTTCACGGCCAGAACCGTGATGATGTCATGCAGGTTCTTGCGGACCTTGATCTCCCCCACAGCGGTGCCATGCAGGGCTCTGTAGACGCGATAAAAGGGAGAGCTCTTCTTGCCCAGGGACAGGCGCAGGAAGACGGTTTGTACCTTGAGCACGTGGCCGATGAACCTCGAGTCCACCACCTGAAAACCGCTGCTCGAAAGCGTGCGTGTCAGCGTCCGCCGATCGTAAAAGAAGAGATGCGACGGCGGGACGATAGCGTAGAAGTTCGCCCCCATCAGCCGCGCGTAGATGCACGAGATGTTGTGTACCTTAACGACGATCAGCCCGCCGGGCCGCAACATGCGCCGGCATTTCTCCAGCGCCGGCATGGGAAAGCGGAAATGATCGAACACATCCTGCAGGGTGATGACGTCGAAGTAGTCTTCCCGCAGCGGGTAGTCCTCGAACGAGCCAGTGACAATCCGATCCCCGTAGCGCTCCCGGGCCGCCAGCGCGTCGGCCGTCACAATCTCGTTGCCGTGACACTCCCAACCCTTCATGACATCGAGAAACCAGCCGTGCGAACAGCCCACATCCAACACCTTGCCCGGCTCGGGAATGCGGCGGCGGATCATATCCCCCAGCTTCTGGTAGTAGTAGTTTAGGCACTCGACGTTCGATTGATCATAAACCTCGGCCTCGGCCTCGATACTGGCGTAATGCGCAGCCAGTTCCTCCGCGGTGACCTGGTTCTGAACGAACACTAAAGAACAGTCAGCGCAACGCGCGATGGTGTAACCGTTAACCTCCCAGCGGCCCTTCAGGTTGCCGCCGCCGCAAACCGGGCAGTGTGAATACTTCGGTGCTGGGTGAGAGGTGCTCATCGATTCGAGACTAGTGTACCGTTGCCGGAGCGGATGCCGCCAAGCTGCCGCTCCCGCATGCGATCGCCCGGGCATAGTCATTCGCCGCCAACGCGGAGGCGCTCCGCATCCAGTGCCCAGGCATCTTCCATGCGGCGTCGGTATCCCGGAACACCAGCACCGAGATGCCGAGCGCCTGGCACGCACCCTGCGTTTCCTCCCGGCTGGTCCGGGGGTCGAAGATAGGACTCACACGGTCAACGACCTTGGCGCAGGCTCCTGGGGTTCCGCCGAAGGGGACGTCGCACGTCTTATTCGTGGCCGCGACCTGCCGCTCGGAATAGAGCTCCGAGGGGAGGTCATTGAAGTCCGGGTCTGGATTGTGCTGCACCACCGCGCTCCTCGGCAGCACCGACTGCAGCCGCTCATACACCTGGCGCATCGCGTACGTCCGCTTGCCCACCTGCCGGTCAGGACCGAGAAATTCGAGCGTTGCCACCCGGCCCGAGTCAATCAGAACCGGATATGCTCGCTGCATCAAGACCTCGTAGGCTGTCCCTGCCAGCCCCAGCACCACCATGAGAGTCAGAAGGACATCGCCCAACCCGCCCCGGAAGCGGCGCGACATCAGCCATTCAGTCGCCCACACCAGCAGCACGAACTGCGCCAGCAGCATGCCGCGCCAACCGAGGTCGTTCGAGCTGATGGTGGTCGATCGCACGAAGGTGCACAGCACCAGGCTCGATCCCGCCATGGCCATCCCGCACAGTTCGTAGCGGGTCGGGGAGCTCAGGCTGCGGCGAGTTCGCAACCATCCGATTCCTGCAACCAGGAAGAAACCGAACTCGAGCGCATAGTTCAGCGGGAGGAGGGCCAAAGCGGCGATCCAGCCCTGGTGTTCCACGGGAGCAAATGGCGTAAGCCGGCGGATGCCGAGGCGCAGCATCGGCCCGCCGCCAAGCGAAGGGCCCAGCGCACGCAGAAAGGGGACGGCCAGAACCGCCGCCACCAGTCCCGCCACCGCCATCGCGGCCGCGTCCGTCCACCAACGCTTGTACGCCGTCAGGCATAGCCATACCGCGCAGAATACGGCGAACCCCAGGGTCACATAAACGGAAGTGCCTGCCGCTGTGGCGAATGCGACTCCGGCCGCGAACGCGGCGACGGTGTGGCGGCGAGTCCAAGACCCGCCCGGCAGCACCCAGATCACCAGAAAACCGGTCAGGCAC
>Ga0182027_10010438_pt1 | contig 13210 bp, 11 predicted proteins | sample 712E1DmetaG_FD_121300 | JGI IMG/M metagenome (GOLD analysis project Ga0182027, IMG submission 121300) | Permafrost microbial communities from Stordalen Mire, Sweden - 712E1D metaG (Illumina Assembly) | ecosystem: Environmental > Terrestrial > Soil > Wetlands > Permafrost | place: Sweden...
AATCTTTTCCCAGCTGCGTATTAAATTTGATATCGATGCCTCCTATGGAAAGCAAATAATTAACCTCACTTTCACAGAATTGAGGGGTCACTTTGTAAGCAGCAACACCATATGTCAGCAATCCGCCGGCCTTGCCTTCTTTTTCGAAAATAGTTACATCTATTCCCTGCAGCGCAAGAGCATGAGCTGCCGATAGCCCTGCCGGTCCGGCGCCGATAACTGCAACTTTTTTTCCGACCGCTGCTTTTCGCTTATAGAATTGCCAGTTATCTGCAACTGCCCGGTCGGTTGAATAACGCTGAAGTTGTGCGATTGAAATTGCCTTCTTATGATCCAGAGTGTGCACACAGGCGCCTTCGCATAAATTTTCGGTTGGGCAAACACGTGCGCAGCCTCCGCCAAAAATGTTGGAATCGAAAATAGTTTTCGCCGAACCTTTAATATTCCGTGTTGTTATCTGTTTTATAAATAAGGCAACATCAATATGAGTCGGACATGCTTTCATACATGGTGCGTCGTAACAGAATAAGCACCGGTTAGCTTCCCCGAAAACCTGGTCCTCATTAAAAGGAGGGTGTATATCGGCAAAATTTTCTAAATATTCTTCGGTAGTTAACCGGCTGGTAAGATTTGACATTTTATAACTCAATTAATTTGTGATATGTTTCTGGTCTGCGGTCCCTGAAAAACTGCCAGGTTGATCTGACTTCTTCAATCATGTCAAGATCAAATGATGCAACAAGTAACTCATCTTTATCTTCACTGGCTATCGAAAATATTTCACCCCGCGGGTTTACGAAATATGAATTGCCGTAAAATTTTCCCAGATTCCAGGGCTTTTCTTCACCTACCCTGTTTATGCATCCCATAAAATAACCATTTGCTATTGCATGAGCCGGCTGCTCTATTTTCCAAATATGCTGGGAGAGTCCTGCGACTGTTGCAGACGGATTATACACAATCTCGGCTCCGTTCAACCCAAGAACTCTTGCCCCGTCCGGGAAATGACGGTCATAACAAATATAAATACCAACTTTTGCATACTTTGTTTGAAAAACCGGATAACCTAAATTGCCGGGTTTGAAAAAAAACTTTTCCCAGAATCCTGATGTATGTGGAATATGACTTTTACGGTATTTCCCAAGATAAGTCCCGTCTGCATCAATAATAGCAGCCGTGTTATACAATATCCCTGCCTGTTCTTTTTCAAAAATAGGAACTATCATTACCATATTATATTTTTTTGCGTAACTCTGCATTTGTTCGGTTGTCGGGCCGGGAATACTTTCGGCTGAAGCATACCATGCCTTATCCTGTCCCGGACAAAAGTATGGTGTGTTAAATATTTCCTGAAGACATAAAATCTGCACCCCCTGCTTGCCTGCATTTTCTATATATGGTATATGTTTGTCAACCATAGCTTTTTTTATTTCAGCAATTGTTCCTTCTCCCTCTGTCATTGGGATACTCATTTGAATTAATCCTGACTTTATAATCCGTGGCATAAAGAACTCCTTATAGTTATTGATTTATAATGTCATTCTGAGAGAGCGTAGCGAACGAAGAATCTCCAGGATTCTTCACTTCACTTTATTACGTTCAGAATGACAACCTTGATTTACAATCCTGTAAATAATCCTCTCTTTATGAATTTGCCGTCCCCTTTCTTTCCTGTGTATTCGCAATTATTAACTACAATTTTCCCCCTTGAAATTACTGTTTCCGAAATACCCTGCACTTTAAAACCTTCAAATGTGTTATAATCAACCTTCATGTGATGGGTACATGTATTATTAACGCTAATAGTTTCTTTTCTTTTTGGATCGAAGATTACAATATCAGCATCACTTCCTACGGCAATCGTTCCCTTTTGGGGGAATAGTCCGAATAGTTTTGCGGCTGCGGTTGATGTGAGTTCAACAAATTTATTTAACGAGATACGGTTTTCAACAACTCCGCCGTTAAAAACTAAACTCATGCGGTTTTCAATTCCCGGAGCTCCGTTCGGTATCTTTGTAAAATCATTTATGCCTAATTCTTTTTGTCCTTTGAAATAAAATGGACAATGATCAGTAGAAATAGCCTGTATATCACCGGATTGAATTCCCCGCCAGAGTTTATCCTGGTTCCATTTTTCACGGAGCGGAGGTGACATAACATATTTTGCTCCTTCAAATCCTTCTTTTTCATAATAAGACGAATCAAGGAAAAGATATTGCGGGCAGGTTTCGGAAAATGCCTGAATGCCCCTGTCGCGAGCCAGTGTAATTTCGTCTAAAGCATCTGAGGAAGAAAGATGAACAATGTAAACAGGTGATTTCGCAACCTCTGCTATGGCTATTGCACGATGAACTGCTTCAGCTTCCATGCGGGTATCACGTGTAAGCCCATGATATTTTGGAGTAGTTTTTCCTTCTTTCAATGCAATTTTTACCAACTCATCAATTACAATTCCGTTCTCTGCGTGCATACAAACAACAGTACCATTTTCACCGGCTTTCCGCATTGCCCTGAACAATGTTCCGTCATCAGCATAAAGCGAACCGGGGTATGCCATAAAAAGTTTATATGATGTGACCCCTTCATCTGCAAGTTTCTTTAACTCCCATTCGCGGCTTTCCCCAAGATCGGTAACGATCATGTGAAAACCATAGTCTATAGCAGTTTTTCCTTCCGCTTTTTTATGCCAGGTATCAAGTCCCTCAAGCGTGGAACCGCCCCTTTTCTGTATAGCAAAATCGATTATAGTTGTTGTGCCGCCATATGCAGCGGCTTTTGTTCCTGATTCAAAATCATCGGCTGAGGTTGTTCCTCCAAATGGCATGTCCAGATGTGTGTGCGGGTCAATGCCGCCGGGTATAACATATTTGCCTGATGCATCAATAATTGTATCTGCCTGCATCTCAAGCTTTTTCCCGATAACTGAAACTGTTTCTTTTTCAATGAAAATATCCGCCAGGTAATCATCCACCGCGGTTATTACTCTTCCGTTTTTTATTAATAGTGACATAATATTTATCCTGAATTTTTTTTGTTATTCTTCATAGTATTTATCAGCAATAGAAATTGCCTCGGAAATAATTTTCAGCCCCTCATCAATCTGCTCTTTGGTAATGATCATCGGCGGGGCTATAAAAATCATATTCCAGCGAACGAACGTGTACATGCCTAGTTCAAGAATTTTAGCTGCTACCTGACTCATTATCTTCATCTCATCCGGCTTCGCGTTCCATGGGGCCATTGGTACTTTTGTCTGTCTGTTTTTTACAAGCTCTATACAGCCAAGCAGCCCGGTATTCCTGAAATCGCCTATTGAGGGATGTTTCAATTTCATTTGTTCAACTTTTTCTTCAATGTATTTCCCCATTTCCCGGGCATTCTCAACTAAGTTATCATCTATATATATATCAAGCACAGCACTCCCTGCCGCGCATGCAACCGCGTGGGCTGAATATGTAAGACCGAGAGGAAGTACTTTATCGTTAAAGAAATCGGCAATTTCCTGTTTAACTAAAATCCCTCCTAATGGAATATAACCTGCGGTGATTCCTTTCCCCATAGTAATAATATCCGGTACCACTCCGCTATGATCTATACCGAACCATTTTCCGGTACGTCCGAATCCACTCATTACTTCATCGGATATAATAAGAATTCCATATGTGTCTGCAATTGCCTTTATTTTTTGCCAGTAATCAGGCGGATAAGTAATACATCCTGAAGTTCCCGAGATTCCTTCCATTAATATTGCCGCTATGTTTTGTGGACCTTCGAATTTTATTACACGTTCAATGTGCGAAACGCATTCGCGGTGGCAGGATTCAATTTTCTGACTCCATGGACAGCGGTAACAATACGGATCCTCAACATGAATAACCGACGGCATGGCATCCCTGTCAACCATCAATTTGCGCGGATCACCTCCGGCTGAAATCGCTCCGTAACTGGCCCCGTGAAATGAAGAATAACGCGTTATGATTTTGTGCCTTCCTGTATATATCCGCGCTAACTTAATTGCATTCTCAACTGACTCAGCTCCGCCTAATGTGAATAAGGTTTTCTTTAGTTTGCCACCGGTACATTCTGAAACTTTTCTCCCTAATTCACCTCGGGCTTCAGTTACCATTCCCGGATTTACGTAACTTACTTCACTCATCTGCTTTGCTACTGCTGCCGCAACTCGTTTATCTCCATGACCAATATTTACATTCATCAACTGCGATGAAAAATCGATATATCTCTTTCCATCATAATCATAAAGATAAATTCCTTCGGCTCTTTTAATCTTTTTGGGATTTAACCCGGACTGTTTTGACCAGGAAAACAAAGTGTATTCCAGGTTATTTTTAAGTATAGTTTCCTGTTCTGATTCTGTTGTGATCATTAAAGTTCCTGATTATTAATTTTTATTCAACTATCAACTCATCCAATTTACTTTTGATTCCGGATTCCATTTTGTGGTTGTCTTTTTTAGCTTAGTCCAGAATTCAATTGAACTATTACCGGTTAAGTCGCACACTCCGAATTTTGATTCATTCCATCCTCCGAATGAGAATGGTTCGCGCGGAACCGGAACCCCTATATTCACCCCGATCATTCCGGCGCTTGCATGTTCAATTACATATTTAGCTGCACCCCCGCTCTGTGTAAATACAGAAGCAGCATTTCCGTAAGGGGAACTGTTTTCAATTGTGATCGCCTGCTCGATATTGTCAACATGAATTATTGCCAGTACCGGTCCGAAAACTTCTTCGCGGGCAATCCGCATTTCAGGTCTCACATTATCTATTACTGTCGCTCCCACATAATAACCATTTTCACATCCCTCAACTTTGCAGTTTCTTCCGTCAACTAATATTTTTGCCCCTTGCTCTTCTGCTTCAGTTATATAACTTTCAATTCTTACTTTTGCCTCTTGTGAGATTACTGATCCAAGATTTTTTCCTGCCACAATATTCCTTGCTTCATCACAAAGTTTTTCAATAATGTGATCAACTTTTCCAACAGCGACCATTGCGGATGCAGCCATACAACGTTGACCGGCACAACCGGACATTGAAGCTGCAACATTTGATGCGGTCATTTGAAGATGGGCATCCGGTAATACTATAAGATGATTTTTTGCTCCGCCTAATGTTAGAACTCTTTTCAACTTTGAAGTCGCTCTTATGTAAACAAGCTTTGCAACTTTTGTTGATCCCACAAAAGATACTGCCTCAATGCCCGGGTGTTCGCAAATTGCTTCCACTATTTCTTTACCGCCATGAATAAGGTTAAAAACACCGTCAGGTAATCCTGCTTCTTTCAAAAGTTCAGCTATTCTTCCCGCACTTAGCGGCACTTGTTCCGATGGTTTCATTACCATAGTATTGCCAAGTACTAACGCGTTAGGGATCGTCCAGTTGGGAACCATATTGGGGAAATTAAATGGAGTTATACATGCAACCACACCAATCGGGTAACGATCGATGCGGCATTCAACTCCTTTACTAACCTCCAGCAATTCACCTGAAATAAGCTGCGGCATTGAACACGCAAATTCAGTTAACTCCATACTTTTATCTATTTCTGCAAATGCTTCTGAAAGTGTTTTCCCGTTTTCGATTTTTACTAATTCCGCTAATTCATTCCGGTTTTTTTCTAACAATTGTCTGTACCTGAAAAATATCTGTACTCTTTCTTTCACCGGCATTGTTGACCAGGGGCCAAATGCAATGCGCGCAGAATCCACTGCGGCGTTTAACTCACTTGCTTTTGATAATGGAACTGTTGAAATAATTTCTCCGTTTAGTGGACAATAAACGTCCAATACTTTCCCTTCGCTTTTGACGAAAGAGCCCCCGATAAAATTATGTACTTCAGGATATAACATTTTGAATCCTTATCGTAATGTGGTTGGAACAAATAATAAAAAAAAGCGAACCTTTTTAGATTCAGAAAAAATTTAGTTAAAAAAACGAGAATATCAAATAGAAATTGAAATATAAATGATGCCAAACTTATTGATTTCAGGCACAGTTCAATGTGCGCGGATGTCTCAAAAATAAATTATTGTCTTCCCCGCGAAAGCGGGGATCCCATTAATACTTTGAAATCAATTAAAGGCTTCATTTCCCCCTTCTTGTCAGGAGATAAATTTTTATCTATATTAAATATGAATCATAGATTTTACAAATATTAGGTAGATTAGATTATGAAAACAGTAAGAGAGATACTCAACAAAAAAGGGGGAGCTGTCTGGTCGGTTTTACCCGATGCTACTGTATATGATGCCCTGCAGCTAATGGCAGAAAAAGAAGCCGGATCTGTGCTGGTAATTGAAAATGGAGTTATTAAAGGAATTTTGTCTGAAAGGGATTATTCAAGAAAAGTAGTTCTACGCGGCAAAATTTCTAAGGACACAATGGTTACTGAAATAATGTCTGATAAAATAATTTCTGTTGTACCATCCCAGAGTGTTGAAGAATGTATGGCCATCATGATCAATAAAAAAATCCGTCATCTGCCTGTAATTGAAAATAATATTCTTTCAGGCATCATTTCTATTGGCGATGTTGTGGAAGCAGTTCTTGATGAAAAAGATATAGCCATAAGTGAACTCACCAGATTTATTCAGGGCCACTAACCTGGGTCTTTCAATAATTAGCACTCCCCGATATTCATAAAAGTGTCATGTGCTCACACTCTGAGTGTTGCGTAAAGCTTCCGGAAGGTTAGCGGTGGGTTACTGACGTATTACTGCCGGGTTGCTTAACATTAGAAGAATTAGTTATTATGCTGAGCTTTCTGTAATACCCATAGTACTTCATAATACTCAAGTAAGTATTATCCGAGGCCACCTGAATGCCAGGTGAAGGGCACTTGAGGGCCAGGTGTGAATTAATTAGCCTACCCACTCTGGACTTGAATTCCGATAATAGTGCATATAAAATAATTTAAGATTTCAAAAATTAACAAAACCAGATCAACACCGCCAATGAAAAGCATGGTGTCTCATAAAATGAGACACTTGAAAAGTAAAACCGACAGAACAACATCCCCCCCCATTAATTATTAATATAATTAATATAACATTAAAATTTATTTCTTCATCAATCAAACACTGCAAAATTTCAATTCAACAAAACGAAGGGGGTTTACAGCATCAAAAACCGACGATCTCTCCCAAAAGGGTATAAATGTCCACCCGGCCAATATTTTTGCAGCCACGGCGATTTCTGAAGCATAAAGTGCCCTTCCATTTCAATAGTCATTGCTTGTATTTTTTGACTTGACCGAATTTGCTATTAAAAATCCATCTAAATTCTCATCCCCCTCCTTTTAACTTTCAACTTTTTCCTTTTATTCTTATTCTTTACATGAATATTTTAATTATTTTAGTTAATAACTTTTTTAATCTTGAAGCATGAAATCAAAACATATACTACTTTCATTATTATTACTTTTTAGCGCAATTTCCTTTGCCCAGAACGATTCGGTTCAATCTCCAACCGTTGTCTTTTTCCCTCTTGGTCTCAATTTTCTTCCCCTGAGAGCCAATAACCAGGAAGCCAAAGTTGGAATTTTATATTATCCGAACACCACTAACCTTAAAGTGGATATCGGCAATTCTATGGACCTTCTCCGTTTTAATCTTCAGGAAAATAAATATATAACAGTCGGAATAGAATTCATGGCTTATGCATATTCCGTCAGCTTCAGCCAAATGCGTCTCCAGATCGGAACTCTTGACGGGTTTTTCGGCGGCAATGCAACTTACACAAATGAACTTGCCGGCAGCCGATTTTCCACACGCTTAAGATATCTCCATAACAGCGCTCATCTTGTTGACGGATTTTACAGTGTCGATGATCATCAATGGTTAAATAATAAACAGCCGATCCCTTTCACGCGCGATTTTGCTGAAGTCATTTTCTCGGATGAATTTCCATATTCGGGTCTGTCAATCCGTCCCTACATTGGCGGATCCATTGCCACAAGGCAAAGACCCACATTACTTAAAAGATCCGCGTTTTGTGCCGGAGTTGAAGCCCATACCGGTAATGATCTTGAGCCCGCATTTATCCATCATCATTTCTTTTTTGCCTACCATTTTTTGCTTGCAGGGCTCCCAGTTTACCAGGGAAGCCACCAGGTGCAGCTTGGAGTTAAATTTGGCGGCTGGCAGTCAAAAGGCGTTAATTTTTTCCTCTCTTATTTCAATGGAAACAATATGTTTAATGAGTTTTTCTATGAGAGGATAAATCGTTTCGGGGTAGGATTTTCTGTCGATTTCCCCTGATCCTTCTTTTATCTGTCTTTTTTTTACTCATTAAAGCAAGAAAAATCTCTATACCTCTGATTTTTCTCACTTTTTATATTATTTTGATTGAAAACTATTTTATATTCCGCTAAATTACATGTCTGATGAAAAAGATTTCTTTTATTAAAATGAGCGGCGCCGGAAATGATTTTATTGTCATTAATAAAAATACTTTCCCTGAACTCATTTTTAATAACGATTCTATTCAAAAACTGTGTGACAGAAGGAATGGTATCGGTGCCGATGGATTAATTACCATTTCCGGAAGCGAAGGATTGTATGATTTTGTCATGAATTATTACAATTCCGACGGTTCGACTGGAAGTCTTTGCGGTAACGGTTCAAGGTGTGCATTAAGATTTGCTGAATATTCCGGTTTTGTAAGAAATAAGCTTATAAGGTTTCTTTCAAACGGAGTTGAATATTCCGGCGAAATTATTGCCGATGATATAACTAAAGTTAATTTTAATACACCTTCAGATATTAAATTGAATTTTAACATTAGAGTCGCTGGTCAGTCAGTAAATTGTTCTTTTATAAATACCGGCTCACCTCATGTTATTATTAATATAAAAGATGTTCTGAAGAATCCTGCACTCAGTAGTTCTTTTTATGATGATATAAATGTGTTTCCTGTTTTCGATCTGGGGAGGGAAGTTAGATATCTTGATCTCTTTGCCCCGGGCGGAACAAATGTCAATTTTATTCAAATAATTGATGGTAATGTTTTTATTAGAACCTATGAGCGGGGAGTTGAGAATGAAACCCTCTCCTGCGGCACAGGTTCAGTTGCTTCTGCTTTGGCAGCGCATTTCAATTCCGGAATAAATTCCCCTGTTTCTCTGCTAACCAGAGGAGGGGATAGATTAAATGTAAGGTTTAGCTCTGACGGACAGAATATTAGTAATCTGTCCCTGAGCGGCCCGGCCAGAATTATCTTTGCCGGTGAATTTTTATATAATGAGTTTTTTTAAATATTGGAGACCAAATGGCGAAAGTAATATTCTCAATTCAATATGAAATAAATCCGAATAAAAAAGAAGAATATTTGGGTGTAGTTAAAGAATTGAAAAATCTTCTAAAAGCTGAAGGATTGGAAAGTTATTCAGTTTATGAAGTTAAAGGAAAAGCTAATAATTATCAGGAAATTTATACATTCACTTCAAGTGAAGCATTTGATCAGTTTGATGATGATCAGAATGAAAGATTAAATGTCTTAATTAGCAAATTAAGCGACCTTACAATAGAAAATACTACAAAGTATTCTACTCTTTACGAAATTTCAGTGTTATAATTTGTTTTTAAAAAAGCGGCACCTTTGCCGCTTTTTTAACGGCTTCTGCATTATTTCCATCCGAAAATATTTTCACCGTGATTATGGTCAAACATTCTTTCCTTTAAAAACCTGAAGTTTCATTTATTCAAAAATAATAAGAGAAGTTTACCGCTGGAACTAATAGAAAAGTTTTAATGTATAAACTCTATTATATGTTTTTACCGTGAAATAATTATCCCTATCTTTATGACAATAATTTTGAAATACCATGATTGAATTAATCGGTGCAATCCATATGCATTCTGTTTTCTCGGATGGTTCCGGGGAGGTCGATGAAATTGCCCGTTTCGCAGATGAAGCCGGTCTCGATTATATAATTCTGACCGACCATAATACACTTCGTGCCATGAACGAGGGTTTTGAAGGATGGTATAATAATACACTCCTTCTTGTCGGCTGCGAATTAAATGATAAACATAATGAGAACCATTATCTTGCATTCGGTATTAATGAAGCATTCTCAACAAGAATACCTGCTAAGGAATATGTAAAAAAAGTAAAAGAAGCCGGCGGTATTGGATTTATTGCTCATCCTTTTGAAAAAAGAAAACATATGGTTGAACATCCTCCTTATCCATGGACTGACTGGGATACCGAGGATTTTACCGGCATTGAAATCTGGAACCATATGTCTGAATGGATGGAGAATCTTACCGAGCAGAACAAATACCAGGCATTTATTCATCCGCTGAGATCGATCATTTCTCCTACAAAAGAAACACTTCAGAAGTGGGACGAACTGAACATTAAGAGAAAAGTAGTGGGTATTGGCGGCGTCGATGCACATGCGCATAAATATAATGTTTTGGGGTTTATGGAAGTTGAAGTCTTTCCGTATAAAGTCCTTTTTAAATCAATCAGAACACATATCCTGATTGATGAAGAGCTCCCTCAGAAAGATGAAGATATGTCTTTTATCAAAATGAAAAAACTGATCTATTCGGCGCTGGAATCAGGGAACTGTTTTGTTGCCAATGATTATCATGCAGACTCTAAAGGTTTCAGGTTTTTTGCGGAAGCAGGAAAAAAGAAATATCTGATGGGGCAGACTGTTGAATATCAGGGGAAAATAAAGCTTAACGTTTTGGTCCCCTTACAAAATGCAGAAATATGCCTGATCCATAATGGTGAACTTGTTGCAACTGAAGAGGGAACCGGTGCCAAATTCATTGTAACTGAACCCGGTGTTTACCGGGTTGAAGTTTACCATAATAAAAAAGCATGGATATTCTCTAACCATATCAGAATTAATATCTGACCTCTCTCTAAATTTTATAAGTCATAAATCGAGACTCTTTAGATGACAACTTCTCCTGCCATGACTCTGACAAGGAAATAGTTTTGACAAATGATAGCTTATAATGTATTTTATAGAAAGTAATAATCAGAGGCTGTGATATGAATACGGTATCAAAAATAATTTTATTTGCACTGTTAACTGGATATCCAATTTTTTCTCAGCAAGTTACATTTCAAGATCCCCTGCTCGATAAAATGACCGGAGAATGGATTCTTCAAGGTAAGATAGCCAGGAAAGAAACTACACATGATGTTTCTATAAATTGGGTTTTGGGACATCAATATATTCAGATTCATGAGGTCTCCCGTGAAAAAAATGCTTCTTCCCAGCCTGATTATGAAGCAATTGTTTATATAGGATGGGATGCAACTTCAAGTTCTTACACCTGTCTCTGGCTGGATGTTACCGGCAGCGGAGGATTAATGGGAGATGCTGTTGCACATGCTAAAAGAAATGGCGATTCGCTCCCATTTTTTTTCAACATAAGCGGCTCTCTTTTCCATACTACTTTTGTCTTTGACAAAAATAGTGATACATGGCAGTGGATTATGGATAACGAAGAGAACGGCAAACTGCAGCCCTTTGCAAGAGTCGTATTGACTCCTAATAAAAGGTAACCATTGCCAGACAATGTGTTTCATGTCTCTTTATAGCTTGACATTGTTGAATAAAAATATAATATTAAATACAGAATATTTTAAATTATTGAAAATGAACTTTAACACTCTACATCAACACCATCATTTTAACATTCATACAATGTGTCGGCGGTGATTAGTATAGCGTAACAGAAATTATAAAACCCCGGCAATCCGCCGGGGTTTTTTGGTATTATGTATTATATAAAATCAAAGGTAAAATATAAATGTCTATTTCAAATAACGGAAATCTTAAACTTGCAGTACAGAAAAAAGGCAGACTAACAGAAAAATCAGTTGAACTCCTCAAGCATTGCGGTATAGATATCGACCACTATTCGGAACGGCTTGTTGTGCCGGCTTATAATTTCCCACTTGAGTTATTATTCCTGAGAGATGATGATATTCCTGAATATGTTCAGGATGGTGTCGCAGATATCGGTATTGTTGGCGAAGATGTTTTTGTTTCTAAAAATGCCCGCACTGAGATTGTGGAAAAACTCGGTTTCGGCAAATGCTCGCTTATGCTGGCTGCTCCCGAAAAAATCGCTATTAAAACAACCAAAGATATAGAAGGTAAAACTATTGCCACTTCATACCCCCGGATTGTTCAAAACTATCTTGATAAAAATAACATTAATGCTAAGATAATTGAAATAAGCGGTTCTGTGGAAATAGCCCCGGCCCTGGGTGTAGCTGATATAATTTGCGATATAGTTTCAACCGGCAATACACTCATGATGAATAAACTTAATAAATCAATTTCCGTGTTTGAGTCGCAGGCCGTAATGATCCGTTCCACCAGCAATGATATGAAACCAGAAAAAGCTGAAATACTGAATGAACTTCATAAACGGATAAAATCAGTCCTCAGGGCAAAAAGTTCACGCTACCTGATGATGAATGTTCCGAAATCGAATCTGGAAAAAATTGAAAAAGTAATCCCTTCAGTAAAAAGCCCGACAATCCTCCCCCTGGCAGATGAGAATCTTGTCGCCGTGCATGCTGTTATTCCGGAAGGGTTTCTCTGGAAAATTGTCGATGCACTAAAAGACCTGGGGGCAACCGGAATTTTATTATTACCAATAGAGAATATGATACCATGAAACAATATATTTTAGACAAAACAGATGAGAAAAAAATATCAGAGCTTATCAAACGCCCTGGTATCCACTTTGACAAAACATTTGAAATTGTTAATCCGATTTTACATGATGTGAAAAAGCATGGTCTTTTATCAGCTGTAAAATACGCTAAAAAACTGGATGGATTTTCTGCATCTTCGATTTATGTGGAAGAAAAGGAAATACTAAAGGCAGAAAGGAATCTTGATAAAAAGATAAAGGATGCTCTTGAAACTGCATATCAAAATATAAGGAAGTTTCATGCTCAGGAAATTCCACGGTCTTTTCAAATGGGTACACATGCAGGCATATTTTGTTCACGCGAATTCCGGCCAATTGATAATGTCGGATTATATGTCCCGGGCGGAAATGCAATTCTTCCATCAACCGTTCTCATGCTGGGGATTCCTGCCCAGATAGCAAGGTGCCCGAGGGTTGTTTTATGTACTCCGGTAAAAGGGAAGCGGGTAAATTATGCTTTGTTGTATGCGGCTCAGTTATGCGGTATTA
>Ga0182027_10010439_pt1 | contig 13209 bp, 10 predicted proteins | sample 712E1DmetaG_FD_121300 | JGI IMG/M metagenome (GOLD analysis project Ga0182027, IMG submission 121300) | Permafrost microbial communities from Stordalen Mire, Sweden - 712E1D metaG (Illumina Assembly) | ecosystem: Environmental > Terrestrial > Soil > Wetlands > Permafrost | place: Sweden...
CAGATATGGCGCGATTCGTTCATACTGCTTTGTCGTTATTTCCATGCGTCCATTATATCGCATGCAGAACAATTTCTCCAGTAGTGTGAACAGACTCTAGTTAGATGATTCTTCGCGGAGTTTACCCTGAGCGGAGTCGAAGGGCTCAGAATGACAAACTAAAGAAATTCCCGCGAAACTGAACTCTTACGTCGGCGGTCTCTGGTTGCCAAAATGAACCGCTGGCGAATATAATGAGCCGGGATAGATTTCACTAGCGACATTGACAAAGGCCTATGAATCAATCATCCGCAACCAAACGAGCAGAAGACTTCCTGGCGCAATCCGGCGAATTTCGGCTGGGTGACCTCGTCACAGAGCAGTCGCACTCCGTTACGCGCGAACTCAGTCAAACAGCCGAGCAAAGCATCCCCGACTCACTTGAACTCCTGTTCCAGATTGACTCAGATGTCATTGAGACCTATCGCCGATGGATCGCCACCGGCACGCCGGAAAGAATCAAAGATGTAGTGCTCGATGCATTATGGAACGGGCATAGAATATTCTTCACGGGTTGCGGCGCAACGGGTCGACTGAGCATCCTCTTGGAATCCATCTGGAGAGAATTTTTTGCATCAACACACTGGCATAATGCATCCACCGAAGCTCAAGCCCGTCTGAGTGACAACGTCGCAAGCATCATGTCCGGTGGAGACTATGCCTTGATCAAGTCAGTCGAAGGTTTTGAAGATTTCAGCCAATTCGGGGCAAAACAAATCGAGGACATGGGCGTCTCAGAAGGCGACGTCGTCTTCGCGATCACGGAAGGCGGCGAGACATCTTTCGTCATCGGCACGGCGTGGAAAGCGCTCGAAAAAGGCGCGAAGGTCTTCTTCGTCTATTGCAACCCAGATGATATCCTTCGCAAAACGGTCACCCGCAGCCGAGAGATACTGGATGAACCGCGCATCGAGAAAATCAACCTGACCACAGGCCCCATGGCGATCATGGGATCCACACGTATGCAGGCCACATCCATACAACTTATCGCCATGCTGACAATCTTGGAAATGTCGGCAAGAGAGTTGTCGGAGCATACCCAAAAACATGAATTTAGTACAGATAAGGCTAGTAAAACTTATACAAACCTTGATTACCTTGAGTCCAATCTCTTGTTCGCAATGGAAGAAGTCCACCACACACTGATGTCAGAGGAGATCAGAACCGCCCTAGCCGACATGGTAGAACTCGAAGCAGAAACCTATCGTGGAGGATCAAAGAGCACGTATTTTGCCGACCGCCTGGCCATCGATGTCTTGACCGATACGACCGAACGCTCCCCCACATTCTGCACGCCCGCCTTCAAGAAATGGGATGATGAGCAGGCCTCTGAATCGTGGGCATACTTAATTCTCCCTCATGCCGATTCTCGAACAGCATGGGAATCCATGCTCCACCGCCCACCCTATGGCCTGACGTGGAGCGATGACGAAATCCTGAATCTGGTAGGCTCTGAAAAAGCCAAAACTCTGAGCAAAATCATTCGCGAAATCGGGCCGGAAGAAATTGTGAAATTCCGTATCGGCTTGGACGGCCTGGAACACCGCCGAATGTCCCCCGGCGACCTAGCCGTATGCGTGGTGACAGAAGCCGAAATGCAAGCGCTCACTGCTCCGAACGGGTTCTATCGCCGTCAACTCGAAACAATGAACGCATCGGGAGTCGCCTCCGCCCTGATATTCCTGGGCAGCTCGGAATCCGTAGAACAGATCAGAGATTTCCTGAAATCCTGGAAGATCCCATGCAAGTCAGTCCTGCTTCCTCTTCCAAAAACCGACTTCCTCCTAGACCCCATCCCCCGACTTGCAATCAAAATGCTTCTGAACGCCCTTTCCACAGCCGTTATGGTCAAACTCGGCAGAGTCCAGGGCAACTGCATGGTCGCCGTTGTCCCCAGCAACCTGAAACTAATCGACCGCGCGACCCGCTATGTGCAGACGCTAACCGGTCTTTCCTACGAAACCTCCTGCCGCCTTTTGTTCGAGTCAATCGAATACGTCACCCCCAGAATGCAATCCGCCCAAGCCTACCCACCACCCGTAAAACTAACCCTGCAACGCATCGCCCACAACTGCTCCCTTCAAGAAGCCGAACGCAGACTTTAATTGTCATCCTGAACGAAGTGAAGGATCATCTTCCTAGCAAGAAGATTCTTCGCTTCGCTAGAATGACAATGAATAATCGAGGTTGCTCAATATCTTCGTACTCTTGCGTAAACCTTGTTCAAATGCCTTTGACAATTCCCAAAAATCGTCCTAGAATGGCATTAAATAACCGGCCTCTCCTCGCTTTGCCGGCACAATTTCCGAGATGAAAGGACAGTTCCATCATGTTCAAAACATCCAAAAAGCACTTCGCGACTTTTCTGACTTTTGCCTTATGCCTCATCGGCATATCCGCCATCGCCAGCGCCAAACCCGCGCTCTTCTTCTCTGATCTAAGCGACGGGCCAACAACCGGCTGGGAGAACAGCGCCACCAAAGGCGCCGCGGTATCCATCTGGGGAGCCAACCTAGGAGAATCAAGAGGGAAAAGCTACGTAACTTGCGGCGGAATCGCCCTGAAAAAGGCAACCGATTACGCCGAATGGGCCGCTACCAAGAACCCGACCACCGCACGAGGCATGCAACGAATAACCTTCTGGCTAAACTCCTCCATGGCCGTCGGCCAAACCACCATCGCAGTAACAACAGCAGACGGCAAAAGCAACACCATCCCCTTCTACTGCCGAAAGTTAGGGGCAAATCACATTTATTTCGTAGCTACTGACGGAAACGATTCTTATGATGGACAATATACCTCCCACACCTCGGGCAATCACGGCCCAAAGGCCAACCCAGGCTGGTGCAGAGCCAATTTCAACGCCGGCGACATAGGCTACTTGAGAGCAGGCACGTGGACTACGTTCGATAACGCCGCTCCATTGCCTACTACGCCAAAAACCACCATCTCATTCCGTGCCGCAAATGGCGTAGATTGCTTCAAAAACGGCACCGCGAATAAAAGTATGACTATCGCCTCCTATCCCGGCGAAGCCGCCATCATAGATACCCACGGACTCGGCGGTGGATCGCACTGTATCGAATACCTGCGCGCCAACGGCCGATGGGAATATTGGACGCTATCCAAGCTCTCAATGGTTAGCTTCATGATGTGCATCGTCGTCGACCCGGAATCTGCCGGCACATCCCACATCAGAATCGTCGGCAACGACTTGACCACCAAGCTGAATCTCGGTGGCGGACTCCCAATCGAATACGGCGGCTTCGGATCAACCGGAACCGATCTGCTGACCATAAACGGCAACTATTTCCACGATGTTTCCCAGGATTTCCACGGCCAGGGCATGACCAGTGGAACCTACACGGGACGGGCGTACAGCATCTACCTCGAATCGAATGGCTCAGCGGATACGGTCGAACTGGGCTGGAACGAATTCGCCTATATTCCCATGGGCCGAGCCTTTCAGATCTACGGACACAAACGCACTGACAATATCACCAATCTGTACTTCCACGATAACTACATGCACGATTTCGGTTACAGCGGCGGAGTTATCGGCGGAGGGGATGATGAGCCGTACAAGTTCATCAAGAATGCTTACATCTACAACAACATCTGGAAAAAGACATTCTCCAACCCGGATTGGCACGGAACTACCGAATGGCCGTGTCTCCAGTTAGCCACGTCCGGCGCGTCCGGCGGCAACTATTACTTCTACAACAACGTCTTCTACCGCGACGATACCGAGGCAAAGAATCGTACGTCCCTCATACAGGTCGGCGTCCTGGATTCCCTCGTCTTCAAGAACAACATATTCTACGGCGCGCCGAACCACTCGAATTACATATCCGATGGTCGCATCACTTCCACGATCGGCGATCATAATATCTACTACGGTTGCGGAGTTGGAACCGCCCCTTCCTGGGACAAGAGCACGCTAACAAACAACGATCCTAAATTCGTGAACCCATCACTGACAACATGGTCGGATTTCAAACTGCAATCGGATTCCCCGGCCATCAACGCAGGCACAAACCCGGCAGCATATGTGCTTACGGACTTCCTGGGCGTATCGCGCTCACAAAAGCCGACCTTCGATATCGGCGCATTCTGCGCTTCACGCTAGCAGAGAACAAATCCTAAAAAAGGGGACTGACCTCAGCGGTCTGTCCCCTTTTTTTCGGCCATTTTAGTTGTTTCGGGAATCCGATTTCCCGAAACCGCCGTTCATAACCCCTTCCGAATCTGCCCCAAATTTTAAATCTGATTTACCCCCATCCACTCCCTACGCAAAAATGCGAGGCACTTCCGGTAAGTATACGGGCATTGCACCGCCTCACGACATGGAATTATGTTTATGCGGCCATCTTGGCCGGATATGCATACGTCGGACACGCCGGCATAAATATTTCATTCGGGGGTCATCGCTTTGCGTTGTTCGCGTAAACTCATGCCAATATTCGTCGCCTTCCTGCTAATCACTCTTTCTCAAGCAGCATTTCCGTCATCGAATAACATCGCGATGACTATCAACGGCAACCAGCTTGAATCGCGGGCGACCGCCGCATCGGCGGACGGCAGCGTCCTTGCGCCGCTTGATCTTCTGAAGTCACTCGGCGCGAAATACAGCCTCAAAAACAAAGGGCAGAAGTTGGCGATCACCCTTTTCAGCGGCAAATCATTCACCTGCCAAACACAACTTATCCAGGGTCGGCACATGGTGTCTGTCGATGAAATAGCCTCAAAACTCGGCATTCTCACAGATTATGATGAAAACACATCGACCCTCAATATGCGCGGGCTTATCAAGCACATAACCTTCAACGGCATCGAAATCCGGGTAGCCGTTTCAACTCCGGCAACCGCCGAATTGCTCGACACGAACTGGACACGGAGAGCAAACAAACTCATCCTAGACATCAAGGGCATTCGTTTCCCGGAAGATAAATCCGCCCTTACTATAGAGAACTCTACTTCCGCACCCATAAGCACCGGTCTCCAGAATGATGGGGAAACAGCAAGAATAGCACTCACTCTTCCTTCTTCCGCCACCGGTAAGATAACTAGCCGCCCAGACTCATCAGAAATAGTGGTCTCGCTGGCCGAATCCACAAGCGAGTCAAACGCTGATGATATAATGACAATCTCCGATCTCCCTGTGCTCCCTGCCATGCCTGAATCTCCGAAGGAGAGCACGCGCCGCGCGAAGCCGTTATTACACCGAATGATAGTGATCGACCCAGGCCACGGCGGCAAATTCGTCGGCGCAGTCGGCCCAAGCGGATTCTACGAAAAAGACTGCACATTGCAGATAGCAGAGAGAACTCAAAAACTCCTCGCCGCCAAAGGAGCCACCGTCTTCATGACCAGAAATGATGACTCGTCGCTTGACACAGACCAGAGGGAAGACTGCAAAATGCGTGCGGATTTTGCCGCTAAACACTCAGCGGATCTCTTCATAAGCATCCACTGCAATTCTTGCAAGGTGGCAAACACCACGTCAGGCACCGAGACCTATTTCCAGGACGAAAACCCCGATAGCAAAGCCCTCGCCGAACTTATTCAAGATGAGATGGTCAAAGCAGACGGCCTTCCTGACCGAGGCATTAAGCCCGGCCCATGGACCGTGCTTCAATGCACCCAGTCTCACGGCATTCCAGGGATTCTGATTGAGGTGGGTTTCATAAACAATTCCGTGGATGAATCCAAGCTCATGGATCCAAGTTTCCAGCAAAAAGTTGCACAAGCCATCGTCAAAGGCATCAAGCTCTATACCGAAGGCAATCCCATAGCCTCAACTCCAGTCAAACACTCAAAAACCCGCTCCGCAAAAGCCTAACCCTAGCGAAAATCTCTTCGCGATAATTTGAAATCTCTCGAAGGGATAACGCGCGACTGTGGCGAATCCTATATCTGATGCTAAACCACGATTGGAGAGGGACTTGCGCTGCGTAATTAGACTCACCACAATTTTTTTCTTGCTGCTTTCGGCCACCTTGCTTGGGGTCGCCGCCCCATCGCCAAACCGTGGTGTTGTGATTCTCTTCGGCGGAAAACAGATCCGACTCCCGTCACCCGCCAGATTGATCGACGGCAACGTCTACGCGCCTATTGAATTCCTGAAGACCCTCGGAATCAAGTACTCTCTAGGAAAAACGTCCGAAGGTGAAGATAAACAACTAACGATCTCTCCCCTTCACGAGAAGGCGTTCAAGAGCGCAGTAAGCTCCATCGAAAACCGTGACATGATTTGCGTCACCGAAATCGCCCCCAAACTCGGACTGGCAACCAGTTGGAATGAAGGCTCTTCCACCCTCACCATCCACGCGGAGGTTGAAAAGATACGTTTTGACGGCGCGGAACTTCACGTCTACACCTCATTGCCGACCACCGCTCAAATCCTAAGCACCGACTGGGCAAAGAAGGCGAACAAGCTCATTCTCGATGTCGCGAACGCTCAGCCGGGCAACCCGCGAATAATTGTCGAAAACTCAACCTCCGCCGCGATCAACACCGGCACACAGGGCAACGGAGAAATCGTGCGAATAGTGCTGGATTTGCCCGCCTCCGCTGAATACAAGCTCACCAGCCCGCCGAAATCCGCGGAAATCGTTGTTGCCGTCACCAAACTTCCGCCACCGCACACGGAACACCCGATTGCCGCCAACCCGCCGGTCGCGCCGCCCACGCCGACGTTTGGCCCGATAAGCATAACATCCCTAGATTACAAAAACGAGAACTCGCACCACACCCAGATTTATATTTACGCGAGCGGCCCGGCCAAATATACCACCTCCGTGTCACCAAACATGGAACTGATTATAGATATTCCGCAAGCAACCCTGCCCGGCAGCATGCTGGGAATGGGCATCAAACACTCGCTGGTCAGAGAATTCCGAGTCGAGCAGAGTGATGGCCTGGCGAAAGCCATCGTCCATTTCACACGACCGACAGCATACAACATAAAATGGGACGAAGAATCAAGCAGATTCGTCATTGATCTCGACCTCCCGAAAGGAGCCGGAGGGTTGCTATCCCAAAAGACCATCGTGATCGATCCGGGGCACGGCGGCACGTACACCGGCGCTACCGGCCTCAGCGGAAAGTTCGAGAAGGACTACAACTTCCAAATTGCAACTCAACTCAAAGAACTCCTGGAATCTGCCGGAGCCAACGTTTTCATGACTCGGAGAGGAGATGAATCTCTGGACCCGGACGTAAAAATAGACTTGGAAAAGAGAGTTCATCTCGCCATTGAAAAATCCGCCGATTTCTTCATCAGCATTCACTGCAACTCCTGCCCAGTGCCGGGAGCTAGGTCGGGCACGGAAACCTACTACCACGATAAAGACATCAACAGCCAGGCACTTGCGAGAAGCGTGCATTCCCACGTGGTCAAATTGACTGGGTTGCCGGACTGCAATGTCAGACCGGACGTCTCCATCAGCCCCATCGGACTTAGCGTACTCCGCAACTCAGCCACTGCCGGGCTTCCCGCCATGCTGATAGAAGTCGGTTTCATCAATTGCAAGACCGATGAGGCTTGCATAGGCAATCCCGACTTCCAGAAACGAGTCGCCGAAGGAATCGTACACGGCCTGAAATCATATGTGGAAGGCGGAGATAAGTAATGAAAAAGCTATTAACAATCTTGATATTTGCCCTTGGAATCGCCATCGTGATCCATTTTATCCACAAACCCGTGGTAACTCCGCCCACTACCCCCACCCCCACAACCCATAGGCAAGCCGTAAAGATTTACACAGTAGTCGCAAAGGCCAACAAGGAAGAACTCAAACCCATCCAAGTCTACGTGGATTCCGGAAAGAATATTTACGCGAATGCCCTTTCTCGTCTCTTCGAGGAGGTAAATAGCAAGGACGCGGCGAATCCTATACCGAGAGGAACCAAGGTTCTGGGGCTGGAACTGAAAGATGGTTTGGCCTCGGTAAACCTGAGCAAAGAATTTCGGGACAATTTCCAAGGCGGCTCCGACGCCGAAGCAATGACTATCGGAGCTCTTCTGAAAACCCTCGCTCAGTTCCCTAAGATTAAACACGTTCGTCTTCTGGTCGATGGGAAACCTCTGGAAACTCTCGGACATCTCGACTTATCCGAGCCACTTGATGTAAAATGGACAGGTCAGGAAAATGGTGGTGGAAATTGAGTATCATTTCGCCTATAGGAGTCTTCGATTCGGGACTCGGCGGCCTAACAGTAGCAAAAAGAGTATTAGAAAAATTACCACAGGAAAGCATGGTCTACGTGGGCGATGAAATACACGTCCCCTATGGAGAACGCACCCCCGAACAGATTACAAGCTTCGCGCTCGGCATATGCGAGTTTCTCGTCCACCGGAACGCCAAGCTCATAATCATGGCATGCAACATGTCCTCAGCGCTGGCCCTGGAAAAGGCTCAGCGCCTATTTCCAGACATCCCGATCATCGGAGTAATCGAGGCGGGCGTCCGCGCCGCATTGGCGGCCTCATCGGGCGGCCCAATCGGGATTCTCGCGACCAGAGGTACCGCGAATACCAAAGCTTATACGAAAACCATCCAACGATTCCGCCCGGATGCCGAAGTCTTCGAGCAGGCGTGCCCCCTCTTCGTCCCAATCGTAGAAGACGGCGCGTGGGACACACCCGAAGCCGAAGCCGCCGTTAGAGAATATACCGCTCCATTGCTGGCGGAAGGATGTCGCACGCTGGTGCTGGGATGCACGCATTACCCGTTTCTGACCCAGACCATCAAGAGAATAGTAGGCGCAGGGATCACGCTCATCGATCCCTCGGAAGAAACGACTGTCGATGCGGCCAACATAATAGAAAATACAGGTAGCGCAAGCCCGAACCGGCTGGAACCCGTCCACACCTATTACACGAGCGCCGAAACCGAGAGGTTCACGGTAATGGGCGGCAAGTTCCTTGGCCGAGCGATTGAGGTAGAAAAGATTACCTGGGAAATGGACCTGAGGGCTATAGAATGCCAAGAGACGACGGAAGACAGAATGATCAAATCCGCCCTGTAAATATCCAGCGCGGTTTCCTGAAGTACGCGGAAGGCTCATGTCTAATAGAGGTCGGTGATACCCGCGTGATCTGCGCGGCATCAGTGGAGGAGAAGGTCCCTCCTTTCCTGAAGAATTCGGGCACCGGCTGGGTGACAGCCGAATACGCCATGATTCCCCGCGCCTGCCGCACCAGAAACCAGCGTGAGGCCTCAAAAGGCCAAATCGGTGGCCGAACAATGGAGATTCAGCGGCTTATCGGGAGAGCGTTGCGCTCAGTCGTTGATTTGAAAGTCCTCGGCGAACGCACCATCTGGATGGATTGCGACGTCATACAAGCCGATGGCGGTACCAGAACCGCCTCCCTCACCGGCGCATTCGCCGCCCTGGTCGAAGCCTGCGCATGGATGAAGAAACAGAATATGTTGAAGAAAGACCCGATCATCGATATGCTCTCAGCAATCAGCGTAGGAATAGTCTCGGGCGAGGAATTACTCGATCTTCAGTACTCAGAAGATTCGATGGCCTCAGTAGATATGAACGTAGCCCTAACCGGCAGCGGCAAATTCGTAGAAATCCAGAGCACCGCCGAAGGACTCCCCTTCAGCCGCGAAGAGTTCAACAGACTCCTATCCCTGGCCCAAAAAGGCACCACCCAACTCTTCGCCAAACAAAAAGAAGTCCTGGAAGGCCTGCTTTAGCCCTAAGGGATTTATCCTTCGCAAAACACCGTAGGGGCGGGTCTCTGTGCCCGCCCGCAAAGATTTCGGTGTTTCGGGAGACTTGCTCCCGAAACTTGAGCTATTAGCATCGCAGACAAGCTAAGGAACACCACTCAACCAAGAAATGACCAAAATGATCGAACTAGTCCTCGCCAGCAGAAACAAAAAGAAAATCGAAGAACTAAAGGCTATCCTCGCCGACATGCCGGTGCGCATACTCTCGCTTGCCGATTTCCCGGAGATCCCCGAAACCCCCGAAACCGGCAACACATTCGCCGAAAACGCCGAGCTAAAGGCCCAAGCAGCAGCCGAAGCCACCGGAAGAATCGCCCTGGCCGACGACTCCGGCCTGGAGGTCGATGCCCTAAACGGCCAACCGGGAGTCCTCTCCAACCGATTCGCCGGCCCCGGCGCGTCCGACCAGGATAAATACATGCGAATACTGGAACTCCTTCAAGGCGTCCCAGACGAAAAGCGCACCGCCCGCTTCCGAGCCGCAATTGCCATAGCCCTACCCAACGGCCCCGTCACCACAGTAGAAGGCTCATGCGAAGGCCGAATAGCCCAAGAGCCCAGAGGCGACCACGGATTCGGCTATGACCCCATCTTCTACCTGCCCCACCTAAATAAAATGATGGCCGAACTCCTCCCGGAAGAAAAAAACGCCATAAGCCACAGAGCCAAAGCCCTCCAAAAAGCCAAAGAAGCCCTATCCAACATCAAGTAAATACAGCAAAATCATATAGCTACAGATGGGAGGGGAAGGCTCCGTCCGCCCCCGCGTCCTATCATTCATCGTATAGAGGAAAATCAATATCTGTAAGAATCCCATTCAATGCGGTCGGTGTTTCGGGACACCCTTGTCCCGAAACCGCCGTATAAGGAAGATTGCTGCAAATTGTTGTTGTTTCGGGACAGGGGTATCCCGAAACAACAACAATTTGAGTGCGTTTGATATCGTTTCCCGCAAAACTTAACTCTTGCGCAGATAAAAATGTCGGTATGTAAACTCGCTCCAAGAACCATGTAATGTCCATGTCGAAAAATATGGGTATAGGTGAACTAGAACTACCAAAAGGAGGAATCAATGAAAAGATTTATCAGAATCAACCTGGTACTTGGACTATTTATTCTCGCGAGTTGCGCGGTCTTTGCCGCGCCTTGGAAGTTTGCAATGTTTTGCGACAGCCGCGGAGACGGCACTGGGGTCGAAGGAAGCGTATTGGGTGTTCGGACATCCGTGCTGACCGCAATCGCAAAGGCAGTCGCGAAAGAGCATGTTGACTGCGTGATCTTCCCGGGAGATGAAGTCAACGGTGACGCGAAAATCGGCACGATCCAGGCTCAATTGACGGAATGGAAGAAGGCGATGTCTCCGATTTATAGCGCCAAGATTCCCGTATATGGTTTCCGCGGCAATCACGAAAATCAGCAGAAAGACCCGATAACCGCGTGGAATTCGATATTCCCGAATCTCCCAAAGAACGGCCCCGACGGAGCGGTGGGGCTGACCTATTACGTGAATCATAAGAACGCGCGTTTCATCGGCTTCGACCCCTATGCTGATCGATCACCCACGTATGATTCAAAGGCATATGACAGCGTCAAGAACTACGGCATTGTCAATCCGTGGGTGTTGATGCAGATCAAAGATGCTCCTCAGCCCTGGGTTTTCGTATTCAGCCACGAACCGGCGTTCATCGGCCATCATACCGACTGCATGGCTAACGCTCCCGGCGAACGCGATGCTCTTTGGGATGCTCTTGGCGCAAGACACGCGGTATATATGTGCGGTCACGATCACATGTACCTTCGCCACACCGCTCCCGACAGCAAGGGGAATCAGGTGATGGAACTGGTGGTCGGCACCGCCGGAGCTCCTTTCTATCCTCTCGACAAGACATTGGAGAATGCAAAGTACGACAGAGAAATAGTTCCAACCGTGCAGTTCGTAAATGCGGATCTGGATTTGGGAGTAAACAAGAACACCAATGACAATCCTCCTGAGTTCGGCTATCTCATAGTGACTGTCAATGGAAAAAAGGCAATCGGCGAGTGGAAAGGGTTCACGAATTACGACTACAAGAATTGGATCGCCCCCGCCCACCCGGTCTTCAAAACGCTGGACAGGTTTGAAGTGACATTACCGTAGAAGAGGTTGTACCAATCTAATGGGCGGGATACTGGAGCTTCAGAATCCCTTATCCCGCCCACTTTCACAAGACTGGCAGCCGCCACTATCCATTCAACTTCTTCATCAAAGACGCCATGTTCCTCCCCAGATTCTCGAACGTCGCTATCCCCTCTGCATCGTTTGCCGCGTCTCCCGGCTTCAACGCCACCGTCAAATTCCAGTATGTCGAACCCGGCACAATCATCTCATTAATGCCAAAGAAAAAATTGATCGCCGAATACGTGAAAGTCGCCCCCGCTCGCCTCACAGCCACGACCGCCGCCCCGACTTTTCCTTTCAGCAGACTATCGTTCCCCTTCGCCACGAACCCACAGCGATCTATAAACGCCTTCATCTCAGTGCTCACATTGCTGAAATAGACCGGCGAGCCGAGCAATATCCCATCAGCCTCCACCGCCTTCGATATGAACGAATTCATATCATCATCAGTCCGCACGCACCGCCCATTCTTAATCTCGCGGCACTTGTAACATGCGCAGCACCCGAAAACCTTCTGTCCACCAAGCTGGACTATCTCAGTCTCTATGCCCGCGTTTTCAAGCTGCTCGCACACCAGTTTCAAACTATGCATCGTATTCCCATTAGCCCTCGGACTCCCGTTAAACGCTACTACCTTCATCTCACTGCTCCTTCTTTCGACATTATCCACCATATATTTCTGCACCGCCATCAAATTTCCCTTGCGATAAAAATGGGAAGTCTTCCCAAAATACTCAGTCTGACTAAAATCTCACATGGAGCGCTTTGCCAAACTGCTCACAGTTGGTGTGAGCGTCGGGGACTGTCCCATTTTTCGCGAAGCCTGCGTAGCGAAAATAGTGGACTGTCCCCAAAAGCGGTGAATCTAGTACTCATCTTTCCTGAGCAGTTACGCGCACTATGCAGTTTCTCTGACTTGTGTTAAAATAAGCGCCGGAGGAATGAACCATTGGATATATCTGAAGCAAGAATGGTGCTCACGCGCAAGGGATATGAAGATATCCAACGTGAGCTCAATGAGATACTGAGAGTCAAACGCCCCGCCGTCGTCAAAAGAATCGGCGAAGCGAGAGAACTTGGAGACCTGAGCGAAAACTTCGACTACCATGACGCCAAGCAAGTCCAGGGCATGCTCGAAGCTAGGATTCGGGACTTGAAAGAGATTCTGAACAGCGCAACCGTTGTGGACTGTCCGGAAAATAACGACTGCGTCTCCATCGGCTCGAAGGTCACGATCAAGGACCTGGAAGAGGGCTATGAAGA
>Ga0182027_10010440_pt1 | contig 13208 bp, 16 predicted proteins | sample 712E1DmetaG_FD_121300 | JGI IMG/M metagenome (GOLD analysis project Ga0182027, IMG submission 121300) | Permafrost microbial communities from Stordalen Mire, Sweden - 712E1D metaG (Illumina Assembly) | ecosystem: Environmental > Terrestrial > Soil > Wetlands > Permafrost | place: Sweden...
GTGTTGAACGGAAAAGAAGTCAACCGCACATTCAGCGAAGTCGGAGAGATACTCGGCGCAGAAATTTATTATCTTTCTATCGAAGGAATGTTCAAGACATTCGAGAAGCTAGGGATGCCAAGACAAAGTCTATGCTCATATTGTGTAGGCGGAAAACATCCTTTTGATGAATGATTAAAGTAAAAATTAGCAATAATAGGGAACCAATCGCAGTTATCTTCATTCTGTTAGCTATTCTTTAATATTACTTTCTCCCCTATAATCCTTGTCATATTCTGATTTAGGATCAAGTTTCTGTGACACTAGCCATGCAAGTTTTATGAATGATGTTTCCGGGGTAAGACTAGAATAGTTTCCAAGAATGCCCATTGCAATCATTTCTCGTCCTGGACTATATACATTCATGTTTACTGAGCCATATATCGTCTGCAAACTCATGACGACAGGCATTTTCTTTGCCAATTCTGTGATGGCATTCCTTATCTTTGCATGTTCAGTAGTATATTCATCTATATCATTTATCGGAAAATGCCCAAGGCCAGTTCCTTCGAGTATTAATCCATCAAAATTCTTGAAGCATTCAAATTCGATTGCATACATCTGCGGATGACTGACAATCATTCCAATCTTCAAATCTTCATCAAACAATTTCAAAGACAATTTTCCAGAGCTATTGAGAGAAGATTCAGGATAATCATTCAAATAATCAACCGTCTTCGTATTATAATCAATTCGCGCAATCGCACAACCATTTATCTGCTTGAATGCATCCCTTCTCGAGCTATGCATCTTTCTTGCATTTATTCCGTTCAATATGTTGCATGAATCATCACCCATGCCTTCGTGCATGCATATGAATACTCCTTTAAGGCTTGTATTTGCGATGAACGCGACGCTGCTTATTAAATTCATTGCAGCGTCTGAACTCCCCCTGTCAGAACTTCTCTGCGCGCCGACAACAACTACAGGCACAGGCAAATGCTCGAATATGAAGCTTAATGCTGCGCTTGTATAATGCAATGTATCAGTTCCTTGCGTCACGATGATGCCTTTCAAATCCTTGTGCTCGATTAATTCTTTCTCAATCTCTTTGGCAATCAAGTTATAATGCGCAAAGCGCATATCATCGCTCCACATATTCCTGAATAATCTGCTCTCTATTCTAGCAATATCTTTTATCTCTGGAAACATCGAGAGTAATTCTTCTGGACTGAATTTTGCTGTAACGCCTCCAGTCTGATAATCAACCTTCGACGCTATAGTTCCTCCAGTATGCAGTATTAGAATTTTTGGAAGTCCGTGTCCTTGTGCTAATTCTTTATGAACATTTTCGGAATTCTGTTCTTTGACGAGTTCCTTATATGAATGTATCTCTTCAGTCTTCAATATCCTGCTCTTCTTTATCCCGATATTGTATCCGCTTGAGAGCTTCAAGACAATATGCTTCTCATCCTCATTGACGAGTATTCCTTCCAAATGTTCATTGTCCAAGGATATTTTAATGTGCTTCATTTTGAAAGTTTTTTGTGTATGATAACAGATAACTTTGTTATAATCTTCTTAAAGTTTTCCTCATTCCTATCGAGATATGTCTTGTCTATATTAAATCCATCATAAGATATTCTGTTTCTAAGCACTCTTAAATCATCCAATAAAGATATTTCTTTTCCATTAAATTCTTTGTAGTTTTCTGAGAGATACTCTATCAGATCTTTATGACTCAAAGTCTTATACCCATCTGTGAACATCAATGCAGTTATCAATTCTTTTATTATCTCATAATAATCCGCAACCATTAGCGCAGACATCTTGGTCCTATCGTGATTCTGGAGTTTTATCCTATTCTCTATCAAAGAAGTCATTGAGACTATATTTCTAGCCCGTTCTTTGTCAGGAGTTATTTTTATCAAATCCATGATATCACTTGAAGACTTGCAAATATCCTCTTATTATAACACCATTAAGGATGTTGTTTTTTAATTCTTTTGAAAGCTTTGAAAAATCTTCCTCAAATAATAAGGAGATTTTCCTATTTATTAATTTTTCATATTTGGATAAGTCAATCTTGCGTTTCGGACCGCAAATGTATAAATCGATATCGCTCGTCTCAATATCCTCGCCTTTAGATGTCGAACCAAACAAGATTATAGCATCTGGAGTGCATGAATCATAAACATAATCTATTAGACCAGAACTATTTAATGTTAAAATAATATCATTTCGTTTGTATAGCTTGAATAGTGAATTATCCCTATTCGCTTTAATTGTCGGGTATATACCTTTGTTTTCTCGAAGGATAAATCCTTCCTTTGCCAAAGCTTTCAAGTGATTCATCACGGATGGCTGGGCGATTTTAGTATTGCGGGATAATTGCCTCATCTGAAAAGTAGTAGTCGGATATTTAAAGAATTCCTGCAAAATCCTGTATCTGCTATAATTTTGTATCATGTGCTATAATAATATTGCAGTATTTATAAATTTTCTTTTAATACAGCCAATACTTTCCTCTCTGCGTCTTTCAAACTGGATTTTTCTATCCTGAATCCTGCTGCTTCCTTATGCCCGTTTCCACCTAGCTTAAGAGCAAATCGCGATACATCAATGCCTTTTCTCGACCTAAAAGAACCTTTGATATGATCTTGAGCATCTGCGAGTGTGAATAGCATGTCACATTCTCCTATGTCAGATATATAATTTGGTCCTTGACGGATTTCAGCAGTATTCAAGCCTAATTTTTTTATAGTCTTTAAATCTGTACAACTATAACCTACAATCTTCCCATTGATATTTATAGTCTTCAAGTTGTCTATAAGTACTGCGTGATACTTTTTGATTCTTATAGGAACATTATCTTGTATCTTGGACAATATATATTGATAATCTGCTCCATTATTCACTAAGAACGATGCATCTTTCAATGCAGCAACACCATTGACAGCAAAGAACATCGTATCAGTGCATAACCCGAGCATAAGTCTTGTCGATAATTCCTTGTCGAATTTAACATTCGAAGTCTTGAACATATCCATCAATATTGAGCAGTTGGAAGGTCTTGATGAATCAATATAATTCATCGACACAACATATTTAGTGGTCTCGTGATGGTCTATATTTATTATGAAAGCATCCTTTGGTGGAATATATTTATCGCGTAATTTTCCTGAAACGGATCCAGAATCCATAAATAGTGTTGCATCATATTCTTTAAGATTTAATTCACTTATATCGACTCCGAATGTTAGTTCCTTTGCATAAGGCAATTGCATCAAAGAATCTTCAAGAGCATCATAACTAACTAATGTAACTTTACACTTGAAGTCTCTCTCGAGAACATATTTCATGGCAGCGCAGCATCCAAGACTATCGCCGTCTGGAGCCGCATGCAGTGTCATTGCAACCTTTCTGCACTTCTTTAACTTCGACCAAATCTCCTTTAAAGAATTATTTACAACCATAATATCCTCTAAAAATATTATACTGCCAATGGTTTCTCTAGCGGCACCGCGATTATTGCAGGCATAAAATCATTTGACCCTTTAATCTTCAAAAATAGTTTTATAAGAACACTTTTTGGGGTTATATCCGCGTTAAAATCCATATTAGAAGCATCAAAATGCTCCTTCTTTAATATATCTGAAGCATTCATTAATTCTATGCCGACAATCCTTCCCTTGTCAGAAAAATCCAAGACCACTGAACCAACATCTATATTGGTCTTGAATTTCTCTCCGTTCTTAAATCCTTTGTGGATAGATAGGATATCATTTCTCTCGTCATAAAAACTCGTTTTATTCATCGTTATTAACCTTCCACTTACGATATCTTGCAATATATGTAAGTATATATAAATTTTTCCCGCCATTGATGTCAAAAATTATCGGTATGCGCAAAGACAGATTATTTGATAAATTGAATATTAAGCAATATTTTATTTCACCATACGTTCCGATTTCAGTATAGTAATGAACCAATTTTGACGGATTCAACAATAAATCTATAACCTGCTCTCGTGAACCATCACGAAGCAATAATTGATTAGTAAAATGAGGTTCATTAAATATAATTTGGCTGCGACTATAGGAAGACAATTTTTTCTTAATATAATCAAGATCGTCTGACTCCAAAACCATTAATATGGAAATATTCAATCCAATTAAAACCTTGCTATGAAAAAACCGAAAATCTTGCGGAAAAATCCGAAAAAATTACGAAAAAAAGACTAAAAACCGAAAAGAAACTATTTGTCGACAATAATATCTATCCATAATATATCGGCTTGTCCTTCATCTCTTCTGCTCTCGTCTTTCTGAAGTTTTCATTGAACTGTTCATACATCGCTTCTATATCTTTTGATGCTGATGGCCTAACCTTCTTTAATGCCTCAATGAAATATTTCATCTTGACATCGCGCGCAGTCATATCCTCTCGCAGTGCAAGCATCGCAGCTTCCCTGCATACAGATTCTATGTCTGCTCCAACGTAGCCTTCAGTCTTCGCTACCAGTTCATCTATCTTGACATCTTTTGACAATGGCATCTTTCTTGTGTGCAGTTTGAATACTTCCTTTCGAGATTTTGCATCAGGAATAGTTACAAGTACTATTCTGTCAAATCTTCCAGGTCGTAATAATGCTGAATCTAAAAGATCAGGTCTGTTCGTCGCTCCTATGACTACTACGTCCTTCATTTCCTGAAGTCCATTCATCTCTGTAAGCAATTGGTTGACGACTTTTTCAGTAACGCCCGATGAATCCTGATTCGCTCCACGTTTTGGAACTAAAGAATCTATCTCGTCAAAAAATATTATACTTGGACTGGTCTGTCTTGCCTTCTCGAATATCTTTCGCACAGCCTTCTCAGATTCTCCGACCCATTTACTCATTAATTCCGGACCATTTACTAATATGAAGTTTGCTTTTGATTCATTAGCGACTGCCTTTGCAAGCATTGTCTTTCCGGTTCCTGGAGGACCATAAAGTAGAACTCCAGTCGGAGGCTTAATTCCCAGACGATCGAACGCTACGCTATTCTGCAAAGGCCACTCGACTGCTTCCTTTAATTCCTGTTTCGCGTCTTCCAAGCCTCCTACATCGTCCCATTTTGTTGTAGGCTTCTCAATCAATACTTCACGCAGCGCGCTAGGTCTTACGGTCTTTAGAGCGTGCATGAAATCGTCTTTTGTTATTATCAATTTCTCAAGTATCTCTTCTGATAATGGATCGTTGCTCTGAAGGCTCATATCTGAAATGACTTTCCTTAATACAACCATTGCCGCTTCCTTACATAATGCTGCTACATCAGCGCCTACAAATCCGTAAGTTATCTCAGCAATCTCATCAAGATCGAGAGGAACTCCCTTTGCGCGAGCTTCTGTATAGAAATTCTTGTTCAATATGTTGCTGTCGAACATTATGGATATAGTATCAACTATTTCATCATCAAGCTTCTTGCTTGCAATATTCAGGAATGCAGTCTTAGGATCATTTGCGCTCCATATCTCTGTACTGTTCTCTATAGCCTTCAATTCATTAAGAAGTCTCTCGACTTTGTCGCTTGATTCAAGGAATTTTTTTAATTTATCAATATCATTCTTAGAACCCTTGCGTGATTTTGTCTCTTTAGTTTCTTTAGTTTCTTTGGATTCTCTGGATTCTTTAGTATCCTTATCTTTCGAATCCTTGGAGTCCTTGGACTCTTTGGATCTATTCTCCAAAATATCTGTGAAACTCTTCAGCATTATATCATTATGCAATGAACCAAGCAGAGGCATATTTCTCGTGTGAATCTTCATCACTGACAATCTTCCTTTCTTGTTAGGAACACCAATCTCTATTTCTCTGTCGAATCTTCCTGGTCTTCTAAGAGCAGGATCAAGTGAATTTGGAATGTTGGAAGCTGCAATCACGACGACTTTTCCGCGCGATTTTATGCCATCCATTATTGCAAGCAATTGCGCAACTACACGCTTCTCGACTTCGCCATGAGTCTCTTCACGTTTTGAAGCAATTGCATCAATCTCATCAATGAATATTATTGACGGCGCATTCTTCTCTGCATCCTCGAATTTCTTTCTCAAGTTTTCTTCAGACTGACCATAATATTTGCTCATGATTTCAGGACCATTTATTAGAACAAAATTTGATTGTGTCTCATTGGCGACAGCCTTTGCAAGTAGTGTCTTTCCAGTTCCAGGAGGACCGTGCAGCAATACACCTTTTGGAGGCTCTATTCCAAGCCTCTCGAATATTTCCGGATGCTTGAGAGGGAGTTCGACCATTTCACGAACCTTCTTCAATTCCTCGTCTAAACCACCAATGTCTTCATATGATACATCAGGCATTTTATCTTCCTTGACTTCAGGTATCGCTTCCGGATTGAATATTACTTCAGTAGAATCTGTTATGATGACAGCTTCCTTTGCAGGATTCACGTCAACAATCATGAATTTCAAGTCTCCAAGACCAAAACCCATGAGCGCATCATCGCCTACAATATTAAATATATCATCAAAGAATGGGCTCTGGCTCATTGCAGTCCTTCGGGTTCTTGTACCGCCTAATGATACTATATCTCCCTTGACAACTGCCCTGCCTAAAAGTCCCTGCTTGAATATGATAGGATTAGCCCTTATCAGAATTCCTTCTTTTGCTGGAGCTATCATCACACGCTTGGCTTCCTTTACATTAGCCTTTCGAACAATAGCAACTTCTCCTATTCCAGTTTTTCCATTCCTACGGATAAGTCCATCCATACGAATAATGTTTAAGCCAATATCACCAGGGTATGCTCTATCGACTATAGCTACTGTCTTTCTTCCGCCTTGTATCTCAACAATATCGCCGGATCGAACGCCAATCTGCTTCATATATCCTGAATCTACTCTAACGATACCTTTAGTTACATCATCCTGTATCGCCTCAGCGACTTTAAGCTTGACTTCCGGAACAGACATAAAACCACCTCGGGAATAATATAATTAAGACTAAAATAAACCCCTCTAATACACACAAAAACACGATAATAGAATATAAATGTTATGATTTTTCAAAACCAGCACAGAAAGCAAGAAAAATACTTAAAAAAAAGTTTTAGACCTATTTCTTTCCTTTATCTATCTGTTCTATCTTAATTTTATCTTTAGATTTAGTGTCTGCAGGTTTCATGTCTACTCTTGGCATCTGTATTGGGCTTGGCAATCCTAAGTCGCGGCTTATGACTATCGCTTCCATATTCGAGCGTGCGAGCAGTGTATTGAATACATCCTGCATAACTTCACCGTATATCTTCTTCTCTTTACCCCAATACTCTAGAACTTTAGCTCCGAAATCCTTGTCATACATCTCTACAACTTCACCCTTCAATTCTATTTTTCCTGCTGAAGGCTCATATTTCACAACGAAGTCGAACTCGAATTTTATGATGGATTTTTTCGGGTCAATGACTGGCAATTCTTCAATGTTGCTGACACCAGCATTGCTCTCGATGTTTACTGCCTGTTCAATGACAGGTTTTCTCTCAGCGCTTATTTTTGTAAATGAAAATCCTACAATAGCCATAATAATACCTCGCAATAATCTTATATGACTATAGAATAACAACTTTTTTATAAATATTATGGATTAAGCACAACCTTTAAATAAAGTGTACACGGATTGGTTAATATGACAGTTGCAATGCATCATGGAAGCGGGCATGAACCTATCGTAATGGTGTTAAGCGTCATTGGAGTTGTATGCGCCTTATTCTTTTTCTTTCAGAGATTAAATATAATACAGACGGCATTCGAAATAACAGACACAGTCTATATCTACTTCTTTGCAGGATTCACATTGCTTGCAGGCATAACATTGCTTTTCAAGACATTGGGATTTATAGGACGATAATAACTAACTTTAAAAACCTTCATCCATTCTCTATACTATGCTTAAACTATTCGTTTACACAACTTATTGTCATTACAGGTTCTAAAATAGATTATTCTATAGATTAATTAAACATAATTTTTATAAGATTTTTATTCAATAATATCATAAATAACATTTTGGAGGATCAATATGGACAATGAAGATTATAATGAGGAGAAAGTTGAAGAACCAATAAATTCAGAGAATAATATGCGTACATATGATACGCTTGAAGGTTTCCCCGAGATTCACGGGATAGATTTCGACAAGAAATTGAATATCGATGACTTCCTTGACTCATTCAAGAGCGCAGGCATACAAGCGACAAATCTTGGACTAGGCATCGATATTGTCAACCAGATGATTGAAGACAACGCAACAATATTCTTGTCATGCACGTCAAACATGATAAGTTCAGGCAATCGCGACATCATAAGATTTCTTGTAAAGCACAAGATGGTGCACGCTATATCCATGTCTGAAGGCGGCGTCGAAGAAGACATGATAAAATGTTTGAAGCCTTTCGTAGTCGGGAAATTCGACATTCCCGGACGAGTACTCTTTGACAAGAGCATATCACGCATAGGAAATATCCTTGTTCCTCTGGACAGATATACATATTTCGAACAGTTTACAGATCCGTTCTTTGATAGAGCGTATGATGAGTATAAAAGACGAGGAAAACCGTTCACACCTTCAGAATTCATATACGAATTAGGCAGGGAAATGGAGAGACTCGACAACAAGGAAGAATCAATATTATATTGGGCATACAAGAATGATATTCCTATATTCTGCCCAGCACTAACTGACGGAACTATTGGAAATTTCATGTATGTCGAGATGATAAAGAGAAAAGATTTCTATATAGACATAATAAGAGATCATAAGAAGATAATAGATCTGGTCTTGTCGTGTGAGAAGACTGGAGCGATACTTCTTGGCGGAGGAACTCCTAAACATTACATCCTTAATGCAAACATATATCGTGATGGAGTTGATTATGCTGTATACATAACTACTGCCGACGAGTTTGACGCTTCAGATTCAGGAGGAAACGCTCAGGAAGCTATTAGCTGGGCGAAGATAAAAGTGAACGCTCCCAATGTGAAGATAAAATCAGAAGCGAGCATAATATTCCCTCTCTTAGTTGCAGCAACATTCAAGAAGAAGTATGATAGAGATGGACAATAGTCAATTAAAAACCGTATTTCTTGTGCGCTGATTCAATTGAAAGAATCTCGAGCACTCTTACAGTTTTATTTTTTTCATCAATAATGTAAAAGGAAGTATAAGACCTTCCTATATGAAGCCTAAACATCTCCTCGCCTGCAACAACCAATTTTTCTTTGTCGCCAGGTCCTCTGCCAGGATAAGGACTAACTAATTTTTGTAAATTTTTCTTACAAATAGATTTGCTTTTATCATCCAATAAACTCAAGAAATCTACTGCCTTATCAGAAAGAGCAACAGTATAAGATATCATATATCCCCTAGACTTGTCCAGTTTCCTTTTCCTGCTTTTGCAGATCTGGCAAAAGAAGCCAATTCTCTCCTATTATGAGCCTGCACGAGTTCGCCAATAAGCTCATCATAAGTCTGCCCAGCTTCCTTAAGTCTTCCAAGTTCCTTCCATCTGTCTTCAGAGACAGGAATCCGTTTTGTCATTAATTGTGCCATATTTACAATATTGTAAGTATGAATAATATTTAAATATTTCGGTTATACGGACAAGAAATAACAGATTTTTTCTTTAAGAAGAATATACCGCAATACCGTGATAGGCTCTTTTAGTGATAGAACTAGAGAAATTTTGGTCAGGATAAACTCTTCCTGTTCTTCATCATGGTATTATCTATCTTCATTAACTTAATCCAATTTGGTCTTGGCAAAACAGCCTTCGAACCAGATTTACACATGGGACAGTTCTTTTCTGCATATAAGTTCCCTCTTTCAGATATTACGGATACAACTTCCAAACCTGATAAAATTTTAGCACCAGAAAAATTACCAATCGTCAATATTGGTGCTTCAACTTTAGCACCAAGCTTAGTTACTATATCAATTGTTTTCTTTATGCTTTCGCCTGAATATATATCATCGCCTATTACCACAACTTTCTCACCGCTCTTAATATCAAAATTACATACTTTTGCTTTTCTATCTACATAAGCGAATTTAGCTTTAATTTCTCGTGCAAGAGCATAAGCTATAGGAAGACCAAACGGAGGATATGTTATTATCCAGTCAGGATGTATTCCTCTTGATTTCAATTCTTTAGAAAAAACATCCTTGACTATTCTTTCCACCAATGAAACATCAGAGAATATATAATCTGTATTTAAATATAAGTCGGAATGCATTCCACTCTCCATTGTCTGAACATGAACCTTTGATCCGTCATACTTCCATAATGCCTTTTTTATAATTAATTCATGTAATGTGCTATTTTCCATAAATCTTAGCAAAAGAACTTTAAAATATAAATCTTATGATAATCTATGGTATTACCAGATTATTATGACTATCAATTTTTTATCAATGACTGCTAGTTTCTCCGGTTCTACCGCTTGATATCTCGGATTACGTCAGAAAAATTCAGAAAACCCTTAAATATAGACAAATTTAATAATAACCTCTGTTTAGTATCAATTATGAAAGATCCTACTGATATTACAATAGAAACGTATAATAGAACAGCCCATGAATTTGAAAAAAAGGCAAAGAATTTACATCATGTAAAAGAAGAGAAAAAATTTGAAAAGTATTTACAACCAGGAAGCTCAATATTGGACTTAGGATGTGGAGATGGCAGAGATGCTAAAATTTTTTCTGAAAGGGGATTTAAAGTAACAGGTATTGACTTATCGGATAAAATGTTAGATCTTGCAAGGACAAAAGTTGCTTTAGCGATTTTTAAAAAAATGGATATTAGAAATTTGGAATTTCCAGACAATTCATTTGAGGGCATATGGGCTGTGGCATCGTTGTTACATATTCCAAAAAAAGAAATACATAAGGCTTTATCAGAATCTTATAGGGTTTTAAAGAAAAAAGGCATCATATATATTTGTGTAAAAGTTGGTGAAGGTGAAGAACTTAAACCTGACAAAAGGTATGATGAAAGCGCATTTAAATTTTATTCATATTTCCAGCCTACGGAACTTGAGAGATTTGTAAAGAAATCTGGATTTAAAATTTTAGAATCTAAAAAAATCATACTTGATAATGAATATATTAAACATCCTGAGATAAGATTATTTGCACGAAAAGAATAAAGAACATTTTCTCAATTGCATATTACATCTATTAAATATTACCACCTAGCTCTTGAAATCTTCATCCTTTCTTATTTTCCTGTTCTTCATTCCCATGACGAAGAATAAAGTAAAGAGTATAAGCAATATAGCGATGAACAAATATATTATAGGAGTAATATCATAAATCTTGGACGGACTTTCAACATATCCTGAATGCATCTCTGAAGCTACATACTTCGCTGTCAAATCCATGTATTTATCGTCGGCATAAAGGTTCACAATCGTTCCATCCTTTAATGGGCACTGCATCGATACATTCCACGATGAGAAATCGTATGTTGAACTGAATAATTCGTATTTCAAGTTTTCAGAATTCCTCAATTTTTCCTCTACAGAATCCTCGAATATCTTGTGGCATGTATTATAATCGAGGCTATACCAATGCACTGGAACCATGCTGTCAGCGAATAGATGCGCCGCAAATCCACGCGCAAGCGTTGTATTTATATTCAGATATTCTGCAGCCTTAACTCTTGCTGCGCATGTGAATGAATCTTCCGCGCAATGATGGTTCTTGAAATTTATTCCAGGATTAGTCGACTGCATTTTAGGATTGTCAGCATTCGTGCAGTCTAAATCACTTAATCCTGCCCTATTGCATATCCATGTATGCGTATATGACGTCCATGCGAAAGAATATGTTGAACAGAATATTATGAAGAATAATGATGCGACGATAATTCTTGGAATACTATTCATAGAATTTTAGTAAACATCAAGGTTTTATAATCCTTTCTATGAAAAATTCGAAAGATTTGCGGAAAAATCCGGAAAAAAATATCTGCAATATCATTGTTTTTTGAGTACTTTCTTCGTGTGATTCTTCAGATGTTCGAATATTTCCATCTCAGTATCGGTGATGCTCTTTCTGTGTTTTGCCTTGACTTCTTCCTGCTTTTGTTCTGAACTATAGAATTGATTCAATGATTGATTGGACTTCTTAATCTTCTCGATCTTCTTCTCGACAGAATTGTTCTTGCGCATTGTATAAGGAAAACTGATTAAATTTAAACATTTAACGGTTTCGTCACCATGTTGGAACAAAACACAGTTTAGTTTTTATCATTCTTAAATAGTTACAAATCGAAATATTTATATAGAAGATAGGATTTTGGTTAGTAGTGGAATTTGAGGTGTCATTCTAAGATTCATTCTCACCTCTTTTTCCCGGGAAGACGCTCTGCAGCAATGCAGAGTACTTCCAGGGTTTTTTTACAAAAACAGTGGGGGATTGTAATGCGTACCAAAGAGAATGTCGATATAATTCTAGGGCTAATTTTTGGAGATGAAGGTAAAGGTAAGATTGTGAATTATCTTGCTCCAAACTATTCTATTACTGCAAGATTCAATGGCAGCAGCAATGCTGGACATACTATAGAATATAATAATAAACTAATATCATTGCACACAATACCATCTGGAATTTGCAGAAAAAATAATTTATCGATAATAGGAAATGGAGTAGCGATATCCCCATATGATCTTCTTAATGAGATGAAAGAATTAAGAGAAGCGGGAATAACTGTGGATGAAAATAATCTGCGCATAAGCAATATTGCAGCAGTAACAATGCCTCATCATCAGATGATAGACATACTAGAAGACTTTATAAGAAATCTAGGTACGACAGGAAAAGGTGTCGGACCCTTATTCTCTTCGAAGATAGCAAGAGACGCTATAAAGACCAAAGATCTGCTAGATAAAGATAAACTAAACAAATTCTATAATACTAATGCTGGAATGATCAATAATCAAATTGCATACTTAATGTCTGTACCTCTAGTGCCTCGTCTGGAAAATAAAAGATCAGAATGCATACAAAGTAAATTCCGCAATAATGAATTCTATAATATAGGTAAAGGATTGAATGTTGACGCGATAATAGAATTATACTATGCTGCAGGTCAAGAAATAAAAGGACATTTGGATGATACAGTAATATTATTGAAAGATGCTTTAAACAGTGGGAAAAATATTCTGGCCGA
>Ga0182027_10010442_pt1 | contig 13207 bp, 10 predicted proteins | sample 712E1DmetaG_FD_121300 | JGI IMG/M metagenome (GOLD analysis project Ga0182027, IMG submission 121300) | Permafrost microbial communities from Stordalen Mire, Sweden - 712E1D metaG (Illumina Assembly) | ecosystem: Environmental > Terrestrial > Soil > Wetlands > Permafrost | place: Sweden...
CAACCGTGATGGCTTCTTCCACTTTCTGTTTGGCTGGCCATCAGGTTAGATTGGCGGAAATTCTCTGATCGCTGCTTGCGATGAGAACGATTTCATGGTCTTGCATCGGCAGTCTCCTGTGCTTCCGCACTATCGAGGATTTACCAAGGTACCTACACCCAGAATCCGCATCGGCAGCTTCTAAAGACCGTAGTAATCGCGAAGCGCCGCCCCGCAAGTAGCGTGCATACAGGTGACGGCGGTTCCTCCGAAATCTATTGGGATACAGTCCGGTTGTTTGTGATTGAGCGTCGCGATGAGTCGCTCACGACTCGTCGTCCTAATTCCTGAAGTGATCATTTCGTTCACTCCCTTGCTTTCTGCTCTGCGATTTTCGTGCCTGGATATGCAGGCAGTTGTAATCGTCGGAACTTCAAAGTTTGACAATGGTCAACATGACAAATCGCTAAGCTATTGATCGCAAGGATGTTGTTGAGGGCGACCATCTGCTTTAACCCTTCGTGTGCGAACAACGGATGAGCATAGTTCGGCATGGCATGTATCCGTCGTTTTTCAAGCTCACCTAGTTTCGCCCGACTTCTGATCGTGCCAGAAGACCAACCCGCGATTTTTATATGAGATGCGTATGGTGTCAATCGAGTAAGGAGTGACGGAAAGAGCGACCCGATTTCCGATCACCGGAAGTGGGTCCCCTTCTGGCTTCTCCATCAGGTTGGTCCGCACCGCCCCCGTTGCTCCGGCAGGAAGCGTTATTTGTGCTGTCGTCCACTTTCCGGCCGTTTCATAGAAGCGCAGGATCAAGTCATCGCCGTCTTCGCTTCGCTTCATGGCTGTCAGCACAAGATTGTTCGGCTCGATGCGGAGAAATGAATAGGAAGGCGGCAGTTCGCCGGTGTGCGACTCGACCTGGAATACACTGAGCAGGTAGTTGAAGTCGTAACCGTGGCGCATCGTGAGAGCCTCCCGCCAAGTGCCTGCATGCGGGTAAAGAGAGTATGTGAAGTGTTGAGGCCCGCGGTCCGCATCGGGGTCCGGGTCCGTGGGTGAGCGCAACAGGGTTAGTCGCAGGACATTGTCCTTGGCGTCATAGCCATACTTGGAGTTGTTGATCAGGGAGAATCCATGCGAACTGTCACCCAAATCAGCCCAACGAATAGCCGGGACCTCAAATTTCGCGGCTTCGATGCTATTGCTTCGCGTTGTTGGACGCTCAATGCTTCCGTAAGGAATTTCATACGTGGCCATCGGGCCTGCTGCGGCAAGGGGGAACGCCGCCTTCAACAGAATATGCGTCTCATGCCAGTCGATGTCGTTGACGATATCCACGCGCGGCATGCCGGCGTAGAAGACGATCTGCTGAACAAACTTTGAATTGCTCCAATGACGTGTTACGCGAATGATGCTGCGCAGCGGGCCCTTCTCAACCAATTCCACTGAGTCGGCTTGAGTCAGCGCAGTGAAGTGATCCAAAGTCCCTGGGTCAATATTCCATGCGTCGTATTCTGCCGGCTTGTCGGCGAAGGCCTCCAGTTCATTTCCGCAACCGCCCTTTGCAACCGATTCGAAGTTCGTCCTTTTGTCGAAGAGACTGACAATGCAGCCAGTTGAGGGATCCACGCGGACCCGTAGCAGATCGTTCTCAAGCGTTGTCGAGGACACACGTAAATCACTTCCTAGAGGTCGGGTTTCGGGAACAACACGTAGCACCTTGTAACCGAGCGACGGAACATTCTTAGCCTGAATCAGCAGGTGATAGGTATGCGTGGTGTCGTCAGTGGATAGTATCTGCGTGGGCAGCGTTGCGCCATCGGTGTCAAGCGCGCTTACGCTGCCTTTGGTGCCGAAAGGCATCTGCACTGTGGCTTCCACTAAATCCGTGCGAGCCCAGCCGAGAGGATTCCAAACCACCAAGGGTACCCCCGAGGAGGCGTGCGTGTTAATGTGGCGATCGATCTGACCAAGAGCGGCCTGTGTTGCAGCATCCGATATCCGGTGAACCTCATCGTAGTCGTGCTGTGCATCCTTGTAGATGACCGCAATTCCGGATCCGGCTGCGAGGTCGTGAAACTGATTGAAGAGGACCTTCTTCCACGCCTCTGTCAGCTGTCGTTCCGGGTAACTCTCCCCTCCGAGCCAGGCCAGGGACGAGTATTTCTCCGCATTCAGCATCCACTCCTCACTGTTGCGCATGTTCGCCTTGTGTTGCGCCTGAGTGGTGTAAACGCCGCGATGGTACTCGAGATAAAGCTCGTCGTCCCAAACGGGGAGGCTTATCTTTTCTGCAGGAGGCTGCGGAAGCTGAGTCTTTCCTGTCGCAAGTGTCTTGTAGTTCCACACAGGTGCGTGCTCGGTATCGACCCGACGCGCCATTTCATCGAAGAAGGCCCCGGCAGTATCGAATTTCAGTTCCGGAACGACCATGTTGGGCTGCATCCAATGCATGCCGCTGTCCAAGATGTCCCGGGTCGGACCTCCGCCATGATCGCCAATCCCGTAGAGATGGAGCATATCCATGGCGCCGGGGTTCAACTGAACCGCATCAGCAAGATCGTCGGCGATTCGCTCCGGTTCAAGATGGTTGCCGTAGCCATTTGGAAAGTAGGTAAGCACACGGCTGCCATCCGGCGCCTGCCACCAGAAGAGTTTCAGAGGAAGCTGGTTTGTTTCATTCCAGTGCATCTTGTGTGTAACGAAGTAGTCGATTCCAGCTTTCTTATAGATCTGCGGCAGTTGCCAGTTAAACCCAAATGAATCGGGGTTCCAACCAATCCGCACATCTACTCCGAATTTTTCCTGAAAATAGCGTTTCCCGACAAGAAGCTGTCGTACTTGCGATTCGCCGTCGGGGAGATTCAGATCCGGCTCCACCCACATTCCGCCTACTAATTCCCAGCGGCCCTGTTTCACGCGTTTTTCAGTCCCTTGGAAGACCTCGGGATATTTCTGTTCCATCCACTCGCTGTACAGTGCGGCCGACTGGGTAAATGTGTACCCAGGATACTCATTCATCAACTGCAGCGCTGTGCCGAACGTTCGATTCACGACGTCGACAGTCTCCGTCCACGGCCACATCCACGCTGCATCTATATGGGCGTTGCCAGCCAGATGAGCAGTGTAGCGGCGCAATATGGGTTGCAAGGCCATCAGGCGAGCCTGCGCAGCTCTGAGGGAAGTGTCGAAGGCCTTCTGATCTCCGGCAGCCAGGCTGGGAAGGTCTACTGTCTGTGCGGCTGCCTCCAACGTCTTCTCCTGTTGAGCCAGTTCAGCCTGATCCTGGGTGATTGTCGGCAGGATTACCGCTGCCGACATCAGCTCTTTCAAGATGTCTCCTGGATTTGGGCGGTCAGCGACGAATGCTATACGAAGTTTTGCCTCCCGGTAGCGCTTCATATTCTTTGTTGCCAACAGTTTCACAGCCACGAAGACCCTTTGTCCTGGTCTGGCATCGTCGAAGAGCAAGAGGTCTTCCAAGTTTGTGCCCATCGCTACCCGGGCACCGTTGAAGTACACGATCTCCGAGATCAACTCGTTGGCGGCAACATCCATGGTTAACCAGATGTGGGTGCCAGTGAGGTCATACCCGTTGAGTGTTCGAGGTACCTCGATCCACCGCCGCAGCCAAATCGCATCTCTCGACGTGTCGGTCTCTGGAGCCATGGCTTTCCAGTCGCCATCATCGAATTCCGGACGCTCACCGTGCGGGATATCTCCGAGGTGATACTGCCATTCCCGCGCTGGCAAAGTCTGCAAGCTGACGAGCCGCTCAATCGTGGTCCGTGAAGGCAGCGAGAACTTGTATGCATAACTCGGCTCATCTTGCGCGTAGGCCGAACAACAGGCTGGCACCGTCAGGAGGAGAACCACAATCAGGCGCAGCCAAAGCTTGCGAGAAGAACGGGTCGCTGCGCAGAGTTCAGCATGCGATAAGTGGTTCAATCGGTCGAGAGTCATCTAGGCATCTCCTGCATGGAAAGCGATTAACCAGAAGCAGTTATACGTGGTGCGAAAGCGAGGATGAAGTCGCCCGCGGAACGTCTCAGATTATAGGGGAGATCCGTCAATTGTGGCAACGTTACCACCATTATCGATAATCACCGCACACGGGGAAGGCTTGTATCGTTCTCCAATTCTGGCGGGATTCTGCAACTCCACGGCTATCTAAAATGCTACATAAAGCTACTTTTACGAATAAGTTACGCGCGCTTGCATGGTGGCATGTCTACACCGCAACGGTCCCCTTAAGGCTTTGAGCGAGCCTTCGTCGGATTGAAGAGTTCAAAATCTTTTCTCGCACAAATGTCAATAATATTGGTATCCTTGCCACAACCGACGGCTGAGCCAGAAATGCCCGCAAGATATTTCGCCAACGAGAGGACACGGCCGAGCTCGGGACGCTGTTAGAGAATCTTGTTTCGATGGAAGGAGATCAATGGCCATTGCGTTAACCGAGCCCTCCTGGCTGGAGCTTGCGATCGCTCCTCTAGCGCAGGTGAAAGCGGCAGTTTTCGGCGATTTCTGCCTGGACGCCTATTGGATGTTTGAGACAGCGAACATCGAGTTGTCTGTTGAGACCGGCCTGCCGGTCAGGCGTGTCCATGCGCAGCAGTACAGTCTGGGAGGAGCCGGAAACGTTGTGGCTAATCTTGTGGACTTGGGCGTGGGAAGAGTCCAGGCGATAGGAGTCGTGGGGACTGACCTTTTCGGCGGGCAGCTGTTGCGTCTCCTGGAAGACCGGGGCATCAAAACTCACGATAGCATGGTGGTTGATCCGGCATGGCAAACCATGGTCTACGCCAAGCCGTGTGCGGACGGCATCGAGCAGAATCGAATAGATTTTGGAGCGTACAATGCATTGAGCGATAAGACGATCGACGCGCTGATTGGGGCGCTTGACGAGGCTGCGTCGGATAGCGATGTCGTTATTCTGAACCAACAAGTCCCGTCAGGTGTGAGTGATCAACGAGTCATTGAGCGGATCAACGCAATTATTGCTCATTTCGCGCGGACACACTTTGTCGTCGATGCGCGGCACCGTCCCAACCTCTATCGCGGCGCGGTCTTGAAACTGAATGTACAAGAAGCAGGGCGATTTCTCGGCATTCCGCCGGACACACGATTCTCGGCAGAAGCGGTTCGAAATCTCGCCCGTAGAATCTCCCAAAAAACTGACAAGCCGGTTTTTCTGACTCGCGGAGAACATGTTATTGTCGCGGCCGACGGAGAAAATGTTTATGAGACCCCGGGGATTCAGGTGCTGGAGGATATCGATCCAGTAGGAGCAGGGGATACGGCAGTCGCCGCGCTTGCGGCTGTGCTTGGGGCGAATCAGCCTCCCTCTGTAGCCGCACAACTCGCGAACATAGCAGCGACGATTACCGTGCGGAAGCTCAGGACAACTGGTACGGCGACGCCCGAGGAAATCCTTGCCGTGGGACCGGAACCGGATTACATCTTTGAGGCGGAGTTGGCGGAGGCACCCCACCTCGCCAGATACCTGGAGGGTACCGAGATCGAATTGATCGGCGATCTTCCCGGAAACCTGCAGATTGAGCATTGCATTTTCGATCATGATGGCACTCTTTCCACCTTGCGCGAAGGCTGGGAAAAGATCATGGAACCAATGATGGTGAGGGAAATCCTCGGACCGATTTATGCCACAGCGGCAGCCTCACTCTTCGTCGAAACCACCGAGAAGGTTCGACGCTTCATCGACCGCACGACCGGTATCCAGACCCTGGTCCAGATGAAGGGACTGGTTGATTTGGTTAGTCAGGCTGGCTATGTGGGGAAGAACGAGATACTTGATGAACACGAGTACAAGCAGATCTTCAATCGGGAACTCATGCAGATGGTTCAGAGGCGCATTGACAGGTTGGGTTGCGGCGAACTGGATTCAACCGACTTCCAAATCAAAAATGCGAGGGCGCTGCTGGAGGAGTTACATAAGCGCGGAGTCAAACTTTACCTTGCGAGTGGAACGGACGAAGAGGATGTAATTGCGGAAGCCAAAGCAATGGGGTATGCGGATTTGTTTGAAGGCAGAATCTTTGGCGCTGTTGGCGATATCAAAACGGAAGCAAAGAGGATGGTTCTGGAGCGAATCATGCGCGACTACACACTCGCAGGTCATCAGTTCGCAACCTTTGGAGATGGCCCGGTAGAAATCAGGGAGGCCCGGAAACGCGGGGGATTCTGTATTGGCGTCGCAAGCGATGAGTTAAGGCGATTCGGTTGGAATTTGGTCAAGCGCACCCGCTTGATCCGCGCGGGGGCGTCCGTTGTCGTCCCTGACTATAGCCAGCTTACCGCCTTATTGAAGGTGTTGAACTTTGCATAGCAGGCCTTGAAGAATATGGCTCGCGTGGTGGATGAGGGCACAATGGAATTTGGCAATCCGAAGATTTTATCGGTGGAGGAAGTTCGCGCCGAGCGAGACAGACTCGTTGAACAGGGAAAACGCCTCGTCTTCACGAACGGATGTTTTGATATTTTGCATCGAGGGCACGTTTCATATCTCACATTTGCGCGCAACCAAGGAGATGCTCTGGTGGTGGCGGTGAATACGGACGCATCTGTAAAGCTCAATAAAGGAGACGACCGCCCAATCAATTCACAGGAGGACCGGGCGTATGTGCTCGCCTCGCTCCGAGCCGTCGACTTTGTTCTCCTGTTCGGCGATGAGGAGCCGAAGAACATCATCGCGCAGATCTTGCCACAGGTATTGGTAAAGGGCAGGGACTGGGCTCATTATGTGAGCGGCCGCGAAGTGGTCGAAGAGAACGGCGGCAGAGTGGTTCTGGCGGACATGGTCGAAGGGCGGTCCACGACCAACACCATTGAAAGGATTTTGAGGGCTTACGGAAGAGCTGGGGGTGCGCGTGGATAAGCGAACCGTCGTAACCGGCGCATCTGGCTTTATCGGGCGAAACCTTGTGGCTGAACTCAATGCCCGAGGTTACGATAAACTGCTCCTGGTCGACACCCTGGGCTCGGATGACAAGTGGCACAATCTTGTCGGCTTGGACTTTGAGGATATTCTGGGTCCGGCTGTATTCCTGAATTGCCTGCAGACTGGAAAGCTCGCCGACCTGGATGCCATCGTTCATCTCGGCGCCTGCAGTTCGACGACGGAGCGCGACGCTGACTTTCTCTTACACAATAATTATCAATATACCCGGGCGTTGTGTGATTGGAGCTTGCAGAACGATACTCGCTTTGTCTATGCATCGAGCGCCGCTACTTATGGCGATGGAAATCAAGGATATAGTGATGATACACGACTGACAGCCTTATGCCCGCTCAACATGTACGGATATTCCAAGCACATGTTTGACTTATGGGCAGAAAAGCATGGACACTTCGACCTTATCGTCGGGTTGAAGTACTTCAATGTCTTTGGACCTTATGAAGACCACAAGGGCGATATGCGTTCAATGGTCAACAAGGCCTATTCGCAAATCAAAGACACGGGCAAGGTACAGTTGTTCAAATCTTACATTCCCGACTTTGCGGATGGCGAGCAGATGCGTGACTTTATCTATGTAAAGGATGCCGTGGCTGTGACTCTCTATTTCCTGGAACAGCGCGAGGTCGGCGGCCTGTTCAACTGCGGAACCGGCCAGGCGAGAAGCTGGAAGGATCTAATGCATGCTGTTTTCGATGCGATGGGAGTAGCCCCGAGGATTGAATTTATCGACATGCCGGAGACTCTCCGCGGCAAGTACCAGTACTTTACCCAGGCGGATATGAAGAAGCTCCGCAGCGTGGGGTATGCCGCGCCATTCACTTCGCTCGAAGACGCCGTGCGCGACTATGTGACTTTCCTGGCGGGGCGGGATGGCGCGCAATGATCATGACCTACGATCCAAGGAGAAGGGAATCCGTATGAATGAGGTGGTCAGCGAGAATGTCTCCTGCGCAATAGCCATGCTAAGAGAGGTGGCTGGTTTAGAGGCGCAAATGTCGGCTGCGGCTTCATTGATTTCGACAGCCCTGCTGTGCGGGCACAAACTGCTGGCCTGCGGCAACGGAGGAAGCGCTGCGGATTCATCGCACTTGACCACAGAGTTTGTGAGCCGATTCAAAGAGGACCGGCGCCCCTACCCAGCGATTTCTCTGGCGGCCAACGGCGGCGACCTGACGGCGATCGGGAATGATTACGCATTCGAAGAACTCTTTTCCAGGCAAGTTCGTGCATTCGGGGCTTCGGGGGATGTGCTCGCCGCCTTTACAACGAGCGGCCGCAGTGAAAATGTTCGCCGCGCCCTGATAGCAGCAAAGGAATTGAGTGTAAAGACCATCGCATTCCTGGGCCGGGATGGAGGGCAATGCACGGGGCTCGCCGATATCGAATTGCTTGTGCTTAGTGACGTGACAGCACGTATCCAGGAGGGCCATAAATTCATGTTGCACACGATTTGCGAGATGGTGGAATTGCAGTTGCGCTGAAAGAATCACGCTGACATTTCAATGTGCTCCATTGACATCGAAGCGCCACCAAGGCATGCAATCAAGCAGGACAACGCCCTCAGGAAGAAAGGCGGGTGTTTATGAGGGTAAGCCGCGCAACAGCGCCATCTCAGTGGCTCTGCTGTCTTGAAGAATACGATTCACTATGATGGATGACGAGATCGTTGTCTCTACCAGTGGGGATTGAGAAAGAAGCGCATGGGGGTGACGGCAGTGCCGATTGATTTAGCAGATACAACAGGGAAGAGCGAACCGCGGCGGACAAGTCAGTTGCTCTGGGTGATGTTTGCGTCCTACTTTGCGTTCGGGAGCATTCTGAACGTAGTCGGCGTGATCATTCCAATCGTAATAAGGCAATATCAGCTAAGCCTCTTTGCGGGCGGCCTTCTCGCGTTCGCGCAGCAGAGACGGGAAGGGGAGCATTTGCTGCCGTAGCCAAGATGCACGAGGTTGCTTTACTATTTCCAGTCCAAGCGGTCCGAGACGTCGCTGCAATCTATCGGGACAAGGGCTTGTGACCGCATCATTGTGAGGAGTATGACAGAGATAACACGTCGCCAATTTCTAGGTGGTTCAGCCGCTCTTTTTGCACAACGGCACCTGCCCTCAGTCCCCAGCGTGCCTGGCTCGCTAATGTTTTCCCATTTGAAATGCGAATACGCTGAAAACCCTTTAGGCATTGACATCAGGCGTCCAAGACTGAGTTGGGTGCTTGAATCGACACATCGCGCTGCGAGTCAGACGGGCTACCAGGTGTTGGTATCGAGTGGCACTGAAATGCTGCTGGCGAACAAAGGCGACCTTTGGGATTCGGGACGAGTTATGAGCGCTGACTCATCTCAAATTGTCTATAACGGCTTGGAGCCGCGGTCCCGTCAGTACTGTTGCTGGAAAGTACGCATCTGGGATGGAAACGGCGTTCCTTCGGATTGGAGCTATGCTGCCCAGTGGGAAATGGCCCTGCTCGATCCTGCTGACTGGCAGGCAAAATGGATAGGAACTCCCGCGTTCGACCCGGAAAGCCGGACATACACGCCACCGTCTCCTTTCTTTCGCAAAGTGTTTGAAGTTCCGAAGACAGTGTCTTCAGCGCGGGTTTATGTCTGCGGCTTGGGGTTCTATGAGCTCTATATCAATGGCGCGAAGGTTGGCGACCATGTTCTGTCGCCCAACCAGACCAACTACGATCTCAGAGATCTTGATCAGCTTGCCTATCCCTTTGATGACAAGACGGCACAGCGGGTCGATTACCTTACGTTTGATGTTACTAACTCCCTGATTGCCGGCAAGAATGCAATTGGAGCAATTCTTGGGAATGGATGGTATAACCAGCGTGATCGCCTTGCTGAAGGCGATATGTGGTACGGATCGCCGAGACTGATTGTTCAGCTTGAGATCAAGTTCGCGGATGGAACTCGTCAGGCGTTATGGAGCGATGAGACGTGGAGTGTCTCGGATGCTGGACCGATCATCCACAACGGCCTCTTTACCGGCGAGCGTTACGATGCCAGGCTGGAGATGGATAGCTGGTCGTCCCCTGGGTTCGATGCAGCAACATGGCTTCCGGCGATACTCATGCCAGCTCCCTCCGGCCGCCTTACGGCGCAATATTCCTTGCCGGATCGCGTTGTCGGAACGATTGCGTCCGTCACATCCATCCTGGAGGCGCCGGAAGTTACTCGTTTTGATTTCGGACAAAACCTCGCTGGCTGGGCCCGGATCAGGGTTGAAGGTGCCAGGGGCACAAGCGTGCCAATGCAGTTTGCTGAGGACAACGACCGCGCATACGCGCAGTCGGACTGTTACGTACTAAAGGGCGGGGGCGAAGAGATCTATGAGCCGCGCTTCACCTGGCACGGCTTCAGGTTTATGGATGTGGTGGGAACCTCTGAGCTGAGGAACCGTATACGTGTGGAAGCCCGCGTTGTCCACACAGATGTTGAAGATACTGGTACGTTTCAATGCTCGAATGAATTATTCAATCGGATTCTGCATAACTGCCGATGGAGCCAGCACAGTAACATGCACTGCGGCGTTCCAAGTGACTGCCCTCACCGCGAACGGGTGGGATACACAGGTGATTGGGGACATGTCAGCGCCGAAGCTGCAATCTTCAACTTCGATATGTCGCGCTTCTATACGAAATGGATCAATGACATCAGCGATGCACAGAACTTCGATACGGGGTATGTCCCGCATAGCGCTCCCTACGAGGGCGGCGGCGGCGGTCCTCCTTGGGGTTCGGCATTCGTGACTCTGCCTTGGCTCCTGCATTTGTATTACGCAGACCGGCGCGTGATGGAAGAACATTACACCGGAATGAAACGCTGGGTTGAGTACCTAAAGACAAGAACCAACAAAGATGGAATCGTGGTTCGAGAAGAGCCCGGAGACTGGGACCTTGGCGAGTGGGCAACTCCAACTCGGATTGAAATTCCGCCGGCCCTGGTCAGTACCTGCTACTACGCGCATGTTGCTCAACTGATGGCGAAGTGTGCGGGCCTGTTGGGGAAGGACGCGGATATTGCTTACTTCAAGAGCTTGGCGGATGCGGCAGCAACAGCAGTCAATCAAAGGTTCTTTGATGAGAAGCGCGGGCAGTACTGGGAAGGGCGGCAAGGCGCGAATGTATTTCCTCTGGCTTTTGGCCTGGTTCCGCCAGAACATAGGAAGGCCGTCTTTGACCGACTGGTGGAGATCATTGTCAATGACAATCACAGTCATTTCGATACAGGCATCTTTGCCACACGCCTGGTTCTGGGCGTTTTGACAGCGGGCGGACGAGGAGACCTGGCATATGACATGATGAACCAACAGACGCAGCCAAGTTTCGGCTGGCAGATCGCGCAGGGAGCTACGACCCTTTGGGAAAACTGGAACGGAGAGAGTTCGCACAACCATGCCATGTTTGGAGGCGTGTGCCAATGGTTCTACCAGGCTCTAGCTGGCATCAACCCTGATCCTGAAGTTCCTGGATTCAGGCATATTGTGATTCGACCGTATCCACTGGGCAATCTCTCTCACGCGGAAGCCAGATACCGCTCCGTACATGGTGAAATCGGCAGTTCCTGGGTGAAGAACGAAGAGGGATTCCATTTGAACCTGACGATTCCAGGCAATTGTACGGCCACCGTCATTTTGCCAAGCACAAGTGGATCGAGGATTTATGAATCCGGGCTGCCCGTTGCCAAGGCGGCGGGCGTAAGCCCACTGGGACTGCGCTGGGGGTGCGTTGCATTTCGGATTGAATCCGGTAGTTACAGATTCTCAGCCGTGTAGCGCTACATCATGCGAAGATCGTGGACGAAATCAAGCGGCAGTCAATTCAAGTCTGGCTGCCGGCAGTTCTAGGTGCGGCGGTAGCATGTTTCGTTTCTTGACAGTGTTTGTCATGGAGGCCATGGTGTATTCTACTGATCTAAATAAATGAAGAAAACTCCGCATGCCACGTTGGCTGATGTCGCACGTGAAGCACGTGTAGGAACAAGTACCGTCTCGCGGGTTATCAGAGGCGGAGCCCGAGTTAGCCCGGATACATTGGAGCGCGTCCGCGCCGTCATTAGGAAACTTGACTATCAGCCGAACGACGCGGCACGGATACTAAAAGGCGAGCGGACAAAGACAATCGGCCTGATTGTTCCGAGTGTCGCAGACCCATTCTTTGCCATTTGCGCAGAAGCTGCCCAGGAAACCTCGCGATCGCACGGCTTTCTCCTGATTGTGACATGCTCAAACAACGATCCTCGGGTCGAGCTGGAGAACCTCAACAAGCTGGTTCAACGCCGGGTTGACGGGCTCCTGCTTGCTCCGGCAGCCTCCCGCAACGAGGAACTGGTTCAAATACTCAACAGGGCATCGATACCGGTAGTCAGCTTCGACCGCCCCATCCATGATTCCTTAATCCCGAGTGTTGTTAGCACCAACTTTAAAGGGGCTAAAGAAGCAACACGGCACCTGATATCTCACGGTTACAAACGCATCGTTTGTCTGGGGATGAAAGGCGAGGATTCTCTTTATACGAATAAGGAACGAATCCGCGGATATCGTACGGCAATGCAAGAGGCAAATCTGCCGCCAAAGGTCGACGTGTCCATTAACAACTACGAGTCGGCGGAGCTAGCACTGAAAGCATATCTCTATGGAGTCAATCCGCCAGATGCTATCTTTGCTATCAGGAACCTTTTAACCATCTATATATTTGAAGCTCTGCATAAGTTGCGGGTAAGGATCCCGAAGAAGGTGGCTCTGGTAGGCTTTGACGACTTTCAGCTAGCCTCGACGGTTAACCCCAGCATCACGGTCGTAAAGCAAGAGATGGAACTGATGGGGAAGATGGCGGCGGAATTGCTCTTTGAGCAATTGACACTCAAACATCAAAGCTCGTCCAAGATGACGAATGGGGCCGACAGTTCAGGTGTTCGGTGGCTGGAGACTGAACTGATTGTTCGCGAGTCCTGTGGCTGCCGGTCAAATAGCAGTTTCAATTCACCACGGAAATAGTCAATCGATGCTTGAGGCGCTTCGCTTCGAGTCGTTGGACGCCATTCATTCCTCGATTGGCAAAACGAGTCCTCATTCCATCTCCCTCTCAGTTCATACTTCGCGCCGTAACCGCGTCATAGTCGATTCGAATTGTATTGATGGAGTAGGGTGTGACGGGTACGGAGATGCGATTTGATTCTGTGATTTGGAGAGCAGGTCCTTCGGGCTTTTCCATCAGGTTTGTGGAAGTGGCGGA
>Ga0182027_10010443_pt1 | contig 13204 bp, 15 predicted proteins | sample 712E1DmetaG_FD_121300 | JGI IMG/M metagenome (GOLD analysis project Ga0182027, IMG submission 121300) | Permafrost microbial communities from Stordalen Mire, Sweden - 712E1D metaG (Illumina Assembly) | ecosystem: Environmental > Terrestrial > Soil > Wetlands > Permafrost | place: Sweden...
ACCCAAAAGACTGGTGTTGACTCACTTGCAATTTCAATTGGAACATCACACGGTGCCAATAAATTCACCCCGGCGCAATGTACCCGTGACGAAAATGGTGTTTTAATTCCTCCTCCACTTCGTTTCGACATCCTGGAAGAGATCGAAAAACGGATGCCAGGTTTCCCAATCGTGTTACATGGAGCATCCTCTGTTCCTGCAGATTTGATCAAGATAATCAACGAAAACGGTGGTGCCATGAAAGATGCAGTTGGTATTCCAGAATCTCAACTTCGTAGAGCTGCCGCTTCGTCAGTTTGCAAAATCAATATTGACTCCGATGGACGTATTGCAATGACAGCTGCTATCCGACAGGTATTTACAACCAAACCGGCAGAGTTTGATCCCCGCAAATATTTGGGTCCAGCCCGCCAGGCTTTAAAAGAACTTTACAAACACAAAGTTAGCAATGTATTAGGCTCGAATGGGGCTGCTTAAATAAAAATAAAGTTTTTACGATAGCCGGTTATCTCTCTGGGGTGACCGGTTTTTTTTGTGATTTTAAACGATCAGGTTATTCGATTAACTCCCCTTTCCCAAATCTTGTAATGACTGGCTCGTTACCAATGCAATCGATCACTGTTGAAGGAATATTTCCACCAAATCCTCCATCAATGACCAGATCAACAAGATCGCCGTATTTTTCGTTAATAAGCTCAGGATCAGTTGTATACTCAATAATTGTATCTTCATCGTGAATAGAAGTTGACAGGACGGGATTCCCTAATTCCTTGACAATCTCACGGATAATATTATTTTGCGGAATACGAATTCCGATACTTTTTTTTGTACTTCGGAAGAGTTTGGGAATATTGCTATTGGCATTCAGAATAAAGGTAAATGGCCCCGGCAGATTTTTTTTCATCAATTTAAAAATTCCGTTGGGGATTGGTTTACAGTAGTCGGAAATATTACTTAGATCATAAAAAATAAAAGAGAAATCGGCCTTTTCAGGCTTAACATTTTTAATCCGCGCCACACGTTCAACGGCTTTCGGTTTGGTAATATCACAGCCAATGCCATAAATAGTATCAGTGGGATAAATAATTACGCCACCGTCCCGAAGAATTTCAACGACCTTCAGGACATCTTTAAGATTTGGGTTTTCGTCGTATAAACGAATTAACATTGCAGTTTGAAATAACTTAACTCCTTCTTGTCATAAAAAGGCTAAAATTAATTTATTTCGCGGTATTTTTGCAAATGATTTTGAAAATAAATATGTAACTTCAATAAGTTTAAATGACTATACCAAAACTAGTTAAAACCGAAGATGGTTCTGATACGCTTTTTGTAAGAGAGCTTGGTGAGCATTATCATTCAACCCATGGTGCTGTTCAGGAGTCGATGCATATTTTCATCAATGCCGGTTTGCACCAATGCGACCAATCCAATCTTAATATATTTGAAGTAGGATTTGGCACCGGATTAAACGCCTATCTTACTATGTTAGAATGCATTAAAACAAATCAAACCATTCGCTATTTTACGATCGAGAAATATCCGCTTGAGGCTGAGATCTGGACAAATCTCAATTATCCGGCGATCGTTCCTGATGGCAATCCTGAGCTGTTTCGAATGATTCATGAAGCAAAGTGGAACGAAGAGGTGAAAATCAATGACCATTTTTCAATCCTTAAACTTTCATCCGATTTATTGGATGTCGATTTTTCGGCCTTGCCCTTATTTGATTTGATCTATTTTGATGCCTTTTCGCCTGAAAAACAACCAGCGCTCTGGGAAACCCAAATCTTTGTTAGGCTTGAAAATCATTGCGAAATATTTGCTAAACTTGTCACCTACTGCGCGAAAGGAGCTGTGCGACGCTCACTTAAAGAGGCTGGATTTACACCGGAACGGATTCCGGGACCTCCGGGTAAACGGGAAATGCTAAGGGGTACAAAAAACCCGTGATTTTCACATTATTTGATTACCGAAAATTGTATCCCAAAAATTTTAATATCTAAAATAATTCATTACTTTTGCTCTTTGAATTGCTAAATCCATTGTCATTAAAATTATTGAGATATGGAAACTAAAGGTAAAGAAATTACTCCGGAAAATAACGAGGAATCAAAGACAATGACCCGTGCGGAGGCACTTAAAAAAGCCGGCAAATTGACTTTGGCGGCTGGTGCGATGCTTGTGTTGCTGAATACTCCGGAAAAAGCAATGGCTCTGAGCGGTCCTCCAAGTGGTGGTTAATGATGCTGGCCATTTGCCTTCCCAGAATAGTAAATTATTAGTTTTTTAGTGTTTGAATTAGTTACAATTTGTCGATTTGCCAGTATGCACTAAAATAGTCATCTTGATAAGATGTATTGAAGAGAAGCATATTGTCTGGTTTGGACATAGCAATCAATAGATTCAGTTTGAGGAACTGGCATGGCTTGTTTATCGGTTGTTTACCAATGGATTAGACAAAAAAGTGATCATCGCCCGATGCCACAGAAAATATAAAGCAGGAAAAGGTGAGTACCTAAGATTTATAATCTATTCTTTTGAAAATTATCTGAATTTCAAAATCCCTTTTGCCTTTGTTTTGATGCTCCTATCAGCTGGTTTATCAGACTCTATTGATTTCGATTGACTTATCCCAATTTTGTAAGAATTATCTTACAAAAGATTCAGATTTTCCCCTACAATCATTTAGCCTATATCCTACAAGCCCTTGCTCGACATGATAATACTTTTACGATGTTTAAAACAATATCGCTATGAAAGCATTATCAGCAATTAAGCCTTACCTCCTAATCGGAATTATAATTTTAATGATTAATTCTGCAAACAGGGCAACAGCTGCAACCATTATCAGTAAGGCGAGTGGAAACTGGTCGACCCCTGCTACATGGATAAAGGGTATTGTCCCTATGACATCGGATGATGTTGTTGTTGACGGTTTAATTGTTTTGGATGGAAATTTTACTTGTCACAATTTAACAATTAATGATGGTACTGGAAGGTTGACTGTAAATCCCGGAACAGCCCTTTCAATTAATATTTTAACCAATAACCGCATATTAGAGATCATTTCAAATGATGCAGGATCAGGATCTGTCATTTTTAATTCGGTAGTTGGTTCCGGTACTTTCTATTTTGAACGATACATGAGCGGAACAGTTGATGGTGTGAAAAAATGGCATCGATTTAGTACTCCTGTAAGTGATTGTGAATTCATAAGTTTCTTCGATAATGTTAATGGAAATGGGAAAACGATAGAAATTGATTCCGATCAAACGATGTTTTCATTTGGAATTGATTCTGAAAATATAAATAATTGGGAACATCTTTTTAGAAAAGACAAAGTTGGTATTTCTGGCGGGCTAATTTTATGTAAAGGATACTCGATAGCATTAAAGACAGACAATAAGGTTCGCATGTCGGGTTATCCTGCCGATTCAACAGTTACAATTCCAATAACCTATAGCACAGGCAACAGACCAGAGGGTGGATTTGGATGGAACAGCTTGGGTAATCCTTTTACTTCGGCAATTAGCGTTTCGAGCTTTTTTGCAACAAATAGCAGTCAGATGGATCCCGTTTATGGTGGTCTATATATATGGAATTCAGATGGATATTACGAAGTATTAAGCAGGGGTAGTAATCTGACTCATCTTCAAGTCGGTCAGGGTTTCTTCGTCAGATCGAAAGTAGGAGGAGGAAATATTACTTTTAACTATGCCATGCGGGAACATGCAACTGCAGCGACTTTTAAGTCTGCCATTTTACCTTGGCCATCCATTGAACTCAAAGCTACTACCAGGGATTTATCAAGAACAACTGCCATTACATTTAACAGTGAAATGAAGTTAGGTCTTGATCCTTCGTATGATGCAGCCATATTGAAATCTGGCGGGGGGTTAGAATTGTATACAAAACTCGTTGAAGATAATGGTAATGATTTTGCCATTCAATGCCTTCCTGATGTTGGTTTTGACACTATGGTGATCCCGGTTTCGCTCGACTTGACTACAGGTGGAGAAGTAACCTTTAGTGCCAAATCAGCAAATCTTCCGGCAGGTTATGCCCCGGTTCTCGAAGACCGACTGACAGGGATAAGCACACCCCTAAATTCTGATGAGGCGAGTTATAAAGTTACTTTGCCTTCAAATACTTCGGGAATTAAACGTTTTTACCTGCATCTCAGCGACACAAAAACAGTTCCAGCGGCTACAGTTACAGCCGAAGTTGCAGTTGCAGCTACTATTCCTTCAACTTCTTCAATTATCAATCAGAACCTTGCCCGTATTAAGGTCTACCCCATCGGCAGAGAAATCCATATTCAGGGAGTTGTTGACGATCAAAATGTAGCCATGCTTTACGACATCACCGGGAGAAGTGTCGGTGTCTACCCCTTGCAGGCCGCGGATAATATAACTTTATATCCAGAAGGAATTAATAACGGAATCTACCTCCTTCGGATTGTACAGGGAAATGCACAGCGGTTTATAGGCAAAATGATTCTCAGGTAAATACGTTTTGAATATCTAATTATTTGACTAAAAACACAATATAATATTTCTGTTTTAAAGCTTGAACTTCAATCTCATTTTTTTTCATCAAATCGTTCAACTCAAAAAATCCACCAAAGCTAAAGTATTGGAATAAAGCTTTTGGTGGATTTTACCGTTTTGGAGGTTTTGCGATACTATTTATGAATTTCCTGCGGGCTTAAAGTATGGTATTTCAGCAACTGAATATTCGCCGCAATAACAATTACACGAATTAAAAGTTAAATTTGTCATCAAAATTTATCAGATGATCAGATCAATGACGGGATACGGGAAAGCCGAATGTGAGCTTGCCCTCAAAAAAATCACAATTGAAGTAAAGTCGCTTAATAGTAAACAACTGGATCTCAACACAAGAATTCCAGGCGTTTACCGCGAGAAAGAGCTTGAAATCAGGCGCGAAATATCGGATAAACTGATTCGCGGAAAAGTCGATTTCAGCATCTACTCCGAGTCGTTAGGTGTCGAGAGCAACAGTGCCATCAACAACCTGATGGTGAAAAGCTACTTCAATCAGCTTTCAGAACTCAGCAATGAACTTGGTCTGCCGGTGAATGAACATATTTTACCAATCATCATGCAATTGCCCGATGTGGTAAAAGTAACGCGCGATGAACCCGATGAAAATGAATGGAAAATCGTTGTTGCGACGATCCGCGAAGCACTCATGGCACTCGACAATTTCCGGCTTCAGGAAGGGTTGTCACTTTATAACGATATCATCATCAATCTAAATACAATTACAGCTTTCCTCGATCAGATTGCGCCCTATGAATTAGAACGAACAACAAAGGTAAAAGAGCGAATTCTGGATGGATTAAAAGAACTTTCATCACCTGAAGGAGTCGATCACAACCGACTTGAACAGGAGATGATTTTCTACCTCGAAAAACTTGATATCAATGAAGAAAAGGTGCGTTTAGGTAATCATTGTTCCTATTTTATCGAAACAATGGAACTGAATGAACCTGTTGGTAAAAAGCTTGGATTTATTGCGCAGGAGATTGGTCGCGAAATTAATACACTCGGATCGAAAGCCAACCACACCGAAATGCAGAAGCTTGTAATTGGAATGAAAGATGCGCTGGAAAGAATTAAAGAACAGTTACTTAATGCATTATAGGTTTCACAACTTTAATTCAATAGAATTCAAAATCCTATTTATTTTAGTATGAAGGAAGGCAAATTAGTCATATTCTCTGCCCCGTCGGGTGCCGGCAAAACAACGATCGTGAGACATTTGATGTCACTTGATCTTAATTTTGGGTTCTCCGTCTCAGCAACGACCCGGAAACCACGAGGAACCGAACAAAATGGCAAAGATTACTATTTCCTAAGTACCGAAGAATTCAAAAATAAAATTAACCATGATGAATTTTTGGAGTGGGAAGAGGTATATCCCGGATGTTTTTACGGAACGTTAAAAAGTGAAGTTGACCGGATTTGTAAAAACGGCCAGAATATCCTTTTTGATGTTGATGTAGTTGGCGGAAGTAATATCAAAAAGTTCTTTGGAGCGAAGGCTCTTGCCGTTTTTATTCAGCCACCATCCATCAAAGAACTTGAAAATCGGTTGTTGTCGCGATCAACCGACTGCCTTGAAGTGATTAAACAACGGATTGCCAAAGCAGAACGCGAGCTGACTTACGTAAATCATTTTGATATCATCATCATCAACGATAAGCTCGAAGTTGCCCTTCGGGAAGCCGAAGTGAAAGTCAGACAATTTCTTGAAGAAAGTCCTGATTGGAAGAGATGTGAATAAAAGCCGGAAGGCAGAAGCCAGAAGTCGGAAGAAAGCCGATAATAGCCAGTCGCCAACATAATCAAGCATTTTAATTTAACAAAGATCCTCTAAAGTAGTCCGCAATGCAAATCGCCATTTTCTCAGGGTCATTCAATCCAATCCACAACGGTCATCTGGCCATTGCCCGCGAAGTATTATTACAGGGTGCTGCTGACGAGTTATGGTTTCTTGTTTCGCCGCAGAATCCGTTAAAAAAGGAGGTCAATCTTCTGCCCGAAGCTGACCGTTTAACAATGGTGAAAATTGCAATAGAAAATGAACCGGGTATGAAAGTGAGCGATTTTGAGTTTCACCTCCCCCGCCCTACCTACACAATTCATACACTCGAAAGTCTCCGGACGAATTATCCGCAGTATGATTTCAAATTACTGATCGGTAGCGACAACCTTGCCATTTTTGATAAATGGTTCGAATTTCAAAGAATAATCGACGAATTTGGATTGATTGTTTATCCACGACCAGGATTTAATCCTGAAATTCTTCGAAAATTTCAGAATACAACCTTTATTTCAGCCCCGCTGATCGATCTGTCAGCTACGGCAATCAGGGAAAAACTAACTAAAGGCGAGTCGATTACCGGAATGGTGCCTGAAAAGGTTGAATTGTTTCTGCGCTACTCTATACTTCGATCCGAAAACCTGCTCAATGAAAATTAAAGATGCTATTTCAATAATTGTTTCACCCCATTCCCCAGTCAACTAATACCACTTAAATATCTTTAACCCAATAATAAACGATACCGTTCCAACAGCGGTAAGAATCAATGCTTCGCGCCACACGTCGACCAATCCGGCTCCTTCATTAAAGATGCTTCTGAAGCAATCGGCAATCATGGTCAGCGGCAGATACTTAATGAATGGAATTGCCCAGTCTGGAAAATTGTGATAGCTAAAGAAAACGCCTGATAATACCATCATTGGGGTTACGAGTGCATTGATGAGACCGTTCCCGACTTCTGGATTTGCAGTATGCGACGAGAGTAAAATTGCAATCCCCGAAAAGGCGATATTCCCAGCCAGGAAAATTACGATCAAAGCGGGCCAGCTTCCCTGAACTTTTGTTCCAAAATACAACAAGGCAAACAAAAAAAGTAACAACGCTTCGGCCACGTTCAATGTAAAACGGGCAGTTATCAAGGCAAACAAAAAGTTCGACTTTTTCATCGGTGTGGCCACCATTCTTCGCAATAATTTCTTCGAACGGCGATCAATGATCGTATAACTGATCCCCCAGCTGCAGGCCATCATAATTCCCATAGCGATTAATCCCGGGATTAAAAAATCAACATATCGCGTCCCCTTCATTGTCAAAGGTTCGATATTTGCCTGATTAGCTGCATAAAACGACGATCCATGCTCCGAAAGGGCGGAGACAAGCTGATAGGCCGTTTTAGCCTCAACATTTGCAGGATCGAAATGATATTTTGTTTCGGAAGTTTTGTCTTCAATAATCAATACAACCTCCCCTTTTTTAAGCATCGTAAAGGCATTTGGCCAGGAAGTTTCAAAAAAAGTAAGACTTACATTGCCAAGTTTTTCATTTTTTAGCGCGATGGTATATGCACTATCCTTCTTGAAGCCATTTGCAACTAAATAACCGACCAATTTTGTTTCGTGTATGCTATCCTTTTCGGTAATTGCTTTTACAATAGCCATTTTAAAATTTACCTCACTTTTTTGGGTAAATGCGATACCAAGTCCCCAGGCCATTAAAATCGGGAAAACTACGCCCCAGAATATAACGGCAGGTTCGCGAAGAATTTCGGCAAAATGCGCGGTGATTAACCGGTAGAGCTGATGATTGGTAATCTTATTCATACAAATGTCTTCCTGTGAGTGAGATAAACAATTCATCCAATGAATGGTGTCCACCACCAAGCGTCAATATTTCCTGAAGTGTCCCCTCGGCCAATATCGTTCCCTGATCCATAATTACAATCCGGTCGCAAAGAAATTCGGCCTCCTCCATATAATGTGAGGTTAATATCAACGAAGTATGTTGTCCCTTCTTTAAATCCATCAATATATTCCATATCTCGCGGCGCGCATTTGGATCGAGACCCGTGGTAGGTTCGTCGAGCAGCAAGATTTTGGGTTTGTTGAGCAATGCCACCCCTAATGCCAGACGCTGACGCTGCCCACCCGACAAATTATTGACATATGCTTTTTTCTTCTCATCGAGACCTATTAGTTTGAATACTTCATCTACCCGATCGGTTCCCAACTTATAAAAACTGGCAAATAGTCGCATGGTTTCATAAGCAGTCAATTTATCCATAAACCGGGTCTCCTGAAGCGAGAGCCCGATCATCTGGTGCAATTCGTGCTGGTGGTTTTTCCATTGTTTGCCTGCGATAAAGATTTCGCCTTCGTCGGGATGCTGAATTCCCTCGATCATTTCGACCAACGTGGTTTTCCCGGCGCCATTCGGACCCAACAAAGCCAAAAACTCACCGGGCTTTATCATGAGGTCAACCCCTTTTACCGCCTTAACATCTTTAAACGATTTCTTAACCTGCCTTACATCAACTATATATTCGAAAACTGCCATCCTTAAAAATTCTAAAACTTTTGGTACGTAAAAATATTCAAATAATTACAGGATGAGTTTCTAAATAGTTTATTTTTGTGGCCGACACACAATCAGGTATACCAAGGGAGAGGTGCCAGAGTGGTCGATCGGGACGGTCTCGAAAACCGTTGTACTGGCAACGGTACCGAGGGTTCGAATCCCTCCCTCTCCGCAATCAAGGTTTATTTCAATAAGATGCGTGATTTACATACGCTTTTACACAATTTACACTTGCGGCTATTGACGTTCATATATATCCTGATGAGCAGAGTTTCATGCCGTCGTAAATAAAGTAACCTTACATGTCAAATTAGGTTTTTAGAGAACCTTTTAATACATTTGCTTTGAAAGTGGCATTAGAATAAGTAATTTATCAAGGTGTCATAAAGCTTCATAATAATATTGATTTTAAAACATTTAATTAATGAACTTACAGTATATTTCAGATAATAAAGGGAAAACTACAGGGGTTTTCGTACCCATACAAGACTGGCAATACCTGAAAAATAAGTACAATGGCTTGGAAAATGAAGAACAGGCTTTTGACATACCCGAATGGCACAAAGCTATTATTGATCAGCGATTAGCTACTTACAAAGCAAATCCGACTGATGTAATTGACTTTGACAAGGCTTGCGATGATATTGAAAAAGAGCTATGAAGTATAAATCCGTTATCCTGTTTGCAGCCAAAGAAGATTTACAGAGAGCTGCAAAATGGTATAACCAGGCACAACCCGGACTTGGGAAAGAGCTGGTTGCAAGATTTCGTGAGCGATTGTCCGAACTCCGAACCAACCCGTTTACTTGCCAAATAAGATATTCCGAGGTGCATACGGCATTAGTAGAACAATTCCCGTACATGATCCATTATTATACTGATCAACAAAATAAAACTATCGTGGTTATCTCAATTTTGCATACAAGCCAAGATCCCAGGATGTGGAATGAACGTTTAAAATAATGGGACTTCGAGCCTCCCACCCTGCGACGATCAACGAAAATAAATTAGAAGTCTTTATTAGTAAAATTCAGAATAAACAGTGAATTTTGGTAGTTTTGGTGAAGTTTCTTTTTAATTTTTAAAACTGGATCAAAATAAATAAACCAATGACAAACGAAAGACGCGAAAACGAACAACCCGAATCGGTCGAAAAATGGGGATGGAAATATCATCATTTGGGAATCCCCACCGACCAGATCATGCCTGGTGAACATTATATGCCGCAATTTAAAATTTATGTCTCCAGATTTGGAAGCAGTCCGTTTGGAATCGAATGGATGCGCTTCGAAAAAGAGAGCCCCGTCGATCAATTGATTCAAAAGGTTCCCCACCTTGCATTTGAAGTGGCAGATATCGATCATGAATTGGCAACGCATCATCTTCATATATTGACAGCACCAAATTATCCGGGTGAAGGGATCAGGGTGGCGATGATTGAACACAACGGAGCCCCGATTGAGCTGATTGAATTCGAGAATAATGAATAACCATGCTTCAAAAAAAGATCGAACATCCGAAAGTGAAGTCGGGATTTCACCCCCGCAACAGGCATCGCGAGCGGTACGATTTTAAACAATTGATTGAATGTTGTCCTGAATTGATTCCGTTTGTAAAAGCGGATGCTTTTAACAATGAATCGATCGATTTCTTTGATCCAGAAGCTGTTAAAATACTGAATAAAGCATTGTTGAAGCACTTTTATAATCTTGATTACTGGAATATTCCCTCCAATTATTTATGTCCACCCATTCCGGGAAGGGCCGATTACATTCACCATATTGCTGATATATTGGGTGGTACTAATCAGGGGAAAATTCCAACGGGAGTTCAGGTCAAATGTCTCGACATTGGCGTAGGTGCCAACTGTGTTTATCCGATCATCGGGATCAAAGAATACGGCTGGTCATTTGTTGGTACCGATATCGATCCGGTTGCCCTGGAATCGGCCCGCAAAATCATTGAGATGAATCCGGTTTTGAAAGGGAAAATTGAATTGAGATTACAGGATCATCCCAAAGACATTTTTCGTGGAATTATTCAAAAAGACGAGCATTTTGATTTGACAATTTGCAATCCTCCTTTTCATACTTCGCTGGCTGCTGCTCAATCAGGAACACTTCGGAAATTGAACAATTTGAAACAAAGAAAAATCACAAACCCTATCCTGAACTTTGGCGGTCAAAATAATGAATTATGGTGCGAAGGTGGTGAAGAGCGGTTTGTATGCGATATGATCCGTCAAAGTAAACAATTCGCCACTTCCTGTTTATGGTTTTCTACGCTGATCTCCAAAGAATCGAATTTGAAAAGTGTGTATGACGCACTCAGAAATGCAGCAGCTATTGAGGTAAAGACCATCCCGATGGGACATGGAAATAAAATAAGCCGGATTGTTGCCTGGACATTTCTTACACAGGAGCAGCAGAGTGAGTGGATGAAGAGAAGATAGGAGATTTGAAAATTAGTAAATTAGTATTATTGCAATGTGCATTACAGTAATACCCATTGCGATAAATTGATGAAAAGCTTTAAAAGCAAAGAATCTGCAAGCCCAGCTGAAAGAATATTCGGCTGAATTTAAAGGTTTTTCTATTGTTGATCACAACTGTCTCGTTAAAAGAGACAATAGCAATTGCATGTGCTTAATAAATACTAATTTTGTTATTATTTGTGGAGTCAGCGCAGAATCGCATCGCGTTTTTTTGGGTTATAATATTGAGTTAATTTGAGACCGATTTTATGGAGGAAATAATAAACTTAAGGGAAACTTCTGATTTTTCGTTAATATTTGAGAGGATTCGGAATAAGAATTTAAGAGCCGATATTGACATCTCGGAATTTAAGTATTTTTACCCAAAAGACATCTTAATGTTGGTTCAATATTTCGTTATTCAGAACTATCATCAAATTGACGGATCATTATTACTCAGCGATGTCAATGGTTGGTACATTCAATCAATAAACTTGATAGAATTCTGTAATACAAACTATAAAATTCCAAGCCATGTTAAGCCAACGAGCAGAACAGCAATACCCATTAAAAGGGTAGATACCTTCACAATGAATGGTTATATACGGGATGCACAAAACTTTTTTGCCAAATATTGTCAGGGGAAAGATATTTCAGCTTTAAATATTTGCATAGCCGAGATTATTAATAATGTTTCAGATCACTCAAGATCAGAACACGATTCATTTATTTTTAGCCAATATTATAAGCTTCCAAAAACAATAGTATTTGCAATTTCTGACTTAGGAGTTGGAATTCCAGACTCAGTCAATGGCTATATGCGATCTATTGGAACTGGCGAGTTTTCAGATTTTGAGGCAGTGGATTGGGCCATGCAAAAAGGTCAATCGGTAAAATCAAAGGTGCATAATATGGGGGCTGGTTTTGATAATATTATCAATCAGATTCGTGGAATTGGCAATATTCGGATATTTATTGGTGGCGTTTACTGTCAAATAGACAAAGAAGGGGATAAATACATTGGAGTAAATCCAATAAGCAATTTCATCGGGACAATCATTGAAATCACAATTGACACAACAAAATTAGAGCCGATTGATGAAACAATTCTTGAAGGTTATACGTTTTGAAAATATATTAACTTTGTACCATGAAAAAATTAGTTTTAAATGAAGTCGTAAAGGGGGCTTATTCGAATGCGGATGGGTTTACCTTATTGTGTATTCTTAAAACTTATTTTTTGAATAACGAAGAAGTTGAGGTGTGTATGCTTGGGTTTCCCCCTATGTCATCTTCGTTTTTTAATTCGTCATTCGGCGAATTAATTCAAGAATTTGGGATTGATAAATTTAAAGCAATTATTAAATTCAAGGATATTACTAAATCTCAAGTGAGTCAAATTAAGATGTATCTTGATTTTCATCTGCATTAAGTACTTACTTTTTTTGAGAAAGAGGCTGTCTGAAAAGGCAGCCTCTTCTGTTATTACAATACTGTAAAGGCTTTCAGCGATTTTTACCAACCATTTTTCAGTAATATGCTTTTTTTTGAAATTTGTTGTAAAAGTTGTTTTATAAATGAAAAAATCATTTACCCGAATTAACTTGTAAATGATTGATTTTTTTGTTGTCCTGTCAGGTTTCGAACCTGAACTCTTCTGATCCAGAATCAGACGTGTTGCCAATTACACCACAGGACAATTTAATGGTTGACCCGTCAAGGCTTCCCGTATCCGCTTCGCTTCATGGGATAGACTTCTCGTCTTGCCGGAAACGTTCTCAAAAAGGCCTAAAAAAATGGTTG
>Ga0182027_10010445_pt1 | contig 13202 bp, 15 predicted proteins | sample 712E1DmetaG_FD_121300 | JGI IMG/M metagenome (GOLD analysis project Ga0182027, IMG submission 121300) | Permafrost microbial communities from Stordalen Mire, Sweden - 712E1D metaG (Illumina Assembly) | ecosystem: Environmental > Terrestrial > Soil > Wetlands > Permafrost | place: Sweden...
CAAGGAAGTGCTGGGATTATGGGCGGCGCAGAGCGAAGGCGCCAAGTTCTGGCTGCAGGTGTTGACGGAACTGCAAAGCCGCGGGGTCAAAGACATCTTCATCGCCTGCGTGGACGGGCTGAAAGGCTTCCCGGAGGCCATTGAAGCTGTTTTCCCGAAAGCCGAGGTGCAGCTATGCATCGTGCACCTGGTGCGGGCCACGCTGAACTATGTGCCCTGGAAACAACGCAAGCAGGTGGCCACGGATCTGCGCGCGGTCTACCAGGCGGCGACGGCCGCCGAAGCGGAGATGCAACTGGACATGCTGGCCAGCAAGTGGGACGCGAGCTATCCCAGCGTGAGCCAGATCTGGCGGCGGAATTGGGATCACATCACGCCCTTCTTCAACTACCCGGCGGAGATCCGGAGAGCCATCTATACGACCAACGCGGTGGAGTCGCTGAACCGCTCGCTACGGAAGGTCATCAAGACCCGGGGCGCTTTTCCGACCGAAGACGCGGCCTTGAAGTTGCTGTTCCTGGCGCTGCGGGCGGCGGAGAAGAAGTGGACCATGCCGATCCACGACTGGCCGGCGGCGCTGAACTACTTCACCGTCCTATGGCCCGAGCGGATGCCGACGCTGGAGAGAAGCTGATGCCGAGAGGTTTCTGCATTGCTGAGCGGGGCAAGGTGGCTCAATCGCCGCCCCCTTGCCCCGCACCCCCATCCCTGGCTGAGGACTCGGGGAACTATCAACAGAATGGCCACTTACACAAAGTTCTTGACACACCCGATCCGCCGTCAGCTTGGTTCAGTGAACTTGGGCAGGATCGCGCATTGGCTCCGCAAGGAGCCAACCCGCGACCTTGCCGCGCCGTGCCCGATGAGGCCGGCTGTCCCGGGAATCCTTTACTTCAGTTTCTCGATGTTTTCTTCTACTTCTTTTGCCCCCTCGGCATAGAGCTTCTCTTCATCGGGGGCAAGCTCCCGGAGCAATCTCAGGAACTCTCCAGCGTGTACGCGTTCCTCGTCTGCTATGTCCTTGAGCACTTCTACGGCAAGCTTGTTGTCGGTTGACTCGGCAAGCTGCATATACAACTGAGTCGCTTCGTACTCTCCGGCTACCATGAAACGAATTGCTCTGACGAGCTCCTCATCTGTGAGCTTCGTGTCGTTTGCTAACCCTGAAAAGGGCGATCCGAACTGTGGCATGTTTAATCCTCCTAAGATGGTTTGGCTACTCCGTTCAGGCTGCCATCAACCAGTGTTCTCTGCCGCAAAGTCTCGTCAGTGGTCATCGGCACATCTGCATTGCCGGTCTTGACCACCTTGAGCTTGTCGCCGTCCAGCACGGGCCACGCCCAGCCGCTGCCGAACCGGGTCGTTGCCGCGGCCGCCAACTCCTTCTTGCGTGCATCCAACTTGCCGAAGGAAGCCTCGATTTTCCGAATCAACACCGCGGGTGGTTCACCACCGCCGTTCGGTTGCGCGAGCGCCCCGCTTGCCGTGAGTGCGGCCGGGACAGCAAGTACGGGCATTATTCGTGAAGTCTGTTTGACTAGTGATTCTATAAATGTACTCTCCTGGTTTACGAGGCTTAGCCTGCTGGCGATTGGCTATCGTCAGGCTCGACGATGCACGCGACGTGCCGTTCTGCATGTCGCGGCGGTTTTGGTGGCGTTATGCTGGTACTTCTCTTGTGGCATGACCGAGGTTGTCGGCCCGACGCGCTCATATGGTCGACCGTCGAACGTGAACGGACGGCTCTCGTGCGAGGCGCCCGCCGGCAACACCAGAATCTGGTGCGCCAAATCAGGTACGTCAACTCTCCGGACCTGGAGAGGAGCGGGCGGGTCAAACCGCGTGAGGAGCTGTGCAACGTCCCGCAACGTGCTGTCGCTGACGAGTTGGCCGGCAATCTTCCCATCCGGTCCAACGCCAAACCGCACGGTGCCGCTGTCGCCGTTCAGGAATGCGCAGAAGGTCTCGGCCGCACGGGCCAACTGGCCGGTGGTTTTCTTGAACTCGATTGAATCAGACTCGCCCCGGTGAACCAGGTCCCCGACGTCCTTCTTTATCGTCATTGTGAGCCGCGGGATTCCGGGCGCCCTTGGAGCGCCCCTCGCTGACGCGAGTCTTCATCATTTCACAGTCAAAACCTAGCTCGGCTGCCGAACGAGCGTGTTGTGCGTAGGTGAGGGCCAACGAGAGGATCGATCAGGCCGGGGATACCTGAGGAGGGGAAGCGACAATCGCCCCGGCTGGGCGCATCGGCGTCGCGGACGTCTTCGATGAAACGCAAACTCACTACAGCGCCGCAGAAAGTAGTCCGTTTTCAGACAGATACAGTGGCGGAGGAAGAGGAAAACTAACCCCGCCAATTCTAAATTTGCCAGTGGCACTGGGAAAACCGCGACCTTCTCCCGTTCCCTCATTGGCTTACGCAACGGCGCGAACGCCAGCGCATGCCACCTTGCCACTCCCTTCTAGAGCCGAATTATAGCCTGAAAACGGTAACCGCGGTAACCGGTGCCGGTGCGGGTTACCTCGATTTATGGCTTGACCGGCCGGCCGGGGGGACAAAGGGGGACAAACAAAACGGAACGGCTTGGGCGCGCAGCCTGCGCTCGGTTGGGCCGACGAGTGAAACCGTTGGCGTTGCGGCGACCCGGCGGCATCCTCCAAGTCCGAGATTCTTAAGGACGTTGCCGAGGGGATCCTCCCGGCGAGTTGCGCCTCTTACAGTGAGTTGCAGCACTACGTCGACGCCAACGGGTACGGCGGCGCGTTCGAGCATGACTTCGAAAACGAGGAGAGACGGACTTCTGGAACGCCGTAACGAAATCACAAATGCTAGCATCCCGTGCTGCTCTCCGAACGAGCCCTGCCCGCAACGACCGCAACGACGCCATTTGTGCCCCCCGATGCTGAGTGTCCGAATACCCCTGCGGAGCAAAACTACACACATCTGTTAACTTCTGCGCTGCGCCGGCACAGAATACTGAAGGAGGCGAACGGCCATGACCGATACTGTGCGGGTTCAGGTGCTGATGCCCCGCGCCGAGGCCGACCGATTCGACGCCTATTGTCGTGAGCTGGGCTTCAAGAAGTCGACGTTAATTGCGCGACTTATCCGCGAGCATCTGGCTGAAGAACACTTCACGCAGCAGCCGGGCCTCTTTAAGTATCCGGCTGAGGCTCAGGGGCAGCGATGAAAACCACGAACCCCGTGATCCGCCAGAAGATCGCCAGGCTGGCGGGCGGCGGTCGCCCCCGAGTACTTGACTTGTTCGCTGGCTGTGGAGGCCTGTCTCTGGGTTTCCACGCGGCCGGATTCCAACTCGCCGCTTCCGTCGAGTATGACAGTGACGCCGCGGCCTCGTATGGCCGGAATTTCCATCGCGGGGATCTGCAGCACAGTCAGGCGCGCGATATCACCAGACTGCCGCCGGAGGATCTTGCAGCCGATCTCAATCTCGGCTTGGTAGGCTCGGCTGTTGACGTCCTTGTTGGGGGGCCGCCTTGCCGGGCGTTTGCTCGCGTAGGCCGCTCCTCGGAGCCATGCAGAAAACGCGACCAAGGGTAAGACCATTTGAATGGCCTGCGCAGTGCGGGCGGCCACCATCGAACCACCGATGACCAAGCGACGCCGCTTAGCGCGATCCTGCACATCGCGCAGTATGGCCAGATACTCGGTCAGTGCATCCTCGGTCTCCAACTCCCCCAGGTTGGCAACTAGCTGAACACTCTCCTGTAGGTGCACAAATAGCGGCAGCCCTTGGCTGGCGAATCCGTAGAACTCCACAGGGCTAAGTCCATCCAGGATCACATAGATGCGAAAGTCGTCGCGGGTCTCGCACCGCTCCAAAGCCGAATAGGCAGCGTAGGCGAGCGAATCGTCGCCGACGGCTTCGGGAGACAGGACAAAGACGGCGGCACAGCCATCGAGCGGTGGTTGGGAAGCGGGATCTCCGCGCCCAGAAGCCATCACCCGGCCGTCGATGGCAACATTCTTCCCGCTGCGTCTGCCGAACGCGCGCCACCATCATGGCGCCCTTCGCGCATCCGGAGTCCGACATGGACACCACGTGCACGACTCGCGGCACGCCGTCTATCGGCTCCTGCTTTGAGACGGTCATTGGTAGATTATGGCGCGGTTCCGGCTATTGCTGCCGGCCCGTTTCCATGTAACCCCCTTTCAAACCGTACGTGCGGATTTCCCGCATACGGCTTAACGATGATCTTTCGGGCGCGGCTTGCGCAGCGTAGCGCACGGTCTTGCGCAGTTGATACAGACCCATCCCGTAGAAGTCAGCGTTGGTCCACATCGTCCGCCTGTGCGACCGTTGTCCGCCCCGGCGGCCGAACCACCGCAGCAGACGCAGGAACACGTAGTCGTCGATCTTGTGGAACTCCCGCGAGCATGTTGGCGTCACTGATGGCTGTCGCTTCAGATGCTGGGCTACGCCTTCCGGGAGCCGGTGCGCCTTCCGGACCAGACGTCGGCGTTCAACAATCTCCAATGAGCGAACTGCCCTCCGCAGATGAAACTGTCTCGCTGGTCGAGACTGGTTTCACTGACCGATTCTCAGAAGCCGCCAATTGATTTCACGCCAGCCCAGCTTGTTGTCTAGTTGCCACCAATATCGACTTGATGGTCTCGCTGAGTCTCGTCAAGCCGTTTGCTGACTCAATGCGGTAGGCTTCTTCCAAGAGGGGAATAGCCTCACTGTAGTGCCCGATGGTTCTCATGTGAACCGCCTGGAAGACGAGCGATTTGCCCAACTCCCTGTTGAGGCCAAGCTCGCGGCAGATGTGCGCCACCTCCTTGCGCAGTGCTAGCGCGTGCAGTACTTGCGCCTCATTCATTTCCCCATGCGACTCGAGAAGGCCGCCCTGATTGGTAAGGCAGGCTTGCAGCCCAACCTTGTTCCCCGTCTCGCGGCATATGCGCTCCTGCTCCTTGTAAAGTGCCATCGCTCCATCCAAATCTCTCACTTCAGCCACGTTTATTTCCTCCTTGTGATTTAGTTGCCCTTTTGAAGGATTGACGCCTGGTTACCCAGGCACTCTTGTAGCCCGTTCATGTCCCCCATCTCGCGTAAAACGCTCGCCTGCTCCTTGTACAGCGCCATCGCCCCGTCCAAATCTCCTCGGACCTTGAGGATCATCGCCTGGTTGCCAAGGGACGCCTGCAATTCTTCCTTCTTCCCCAGTTCCCGGCAGATGTGCCCCTGTTCTCGGAACAGCGACATCGCTCCGTCGAGATCTCTCCGAAGACCAAGGATCGCCGCCTCGCTGTTGAGACAGGTTTGCAAAGCATCTTTATCCCCCAGTTCGCGATAGATGTGCTCCTGCTCCTGGAACAGCGCTAGTGCCCCATCTAAATCTCTTCTTGCACTAAGGATCGTGGCTTGGCTGCCCAGCGATGCTGAAAGCGCTTTCTTAATCCCGAGATCACGGAAGATCTGCTCTGCGGCTTTGTGCAGAGTCATGGCGCCGTCGATGTCCCCATGCTCATTGAGAATCAAGGCCTGGTTGCTTAGCGAGTTCCCCAGCCCTTCCTTATAATCCAGTTCGCGGCAAAGGCACTCTGCTTCTTTGTGCAACGCCATTGCACCGTCCAAATCTCCCCGGGCCTTGAGGATCAACGCCTGGCCGCCCAGCGTGCCAATCAGCCCTAGCTTATTACCGAGGTCGCGGCAGATGCGCTCCTTCTCCTTCTGCAGCACCATCGCCTCGTCCAAATCTCTAAAGTAGAAGAACGCGTGCTCGGCCATGTTCGGAATCCGCAGCACGCCGTGGAGGATTTCGAGGGCCGTCACAGACTCTTTGCGGTGCTCGTTGAGCCATGGCGCCGCGGCGAGAAGTTCCTTCGGGATCTCCTCAGGCACCCAGCCGTAGCGCTCGCCGAGCAGACCTATGAAGTACGGCCGGCAGCGCTCGATCTCTGCCAGGCATAAAGGGAGCACCTTGCCCTCGGCCTTGGCTTCGTCGGGAACGCCCCAACGCAGGTCCACCTCCCCCCAGGTGACGCCGCGGCTCTCGCACAGACGGCGCAGTTGCGGGAAGATCTGCTTGACGAGTTCCTCGCGTTCCTCCTGCATGTCGCGGAAGGGGAGGAGACGAATACCCGGATTTCGCGTTGGAAGGGCTGGTTGGCGGGAGGCATGGACGTGGATCTATTCTAACCGCGAGACAGGCTCGGTTGTCCGGGAAAGGACACTGAATGTTGTTCGAGGCCGTGGTCCTGGCGCTGGCGCGATTCCTGCGCACCGGCCTATCCGAATCCGCGTTCGGCCCCGCGACGAGGTTGAGGATTGCAGCACGGCCCGCCGGCCGAGGCCCATGCCGTCACGGTCGCCCGCGCCAAATGTCGCATGGCAGTTCGGTGTTTGGGAATCTCGCCAGGGTCACGAAATCCTGCGCGTGATGTTCGCACGCGGTGTCGCGTCGCCGCACGCTTCACCGCACTCGTGCCCGGGGAACATCTTAACGAACGAATCGAGCAGGTATTTGCACGCAGCGGCAAGATCGTCGTGGCGGGTTCCGCCATCGATCTGGCAGCCCCAATGGCGAGCGGCAAATGAGCCATCCTGCAATTGGGTGATCCGCAAGTAGAAGGGACCGTTCCGGATGGAGTGAACCGTGTTGAATGGCTCGATTCCCGCTAGCTGATCGCGGCAGGCGGCGCAGATCAGGAGGTGGCACTCCACAGCTTCCGGCGCTTCGGGGCCGAACTCCTGCAAGGAGTAGCCCTCCAGGATGGCAGCTCCGATGTGTTCCTCACCCGAGCCGTTCATCTGAGAGGGACGATAGCACGCTTGGGTGGGCGGCTGCGGCTCCCGATCGGCTCCGCCCAGATCGACCCGAGGCTGCGGTCGCTCCAGTTGTGAACGTGAGTTAAGCCCTATTGGGCCGCGTAGATCAGGTCGATCCTGTTCTTGTGGTTGTGGGGCCACAAGGCTCCGATTGCGGCACCGACCACGGCTCCGAGGCCGCCCACGAGGGCGCCCCCGGTCCCTCGCGAGACGCAGCCGAGATCCGCGAGACCGCCCTTGCTCTTGCATCCCGTCACCGCCGCTCCCAGCGCGAAACCGCCGCCAAAACCGATGCCCGCTCCTACCAGCGCGGCCTTACCGCGGCCCCAGCCGCCCTCGCGCAGCCTTTCCACCCGGCGCACGTCGCCCTTGCTGGTTTCGACCCCGCCTTGGTCCGCGGAAACGGTGATCGCCTCGGGCGTCGAGCTTTGGAACCGGCCTTCGACGGTCCTGCCGCTGGCCAGCGAAACGCGGACCTGATCGCCCGCCCTGAGTCTTGAGACCTGCTGCCACTCCGGCCTGTCCGCGGCCGCCGCGAAGGCGGTCAGCAACAACAGAGTCACGGCTGCCTTTCTGGGCATGAAGCCTCCTTCTGCGCCGCTTGCCTGGGCCGATGAATCATCTCCCAGTCAAACACAGGGGTGTCGACCAGGATCTCCGTTTTGGCATCCTGTCCAGCATCTATAGTACATCCAACCGCCTCCATTGGAGCCGTTTGTCCCGTTTTCCCTATCGCGAACGACGTCCGAAGTCGATTTCATCCTGCATTTCCGTTTTGAGTAGTTGCAGATAACCTCTGGAGCCCGCGGAGTTTCGCTACCGATATTAGGTCTTGACGCTCGTCGCACTAGGCTGCTCTTGGCGCAGGAGCGAAATGATAGGCGCTTCCCTCCCGACAGCGCGCGGGGGACACGCAGGCCAGGGGAAGTCTGCGCGAGCGTGCTAAGATGACCTTGCTTCATGACAAAGATCTGCCTCTTCCTTGCGAGCGCGCTGGCAATGGCCGCGGCGCCTTCCGTTACCGTGGAGCCGGACTCCGCCGGCGTCGTCATGCACAATGCCGGTGAGACGCTGCGTCTCTCGGTTTGTGGGCCAACGCTGGTTCACATCGTCGCGGGCCCGGACGACGCCCGAGCCTCGTCGCCCGCCGAACCCTGGATCGTCGCACCCTGCAAGCCCGGCCGTTTTGATTTCACCCGCGACGAGAAGCAGGCGACGGTTGCGACCACCGGCCTGCGCGTTCGACTGAGCCTCGAGGACGGCCGGCTCACTTTTCAGGACGCTGCCGGCAACACGCTGGCGACGGAATCGGACCGTGAGCCTCGCCGCTACGAACCCGCTCAAGTGAACGGCGAGAATCTCTACCGCGTGAGCGAGCGGTTTTTCGTCGACGCTCATCAGGGGCTGTACGGGCTCGGCCAGCACCAGAATGGAGTGTTCAACTATCGTGGAACGGTCGTGGAGCTGGCACAAGCGAACACGGACGTCGCGGTGCCGCTTTTGATCTCTTCCAACGGATACGGAGTCCTTTGGAATACGGCGTCACGATCCTGGTTCGACAACCGCTTCGCCACCGAGCTCAAGCTCAGCGCCGACGCCGCCGATGCCATTGACTACTATTTCGTCTACGGCCCGGAAATCGATTCGGTGATCCATCAGTACCGCGAACTCACCGGACACGCGCCGTTGTTCGGCAAGTGGGCCTACGGGTTTTTCCAATCGAAGGACCGTTACAAGTCCGCGCAGGAGTTGCTCGATGTCGCCGCCAAGTACCGCGCCGAGCAAGTGCCGCTCGACGTCATGGTGCAAGACTGGTTCTGGTGGAAGCATCAGGGCGATACGGCCTACACCGACGAGTACCTCAGTCCGCACCCCGATGTCCCGGACGCGCTGCGGCTGCTTCACGACGAGCACGTCCACGCCATCATTTCCGTTTGGGCGATGATGGACCCGAAGTCCGCCAATGAGCAGGAACTCGCGCGCAGGAACCTCATCATCCCCGGCACGTTCGATTATGACGCCACGAACCCGACGGCCCGCGACGCATACTGGACGCTGGTGATCGCGCCGATTCTTGCGCAAGGTTGGGATGGTTTCTGGCTGGACAGTTCCGAGCCGGAAATCCTCAACGGTCGCAGCGACGCCGTGCTGTTCGAGAAGCCGCTCTCCATCGGCAGTGGCGCGCGCTACACCAACGTGTTTCCTCTCCTGCACACCGGCGGAGTGTACGAACACTGGCGGCAGAGCGGGAACGAGAAGCGGGTTTTCATTCTCACGCGCTCGGCCTTCCTCGGCCAGCAGCGAAACGCGACCGTGGTCTGGTCCGGCGACGTCTACGGCACCTTCATGACCTTCGCCCGTCAGATTCCCGCCGGACTCAACTTCGCCCTTTCCGGCATTCCGTACTGGACTACCGATATCGCCGGCTACGGCTGGCCGTGGGAACGCGATACGCGCGACCCGTCGTACCAGGAGCTGTACGCGCGCTGGTACGAGTTCGGCGTCTTCTGCCCCATCTTCCGCACGCACGGCCATCGCGCCAACGACACCAACGAGGTTTTCTCGTACGGACCGGTGACGCCTATTCTGATCCAGTACGACGAGCTGCGCTATCGTCTGCTGCCGTACATCTACTCCCTCGCGTGGCGCGTCACCAGCGAGGACTACACCATCCAGCGGCCACTCATCATGGACTGGCGCAACGATCCGAAGGTGGCGGCCATCGGCGATCAGTTCATGTTCGGTCCGGCGATCCTGGTCAATCCCGTGACCGAGGAAGGCGCCACCAGCCGCTGGCTGTACCTGCCGCCGACGAGTGCTTGGTACGATTTCTGGAGCGGAGAGAAGCTCGAAGGAGGCCGGCGCATTGAGGCGCAGGCGCCGCTCGATCGGATTCCGCTGTACGTTCGCTCAGGTTCGATACTCCCGCTGGGGCCGGAGGTGGAATACGCGGACCAGCAGACGAGCTCAGCGATCGAACTGCGCGTTTACCGCGGCGCCGATGGGAGCTTCACTCTCTATGAGGATCAGGGCGACACTTACGCCTACGAGAAGGGCGCCAGCGCCAGAGTTCCCATTCGTTGGGACGACAAGTCCGGCACGTTGACCATAGGCGCGCGCCAGGGAGCGTACCCGGGCATGCCGGGCGAGCGACCCTTCCGTGTGGTGCTGGTGGATGGGACGAAGGCCGCTGGATCGGCGAAAGAAGTGCGGTACAGCGGGCAGGACATCAGTATCAGCCTCAAGTGAATCGAAGAAGCGTGCGGCCTCGCGGCAAGCGACCATAGCTCTTGCCGAGCGCAGCGTCAGCGGCGCCGCCGGCTCTCTTCCGCGCCGGCGTTTCACGTTCAGACCGATCAACGCGGCGGAAACCGCTCTGCCCTGCCGAAGCAGGGCACGGCGGAACGGTGCGCCGGCGCCGTCGATCCGCGAGCTGGTTGGTCAGGGTATCAGATCGGCATCCTGCGGACCCCATATCGACCACATAAAACCGCTGCGTCTAGGCGGGCGGGACGAGCCGGCCAACATGCAGTGGCTCTCGGTCGAAGAGCATCGGCGGAAGACGGTTGGGGAGCGCTGATGCCGTGAGGCCGGCTCTGGGCGGCGGGCAATAGCTAGCGATATTGACTAATAACGCTCGCGAACCAAGCAACTCTTAGCGCCGGGATCTAATTTAAACGAGCCGCTCCCAGCACTCCTCAAAACCCATCCCTGGCTAGTCCCGGCCCCGGTCGTGTCTGCCATGCTCCGCGTCGGCCCGCCAGGACCAGCCCGAGCGTTGCCAACTAGCGGTACCTTCCATATACGTGCCATCGGGAGACAACGTGCCCCGGTACTCGCCGTTGTTCCCGTCCCGGTGGAACACGATCCGGTCCCTGGCTTCGATCAACCGGACCGTATCGCTGGCCTCGGCACCGGTATCCACGTTGCGCCAATGGGCATCGAACACGTCCGATCGACCCCGTCGCGTCCAGGTGCCGACCCAGATGACTCGCCCGTCGTGGACCTCCTCGATGCGCCAGACGTCTGCGGCCAGGCGGTCGAAATCACGGTTACGGCGGCGCTCTTCGCCGAATCGCGAAGGATGCCCGAAAGCCTTGACAAAGCCGACGCCACCGCTGAGGCCGTTCTGGCAGACTCGCGGCCGTTCCGTGCGGATCGTATATGCTCCGGGTCCGGCCTCGATCTCAAAGGAGTCGCGCGCCGAGCACCAGGCTTCCTGATACGGGTCGCATTCCGCCCGGACCAACATTCCGGTGCGGATCGTTTGGCCGTCATGCAAGATCGTGTATGGTACCGAGGACTCTCGACCCCGCCAGCGGTACCACACTTCGATGTGGTCGAGGCGCGCCGGGGTTTGCAGGTTAAAAATGGCGCTGTCGGTATAGCTGCAGGCTTCTCTGTTCCAGTTATCAAACAGCTTGTCCTGCGCCGTGAGGGTAGCTGAGGTTGCTAGAGACGCAACGATCACCGCCAGTATTCGAAGCTTGTCCATAAAGACCTCCGTTGTTCCAGAAGCGTTACGTCCATCACCGATTGTACGTCCAAGCGCCTCTGCGAAGCGCGAAGATCTGGGGAATCGCATCCGCTTTGCGCCTGTCGGCCAATGGCTCTCCGGTAGATGCTGTTCTGCAGGATTGCGAGGGTCGAGCCGAGCCGATGCTGGCGGACTCCGGCCTGGAATCGGCGAGACTGTCGGTCGCAGACGTCGCTCCCTCAGCGCTGCCACGGCTTGCAAGAACGGTGCGCCTCACCGCCTGTTCGTCGCGTCCGCGGAGTTTGGGCCGGCACCGGCCGGCAGGGGCCGAGCACCCGTGCTGCCCGGATCATTCACCCTGATGGGGGCGACTGTGCAAGGGCACCGGTGCCCGTGTTCACATAGATCCTGCCTGGTCGCGAAGGGTTTAGGAACCGCTCCGAGTTCCGCAGGTACTGGCCAACAGGACGAGGCGCCCGAACCGCAGGAGTGCTCCGGTCGACCGAGGCCGTAGCTACCGATATGGCTCCTTAACGCCGCCGCGCCCCCACGCTGTTCAAGGGTTTGGCGACTCACGCTGTCCGGATCGCATGCGCGGCTCTTGCGATCGTTCCCGAAGGGCCAGCGTCGGCGGAAGGTCAGGCGGCCGGCGTTCTGCCCCGAGTCTGGACGTATCTCTCGAGATCCCCGGCCGATATGTCGCCAAGCTCTGCAAGCCGCTGACAGACGTCGACTAGCACCGCAGTTTCCGCCCCCAATGGCGCAAGTACCCTCACCAGATCTCCAATGAAGTCCGCAGGCGGAAGTCCGTTCTGGCTTTGAACCAGAAAGCGGAGCAGTAGCGCCGATTCCAGGGGGTACGTATGCCAAACGGTCGATTCCTTCCATCGAAAGAACCGCAGTGTCAAGTCTCCACTCTCCGCTGCCGGGCCTTCCAGAGTGAGCCGGACGGCCTCAGGAAATGCCTCCTCGAGCTCAAAGGTCCATTCAACCATCCTGGTGACCTCCCCGGCGTCCAGCGACGGAGGGGCCCAAAGGCGAGACCGCCAGTAGCTCTTCATCCAGCGGGCCCAGACCTCACCGCGCTTTCCAGGGGGAGAACTCCTCAGAAACTCGCCCACCGCCGAAGCCCATTTCTTCCGCGCGTTCAGCCCAGCAGTCTGGATGAAGTCCTGCAACCAGCCGCTCTCCATAGGACTGACTGACCCATACAGTGCTATACCGGCCATGAGTTCGCAGAACTGATCCCCGTGGTCGCCGAGATCCCCTTCGATTCTCGGGAACGTCTCCCGGCAGCGCGGCAATATCTTCTCCAGTAAACTGTTATCCCATTTCCCCCAAGTGAGGTAGCCGTGCCAAGCCTGTTGCGCTTGTCGGGCGTTGGCACTCCAGTCGAACAGCCCGAAAACGTTCTCATCGGTCCACCGCGCATCCAAGAAAAACAGCGTTTGCAGATGAGCGGCGATAACCACCTTAGCCATCTCGGCCGCCCACGAGGTTCCTCGGATGGCGCTCTCAAGGCAGAGCCGAAAATCGCCCGTCACCCCCCGCCAAGCGTCGCCGGCCTCTTTGTGCGCCTGCCACAACGCCGGCAAGAAGAACTCCGCCAGCCGTCCCCCGGTGTCATTGATCGCGACGAACAACCAGTCCTTTGCCTGCGGCTTCCTTTCATGTTCTCGCGACTCAAGGACCTGCCATACCTGGACTCCCACCTTCACGGCCAGCCCGAGCAGCGCCCCCTTGAACGGGTTCGAGTCTCCCGATATCCTCCTTTCCAGCAACTCAACAACTTCGTCGAGCGCGTGATTTCGCTACTCTGAATTGGCCCCTTTCGATGCTCTGATTTGGCCCCACCTGTAAACCGCAAACCGTGTATCTTGTTTCGGGCGTGAGCGCCCGGAAGGAGACGCGGTTTGGAGAACAGG
>Ga0182027_10010447_pt1 | contig 13201 bp, 3 predicted proteins | sample 712E1DmetaG_FD_121300 | JGI IMG/M metagenome (GOLD analysis project Ga0182027, IMG submission 121300) | Permafrost microbial communities from Stordalen Mire, Sweden - 712E1D metaG (Illumina Assembly) | ecosystem: Environmental > Terrestrial > Soil > Wetlands > Permafrost | place: Sweden...
CTCGCTGCGAAATCACTGGGGTTTTCGCAGGTGGCAAACCTGGCCGGCGGCTTGCTTGCTGCAAGAGTCTGAGGCAACTCGCATGTACGGCCCATCCCGAGCATTTCGCCGCTGGTGTGCGGCTGCGATCTTGCTGGTGGTGTCATGGTCGCTTCCAGGCTCGGTGTACGCGAAGGTCAGCCCGATGGAGGTTGTGAAGTATCAGCTTCGCAAGCCGAACTTCCTCATCGTGGTCGAGAGCGCGGAGTCGATGCAGGGGATTCCGGGCGAGAATGCCTCGCGGTTCAATGAGGTGGGTGCGGACTGCGAGAAAGGTGATCGCTTCTGCCGCCTGTACGGCCAGCCCGGGCGCTGTGAGTTCTCGGGCATGGGCAAGAATGGGTACGTCTTCGACTATGTGCCAGTCGGGACAGCCACCCAAACCGACACGCAGTCCGGAACCGTAGGCACCTCGACCATGACGGTCACCCAGACCGGCACCCTCACCCTTACCGCTCTTAATCCGGTGACCACTAGTACGGCAGTGGGGCCGACGGTGACTTTGACGGACACCGAAACGGTTACTATCCTCGCGTCCCAGAGCGCGACCGGCACGGGCACCTCGACTGCGACCCAGACCGTGAGCCAGGTCGCGACGCAGACGACATCCAGCAGCCGGACCAACACGCAGTCGGGGACGCAAACCTCGTCGAGCAGTCAGACCAACACACAGACGGGGACAGGAACGTCATCGGTCAGCCAGACGAACACGCTGACCGGGACACAAACGTCGTCGGTCAGTCAGACGAATACGCAGACCGGGACACAAACGTCGTCAATCAGCCAGACGAACACGCTGACCGGGACACAAACGTCGTCGGTCAGTCAGACGAACACGCAGACTACGGTACAGACGCAAACTGGGAGTCAGACAAACACACAGACAGCCACTCAATCGGTATCAGTGAGCCAGACCCAGAGCCAGACGGCCACGCGGACCGTATCTGGGAGTCAGACGAACACGCAGACTGGAACTGCGTCAACCTCCCAGAGCCAGACGAATACGCAGACCAACACCGGCACTGCCACGACGAGTCAGTCCGCGACGCAAACGGCATCGCAGAGCCAAACGGTGAGCCAATCAAAGACGCAGACAAACACGGTTACGATTTCTAACAGCCAGTCGCTTACGCAAACCGCAACCCAGAGCGGGAGTTCGAGTCAATCGAATACTCAGACGGCAACTCAGTCAACCTCAAGCAGCCAGAGCCAGACGCAGACGGCGACGCAGACGGTGTCCAACAGCCAGAGCCAGACGCAGACGGCGACTCAGTCAACCTCGAACAGCCAGAGCCAGACGCAGACGGCGACGCAGACGGTGTCCAACAGCCAGAGCCAGACGCAGACGGCAACCCAGTCAAACTCGAGCAGCCAGAGCCAGACGCAGACAGCGACGCAGACGGTGTCCAACAGCCAGAGCCAGACGCAGACGGCAACCCAGTCAAACTCGAGCAGCCAGAGCCAGACGAGAACCGCGACTCAAACAACCTCCAGCAGCCAGACCAACACGCAGACGGCGACGCAGACGGTGTCCAACAGCCAGAGTCAGACGCAGACCGCGACTCAGTCAACCTCGAACAGCCAGAGCAACACGCAGACAGCGACGCAGACGGTGTCCAACAGCCAGAGCCAGACGCAGACGGCGACTCAGTCAACCTCGAATAGCCAGAGCCAGACGCAGACCGCGACACAGTCGACGTCGAACAGCCAGAGCCAGACGCAGACAGCGACGCAGTCAACGTCGAACAGCCAGAGCCAGACGCAGACAGCGACGCAGTCAACCTCGAACAGCCAGAGCAAGACGCAGACGGCGACCCAGACAACCTCGAACAGCCAGAGCAAGACGCAGACGGCGACCCAGACAACCTCGAACAGCCAGAGCCAGACGCAGACGGCGACTCAGGCAACCTCGAGCAAGACCAACACGCAGACGGCGACGCATTCGACCACGAGCAGCCAGAGCAACACGGTCACGGCGACACAAACGTCAACCGCTAGCCAGTCGATCTCGAACACTGTCACCCAGACCTATTCGTCGACCCACACCAAGGGTGCGACGAGCTACACCACGGCGAATGGGATCGGCGAAGATACGAGCATAGTCGGCTACTGGAGCTTGGACACCCTCTCCAGCGGTACCTACTACGACTCCTCGGGCAACAATCACACGGGCGATGCCACGGGAAGTCCGGGTCAGATCTCGGGGCAGCATTTCGGGAATTCGGCGACTCTCGGGTCCGGAAAATACATTGACCTGGAGGGTATGTCGGCGCCTTCGGCTCCCCTTAGCATCGCACTCTGGGTCGACCTGAGTCCCGTCAGCGGCTGGCAGGACCTGGTCACATTCGGATCCACGACTGAAGGCGGCGGCAATGGATTGCGTCTGTACCTCAACGGCGGCAACGTCACTTTCGACAGCAACTTGTCGGGCTGTGGAATATCGGCCATTAGTCAAATGCCAACTGGTAACTGGGGCTTCATCGTGGCCACGACCAACGGGACGAACTGGAACTTGTATCAAATCTCCGACACATACAACTGCGTTGTGAATACAGCTACACCAGCAACGCCGGGTTCCTGTCCGTTCGGCACCGGGACGACATGGCGCATTGGCGACTGGGCCAACGGCGGCAGCACCCCGTCACCTAGCCACTATGCAAGTGGCTCCCTTGACGAAGTGCGCATCTGGAACCGAGCCTTGAACAGCAACGAAGTCCTAGATCTCTGCAGGTGCAACTACGTGTCGTGCCTGAACGGGACCGGCACGGCTACCGGGACCGGCACGATCCCAAACGCCTCGACGGCGACTATGACCACCACGGACACGCGGACCACGACGAACACGCCCATCACGACGTACACGTCGTCGGCGACTAACACGGCGTCGGCGTCATCCTCCAACTCGATCACCAATACGTCGTCGATGACAAAAACAGGGACGTCGTCCTACAGTTCTTCGGGAACGTACACCAACACAGGGACGTCGACGTCCGCCTCGTCGTCCACGTACACCAACACAGCGTCATCGTCGGCCAGTTCGTCGGCCACGTACACCAACACAGCGTCATCGTCGGCCAGCTCGTCGGCAACCTACACCAACACGGGGTCATCGTCGGCCAGTTCGTCGGCCACGTACACCAACACGGGGTCATCGTCGGCCAGTTCTTCGGCAACGTACACCAACACGGCGTCGTCGTCGGCCAGTTCGTCGGCCACGTACACCAACACGGGGTCATCGTCGGCCAGTTCGTCGGCCACGTACACCAACACAGCGTCATCGTCGGCCAGTTCGTCGGCCACGTACACCAACACAGCATCGTCGTCGGCCAGTTCGTCAGCAACCTACACGAATACCGGGTCGGTGTCGTCGAGTTCGTCGGCAACCTACACGAACACCGGGACGTCGTCGTTTAGTTCGTCGGCCACGTACACGAATACCGGGTCGGTGTCGTCGAGTTCGTCGGCCACCTATACGAACACCGGGTCGGTGTCGTCCAGTTCGTCGGGAACGTACGCGAACACCGGGTCGGTGTCGTCGAGTTCGTCGGCAACCTACACGAACACCGGGTCGGCGTCGTCGAGTTCGTCGGCCACGTACACGAACACCGGGTCGGCGTCGTCCACTTCGTCGGCCACGTACACCAACACGTCGTCGTCGTCGCTGAGCGCGACGGCAACCATGACAAACACGGCAAGCTCATCGTCGAGCGCGTCGGCAACCTACACCAACACAGCGTTGTCGTCTGGAAGCTCGAGCCTGACCTATACCAATACCGCCAGTACCTCGGTGAGCTCGACGGCAACGGCGACCAGTACGGCGACGTCCTCGGTGACATCGTCTAACTCATACACGCAGACGGGCTCTTTGTCGGTGACCGGGACCACTACGCTTACCAGCACGGCAAGTTCCTCGGTGAGCGCATCGGTGTCGAACACCAGCACGGCGACTTCATCGATGAGCTCCAGCGGGACGTACAGCACCAGCGGGACGTCGTCGGGGAGTTCATCGGGCACCTACACAAACACGGGCTCGGTTTCTGCGACTTCCACCGCCACGGTGAGCGTGACCGGGACGTCGTCGGTGAGTTCGAGCGGGACGTATACCTACACGGGGACGTCGTCGGGGAGCTCGAGCGTTACGTACACAAATACGGGGACGTCATCGTTGAGTTCGAGCGGGACGTACACGTATACGGGGACGTCATCGGGGAGTTCGAGCGTAACGCGCACCACTACGGGGACCTCATCGGTGAGCGCATCGGTGACGATGACGATGACCGGGACTTCATCGGGAAGCGCGTCAATGACCGTGACCAACAGCGCGACTGATTCCGGCGGGACTGGCACCGGCACGACTACCCTCACCCAGATGTTCAGCACAAGCGGGACGGTCACCCAAACGGACACGGCGTCCTCGACTGTGAGCCAGGCGAGCCCAGTTTCCGGCACCCAGACCGTAACCGGGACACAGACCGTGACGGGCACGGCCACCACGAGCATGGTTCTCCGCCCGATACCGGACGATGATTGTACGTCGAACGCGGATTGCAATCCGCCCGGTCCTTTCGCTTCCTACTGCTACCTGAGTGGTGCTCAGTGCACCAATGATAGTTCATGCAATTCGGGTATCAAGCAAGGCGACTTCTGCCGCTTCCTCAACAGCAGCGATGGGGCCGGTCACTTCCACGGCGATGTCTGTTCAGACGACGCCACCACCATGACGTGTCGTTACCAGGCTAAGAGCTGCACGAGCGTTGCCGACACCAGTTGCGGGGTGGGGGACTACTGTGTGTATGGGACGCCGGCCAAGATGTGCCAGAGCAGCGGCCTGTGGTGCGGCGACAAGGTCCCCCTCCGATCATGTGACAGCGACAGCAACGATGCCTGTGTTCCCGCCACCTCGCGCTTGATGATGGTCAAGAACGCTGTTCGGCGGGTGGTACTGGAGCACGCCTACGACGACTCGGCGGTTGTGAAGATAGGGCAGATGCACACCTTCCAGGCTGGTGTGGCCACGTCCTCCACTACTGCTACGTCAACCAGCACCGATTATCTGTTCCCGTATGTGAGGTTGGACACATCGGTTGGCACCTCCACGCGCACCGAGGAAAAGTTCCTGCCCAGGAGCGAGCTGTTGAAGGGCGTTGACTCGAATGGGAAGCCTTGCTTCTCGGAAAGCGGCGGACCGGGCCCGAGCATCGGCACCTGCACCATCGACTATAGCGGCGGGGGCGCGGTGGTGGGTACGCCGGCTGTCCAGTATACCTTGCAGAGTGGCAGCAAGAGCCGCTATGCGGTGCCCACGGGTGATGGTAAGACCTACGCTCGGCAAGATGCCGCTTGGTGTGGAATGCTGTGCCCATTCTCCAGCGGCAGCACGGCAGGTAACGGTCTGTACGAGGGTAGCTACTATACGTTCAGTTACACTTGGGGCAAGCCGGCGGCGTCTGGGCTAGGGAGCGTTGGGCAGCCGCACTACGAGACCTATTACCGGGGCAAGTCATACTCAGACAGCAACGGCATCTGGTATCTGATGGACGCCGAGCGCAGCGAGAAAGTCAACGAGAATAGATACGGCGCCAACGAGTTCACCGGTTCCCAGTGGAGTAAGAGCGTGGAGTACCCACTCCCGCTCTTCGGCATCAGCGATCCCAGCTTCGCGACTGCCGCTTGTAGCACCTCGAATGGAGCCCAGTGGGACTCCAACGTGGTGCCGATGGTAAATAGCACGAGTTTCCGGAGCAACAGCAGCTTGACGCCCACCCAGAAGGCGTTGCTGAACGCGGCGCGCTTGGACAAGGCTTCCTGGGGTGGGTTCTACGCGACTGGCAACATCGAGCCTGTGTCCTGCGCTCTCGATGGTCCGCAGAGCGTGGCTGGCTACATGTCGACGGTACAGACCAACGATTTCAAGGCCGATGGCAATGCCAATCCATGCTGGGGGAACCACGTCCTGCTCGTGGTGGACGGCTTGCCCCGCGGTCCAGGCGACCTGGCCGGCTTGCCGCCGGACCCAGACCACCTGAGCCAGTATGTCGACTGCTCGGCAGACGCGTGCATGTACTCCGCGTCCAACACCAGCCTTTCAGGCTGCGTCTGCCCGGCTGTGACCAAGGCCCGGGCGCTCGCGGCATCCGGGGTCAACGTGCACGTGATCGCGGCCACCACAGATCTGACCTCACTCAACAACTACGCCGCCAAGACGCTGAACAACATCGCTCGGGCCGGCAGCACCAGTACCAGCTTCATCAATATTCCACGCTACGCCGCCAGCGAGGACGAACTCTACTACTGGCTGAACTATGAGATGAAGGAAGCCCTGCGGGTCACGCTGGCTACCACCCCGGCCTCGGCTGCCAGTGGGTCGCAGACCATGCAGGGTATCACGGTCGGGAACATGCTTTTCCAGACGACGGTTGAGCTGCCTGAATGGAGGGGCAACCTGGTCGCCTTTGGCATAGGGACGGCGACCACCACCACCACGGGAACCGCCACCGCCACCACATACGCGACTCAGCTAGCCTGGGACGCCGCGACCGTGAACACCTTCACGGTGCGGCCCGGTTTCCCGCCCAGCCAAGACCAGCAGCAGGCGTGGACGCAGCGCAATGTCTTCTTCTCGGACGCCTCGGGGAATGTCAAACAGATTCACGTGGACAGCGGCAGCAATGGGACCGTGACGATACGTTCCGACGCCATCGATGCCCTCTATGACCTGAAAATGGGTGGAACCAAGGAGGAGACCGCGCTAATCGTGCAGTGGATGCTGGGCAAGATCGATCCGAACGACACCATCGATTACAAGCCGCTCAACCCGGCGGTGATGGGCAGTGTGCTGAACTCGATGCCCATCGATGTCGGCCCGCCTGGGCCAAGTGGCATGCCTGGCGGCAACCACTTCTGGCACGTCTATGCCAGCCGGCCCGAGCTGGTCTACCTGGGCGCCGACGATGGCATGCTGCACGCCTTCTATGCAGCGAATGGCCAGGAGGCATTTGCCTTTATCCCGGCTGACATGGTTCCGGTCATCGCCAAGCTCTACGCCCAGGGCGGCCAGCGCTACAGCCCGAACGACCACGTCTACGGTCTGGCCGGATCGCCGAAAGTGAAGAACGTGTGTGTGGCCAACTGCTCGGTAAAGACCTGCAGCGACGATCCGAGCGCCGACTATCCGGACACTTGTCCGCAGTGGAAGACGATCCTGATCATGGGGACAGGTATGGGCGGCAACCGTCCCTTTGCTCTTGATATAACCGATCCAGTCGAGTCCAGTACGGCCACGCTGGACAACGATTCCTTGCTGTGGCACGCGGGCTACAAGAATGCGAGCGGCATCTCCACCTCCGCTTTGGGCGAAACCATTTCCGTGCCCGCCTTCGCGTACAACCGGACGACCGGCGACTACCGTGTGCTCATGGCCTCGGGCAATCCCGCGTCGGGTGGCCCCACGCTGATCGAAACCAACCTGTTGAGCGGCGCTTCGGCGGGGGGAGCGACGATCAACGAAATAGGTGGCTGCGCGCAGACATTCGAGGTGGCCGCCGATGTGGCGACCGCGCGTGACAACTACGGGGCCACCCCCGACCAGAACCTGGTGGCCACCTATGTGGCGGACACCTGGGGCACGATGCATCAGTACTATGGCGCGTCTCTGACCAGCGCGACGCCATTCGCCCTCGGGTGCACGCAACCGCTGCACTTCTCGCCTGCGGTCGTGCAGCTCAACCGCAACAACCCGAACAGCAACGACAACACAGTCTACCTCGCGCAGGTGACGAACTCCATTCTCGACCCGAACACCGTCCGCTCTGGAACCGCTTCCGAACTGGTGGTGGCAAGGCTGCTATCGGTCGGCAACACACCTCCCGCGCCCATCCTAGACACGAAGTTTGGCACCGGCGGGTTGTTCACGCTTAGGGCGGGTCAGGAACTGTGTGGTGTCACCACTGGCAGGGCGAGCACCGACGCGAGCTGCAGTGCGAACGGAGGAGTCGCTCTGCCCACGACGGCGCGGCCCACGGGCACGCCGGTGGCGGTTCTGCTCTCCGACGGAACTGGCTTCCAGCTCTACACCACCTGGTACACGCCGCCCGCGGACAGCTGGGATAACTGTGCGGCAAGCTCGACCAACGGCAACAGCTACATCACGGTGCACCAGTTCCTGGCCCCCGGAAGCGGAGGCTGGAAGCAGCTCTACGGCGTCAAGATTTCGCAGCAGTATGTGACCGGGGTTCAGTTCGCGGGCACCACGCTGTTCATCACGTACGGCGACGGCACCGCTCCGGGGACGCCAACGGGCTTGGGCAACTTCAACCAGTCCTTCATCTCGGCGAGCCACTCAATGGGGAGATTGGCGGGCGACCGATTTGTCAGGACGGCCTGGACCGAACGGCTCGACTCCGAGTAGCGATCCGCTTTGATGTGGGAATGGCGTCCGGGTAGGGAAGTCACCCGTGGCGTGGGGCAACGTCGGTGGATGGGCGCACGCGCGCGGCAGACAGCCGCTCTTGGTCGTTGACACCCGCGGGTCAGGACTCGTAGTCTCATGCCTCAGCCCAGCGGCGAGAAGAAGGAAAGACGATGACCAAGGCGGAACTGATTGGGCGCGTAGCCTCGAAGAAGGATCTTCACCGTCACCTGACCAAGAAGACCATCGCACGAATCATCGACGTGGTTTTCACCGAGATTGGCGACTACTTCATCAGGGCGCGGCCCACCCGAACGGCCTCCCGGACCGCGCCACCACGCTTTTCCTATCCGGGTTTTGGTACCTTTACCAAACGGCGTCGGGGTGCGCGCATCGTGCGTAACCCGCGCAACGGCGAGCCGATTCAACTCCAACCGCAGTCCACCATAGTTTTTTCGCCTGGCCAGGAGCTGAAGGGCCTGCTCAACCGCGACGTGCGCGCTACTGCGACCCACGCCGCTTTCTCGAACGGCTAGTCTTGCCGCCGGCGCTCTTCGAAGCGCAGCAGCTTGGCGCGCAGCTCGTCGAGCTGGGTTCGCTGGGCGGGCTGGTCAGCCAGGTTCTTCTGCTGTCGCGGATCGTTGGCCAGATCGAAAAGCTCCCAGCGTCGTTCGCTGATTTTGTGGGTGAGCTTCTTGCCGCCTTCGATGACGGTAACCTCGTGTGAGGGAGTCGCGGTGGAGGGCAGCAGCTCGGCGAAGATCGGTCGGCTGGACAACGGTTTGCCCTCGATATAGGGCAGCAGGCTGCGGCCGTGGAAGCTGGGCAGGGGTGTGGCGCCCACCAGGTCAACCAGGGTCGGTCCCAAGTCGATGAGCCCGACTTCGTCGTCGATCACCGAGGCTTTCTGCCCGGGCACGGCGACCAGCAGGGGCACGCGTAGTTGCTCTTCGGTGAGATCCTGGCCGTGGAAGTAGCGTTTGTGCTCGCCCCACGCCTCGCCGTGATCGCCGAACACGACCACCGCCGTGTTGCGGTCCAGCTTGGTCTCTTCCAGGGTGGCGATGATCTTGCCCGCCCATAGGTCGGCGAATGCGATCTCGTAGTCGTACTTCTCCTCCAGTCCCTGCACGCCCGACAGCGAGGTGGGGAACTCAGGATGCTCCATGTAGCTGGAATGCGGCTCGAAGAGGTGCGTCCAAAGGACAAAACGTTCGCCGGTTTGTGCGGCCTGGCGCAGGCGCGCGATCACCCGCGGGACGATGCGGGGCGAGGGGATGTCTTTGTTCGAATCGGCGATGCTCTTGGCACCGTCGTTGGACCATTCGGCAAAGCCCTTGGCGAGGCCCCGATCCGCGGTGAAGAAGAAGTGCGAAAAGATGCCGATGGGGCGCAGACCCGCGGCGGCCAGCGGCTCGAAAAAGGTGTGGTTGCTGGGCAGCAGATTCGAGTAGTTGAGCGATTGCTTTTGCCAGGCGATCTCAGAGGGATAGCGCGAGGTCACCACCGACGGAAACGAGCGCGGGGTATTGGGCGCCTGGGCCCACACATGGGAAAAGCGCGTGCCCCGCTGGGCGAGCGCGTCCAGAGTGGGGGTGAGCGAGCGGCCCGGCGGCCGGCGGTAGCCCGCCACGCCTAGGCGGTCGGCGCGCAAGGCATCGATCGCGATGATCAGGATGTTTCCGGAAAACGCGCCCGGCCGGGCTGGCGCAGCCTGCGCGCTGGCTGCGGCTGGATCGCGGTTGGCCGTGGCCGGCTTGGCGTCGCCGCCTTGACAGTCTTGGTCGATCCCGTCGCCGGGAATGTCCTCGGCGCCGGGAAAGACGTCGGCGCGCGAATCGTCGCAGTCGCCGCCGCCGAAAAGCGCCGAATAGCCGTCGTGGTCGCGATCGGTCAGGTGGCGCGCCAGCTTGAGGGCAAAACGCAGGCCCCAGCTCGCATCGGTGATGGCGGCGTAGCTGGGTGAGCTATCCGGGATTTGGCTACCAAGCGCGAGCAGCGCGAGCACCGCGACCGCCACGCCGACGCGCAAGCCGCGGCTGGGCAGGCGCGCACGCAGCCGCTGGCCCGGGGCTAACCCGTACCAGAAGACGCCGTGGCCAGCGGCCAGCAGCAGGGCGACCAGGGCAGAGTGCAGGGGCCCGAGATCGAGCACGCGCCAGTCGGCACGCGACAGGGCCGCGACAAAGGCGAGCACGCCTGCCGCCGCAAAGGCGATCAGCAACAGGCCCGTGGCCCCCAGACCACGGGGCGCGGGAAGATAGCGCGTGCGTCGGGCGACGAGGCGCGCGCAGGTCAAGCCGGACAGCGCTGCCACCGGACAGAAGGCCAGGGTCAGCCCCGCGGTGGCAATCACGGCCAGCTTGCGGCTGGCCATCTCGGCCACGAAAAGTCCGTGAGCCGCCCCGGCGCCTGCCGCCATGACCAAAGCCGCGGCGGCACAGCCCAGCACGGCCGCTGCCGCGCGGCCATCCAATTCGCGATTTTCGTGCAGTGCGCGCCAGCCACCGGGTATAGCGGCTGCAGCGGTGGCCACAGCCCATCCGACAAAGGCGCCCAAGCACAACCCCGCGGTTCCGTAGAGCCCCGCAGCAAGAGCCAGGACTTCGAACGGCCGACTGCCGCTGCTGCGCGCGAAGACCAAGCATGCGTCCAGGATTCCAGCGCCGAGAGTCCCCGCGAAGGCAGACGCACCGCTCGGCCAGTGAAAGCGTGATGAGGGCTGCTCGACCATTCAGTCCCGGAGAGTAGCACTACCGGAATCGGTTGCTATCTACCGCGCGCTCTTGACCTTTGACCCAAGTACGCGGTACCTCGATGTCCGTGTTTCACCGAGTTCGTCTGACAGCGACATCCGCCCTGTGCTGGGCGGCGTGTCTCATGCTCGACAGTGGCTGCGGCCGGAGTGGACGGCCGGGGGCGCAAGCAGCCTCGGCGCTGCCCGAGAATCGATCGTCGTCGCCTGCCCCGGCCCGGCCAGCGGTCGACCTTGCGGGCTATCGACTTTCGTACGATCTGGTGGCCAACCGTGTTCATGCGGTGGAACATCGAGCTGGTCGCCTGGTGATCGCGGCTGGTGGCGCCGGGTTTCTCAAGTTCATCGACGGTGGCTGGAAAGGATCGTGGCTTGCACTGCAGAAGGACGGCGCAACACCGGTGGCCTATGTGGCCGGGACTTCGGCTGCCTTTTCCTTCCCAGCGGACGCAGACGGCGATGGTGTGCTGGCCGCAGGCAGGTCCGAGTTGCAGTTGACCCTGAGCATGCGTTCTCTGGTCCCCAAGCAGCGCTTGTCTGTGTTCATCAATGAGCATCCGGTGGCAACCCTGGACGTGGAACAGGCCTTCCGGTCGTACGACGTCGCTGTCCCGGCCGCGACCCTCACCCTGGGCGACAACCGGATTCGGCTCACCTTCCGCTCGGCGGGTGCCATCGCAGGGGGCAAGCGCGCTGCCGCGGCTATCGCCGCCATCGAAATAGGAGCGCCGAGGCCGGCGAGTCCCACCAGTGCCGCCGATCGTGTGGGGAGCCCGTCGGCTCTGCCAGCCGCGCCTTCGGAGATCGGTGTGACTGAAGCTGAACTGGGCGGCACCCGACACCCTGCGCTGGTCGAGCCCGGGGCATCGCGGCTGTCTTTCTATTTGCAGGTGCCCGCGCAGGCCAAGCTCGCCCTGGCCTATGGCTCGCGTGCGCCGTCGGCTTCTGTGGCGGTGCGGGTCGCCCGCGATGGTGCCGCCTTGACCACGCTCTTCGAGGGGCCCTCCAACGGTCGTTGGACCGAGGGAGCTTGGGATCTGACACCCTTTGCCGGCCAGGCAATTCGCCTCGATCTTTGCGCGCGTGGGGGCGGCGTGGATTGGGGCGAGCCACGCCTGATGGTGCGGGCCGCAGCGCCGGCAGCGGCAAGACCACACAAGTTCAACCACATCTACGTCTGGATGATCGACACCTTTCGCGCCGACAAGATGCACGCATACAACCCCAAGACCAACGTGCTGACGCCCAACTACGATGCCTTTGCCGCCGATGCCACGCGTTTCGCCTGGGCTCAGGTGCCAGGCACCTGGTCGCTGCCATCACAGGCGTCGATGCTCACCGGGGTCTACCCGCGCGTGCACAAAGCCACCGTGCACGAGTCCAAGATCTCGCGCGAGGTGCCCTTTGTGGCCGAGCAATTCAAGAAAGCCGGTTTTCGCACGGCCATGTTTTCCGCCAACGGCTACGTCTCGCCCAAGTGGGGATTTGACCGTGGCTGGGACGAGAATCGCAACCTCATCCGCGAGAATCTGCCCAACAACGCCGAGACCCTGTGGGGCATAGCCAAGAAGTGGATCGTGCCCGGCAAGGCCAAGCCACAATTCGTGTACCTGGCCGTGATCGAGCCGCATGTCATCTACAACCCGCGCAAGGAGTTTCTCCTCAAGTACTGGGACAAGCCGTACAACGGCCCCATCAAGCCGGTGCTCACCGGCATCCAGCTCGGCAAGATCAAACAAGGAACCCTCAAGGTCAATGCTACTGACAAGGCGTACCTCGAGGCGCTGCACAACGCCGAGATCACCCAGAGCGACTCGGCCTTCGCGGCCTTCATCCAAGACCTCAAGACCGCGGGGCTCTATGACACGTCCGCGGTGATCGTGATTTCGGATCACGGCGACGAGTTCTGGGACCACGGCGACTGCGGCCATGCCCAGGGTGCGCATCAGGAATTGGTGCACGTGCCCTTCATCATCCGCGCGCCCGGCTTGCTGCCGGCA
>Ga0182027_10010448_pt1 | contig 13201 bp, 13 predicted proteins | sample 712E1DmetaG_FD_121300 | JGI IMG/M metagenome (GOLD analysis project Ga0182027, IMG submission 121300) | Permafrost microbial communities from Stordalen Mire, Sweden - 712E1D metaG (Illumina Assembly) | ecosystem: Environmental > Terrestrial > Soil > Wetlands > Permafrost | place: Sweden...
ATCATCTGTCACGGCAAGTCGAACAAAAAGGCGATCATGAACGCCATCCGCGTCGCCGGCCAGTTTGTCAAAAACGACACCAATCGCCTGATTCAGGAAGAAATTCAGAAACATCACGCCGAAAGCGCGCTTTCCGAAGAACCTCCTAAAGTCCAATTAACTGTGTAGTCGATGTCGAATAAATCCTTTATCCACATCATCGGAACGGGCGCGTACGTGCCCTCGAAAGTCCTGACGAACCGCGATCTCGAGAAAATGGTGGAGACCTCGGATGAATGGATCACGACGCGTACGGGCATCAAAGAGCGCCGCGTGGCTGCCAAGGATGAAGCCACCTCCGATCTGGCGATCCGGGCGGCCAAACGCGCGATTGAAGATGCCGGCATCAAGGCCGACGCCATCGAGCTGATCATCGTGGCGACCGCGACTCCCGATATGTTTTTTCCGTCGACCGGCTGCTTTGTCCAGAAGGCGCTGGGCATCAAGGAGGCGGTCAGCTTCGACGTCTCCGCCGCCTGCAGCGGGTTTCTCTATGCGCTGGAATCGGCCAAGGCGCTCATGGAATCGGGCCCTTATAAGACGGGTCTCGTGATCGGCGCGGAGAAACTGTCGGGCATCACGAACTGGGAAGACCGCGGCACCTGCGTTCTCTTCGGCGACGGGGCCGGCGCGGCCGTTCTGCAGAAGCGCGCCACAGCGGGGGGAATTCTCTCGACCTATCTGCGGTCGGATGCCAGCTATACCGATATCCTAAACGTTCCCGGCGGAGGCTCGCGCGCTCCCGGGACACGGGCGCACATCCATATGGAAGGCAAAGAGGTGTTTAAGCTCGCCGTCCATAAAATGATTTCGGCGGCCCAGGAAGCGCTTAAGCGCGCGGGCAAGAAGGATTCGGACCTGGCGCTGCTTATCCCGCATCAGGCCAATTTGCGGATCATCGAAGCGATTGCTCAGCGCGTGGACATCCCGCGCGAGCGGGTTTTTGTGAATGTGGACAAATATGGCAATATGTCGGCGGCGACGACGATCGTCGCCCTGGATGAAGCCCGCCGGCAAGGCCGGGTGCGCAAAGGGGACCTGGTCGAGCTGATCGCGTTCGGCGCGGGCCTCACGTGGGGGGCGGCGGTTGTTCAATTCTGAAAGGACGTCATCCCCGGCGGGTTTTGGCCGGGGATCCATGGATTCCCCGCCACAGGCCGCGGGGAATGACGAGGGTGTATGAGTAAAATCGCATTTCTTTTTCCGGGGCAGGGGTCGCAGACGGTCGGCATGGGCGTCGAACTGGCCGAACGGTTTACGGAAGCCCGTGCCGCGTTTGACCAGGCCAGCCAGGTGCTCAATTGGGACCTTCTGCAGGCCTGCCGGGAAGGTCCCGAAGACCGTCTCCGGAAGACGGAGGTCGCTCAGCCGGCCCTTTATGTGACCGGCTACGCCGCTTTTGCGGTCCTGCGCTCTTTGGGTATCACGCCGGACGGCGTCGCCGGCCACAGCATCGGGGAATATGCCGCTCTGGCCGCCGCCGGGGTTTTTGGATTTACCGAAGGGTTGGATCTCGTCCGCGAGCGCGGCCTTCTGATGCAGGCGGCTGGCCAGGAACACCCGGGGAGCATGGCCGCCATCTTGGGCCTAAGCCGGGAGGCGATTCAGGCGCTTTGCGATAAGATCCAACCGGTCCATGGCGTTTGCGCGCCGGTCAACTTTAACAGTCCTGAACAGATCGTTGTGGCCGGGGAAAAAGCGGCGATCGAGGCGCTTGGCGCCGCAGCGCCGGCCCAGGGCGCCAAGCGCGCGATCCCCTTGAACGTTTCCGGCGCCTTCCATTCGCCCCTAATGAAGGAAGCGGCTGTGCGGATGAAGTCGATCCTCTGCCGCGTTTCGTTCCGTGACGCGACCTGCCCGGTGGCGATGAATGTCGACGGGCAACTCCGTCAGGACGCCGCCTCCCTCCAGTCCGCCTTGGCGCAGCAGCTCGATCATTCAGTAGAATGGGTCAAGAGCGTTGAAGGCCTGCGGGACGCCGGTTGTTCCATTTTCGTGGAGTGCGGTCCGGGGCGGGTCTTGAGCGGCCTGCTCAGGCGGATTGATAAAGGGCTCAAAGCCTATTCAACCGAGACCGCGGAAGCTCTGGAGGAAGTTCGCAACGCTCTGTCTGTAATCCGGAAGGGGGCTCGATGAGACTTAAGGATCAAGTGGCTGTGATTACCGGAGGCGCGCAGGGGATCGGCAAAGCCATCGCGCTTCAATTCGCCGCGGAAGGCGCCAAACTCGTTTTATCGGACATCGATGAAGCGGCGGTACAGGTCACGGCGGCGCAGATCGCGAAAGAAAAAGGGGTGGAAACGCTGGGAGTGAAAGGCAATGTGTCCCTGTTCACAGACTGCGAAAAGCTCGTCGATGCGTCGCTTGACAAGTTTAGTCGAATTGATATACTCATCAACAACGCAGGAATTACAAAAGATAATTTGTTGATGCGCATGAGCGATGATGAGTGGGATGCCGTCATCGCTGTTAATTTAAAAGGGGTCTTTAACTGCACCAAGGCGGCCATCCGTCCCATGATGAAGGCCCGGAAGGGCCGCATCGTGAACATCGCCTCGGTGGTTGGGCAGATGGGCAACGCCGGCCAGGCCAATTATTCGGCCTCCAAGGGCGGCGTGATCGCGCTGACGAAAACGTGCGCGCGGGAATTCGCCTCGCGCCACATTCTTGTCAACGCCATCGCTCCCGGCTTCATCCGCACGCGCATGACCGATGCGCTGACGGAAGAACAGAAAAAGAAGCTTCTCGAACTCATCCCCCTGGGCCGGCTCGGAGAGCCGGAAGACATCGCCAAAGTCGCTTTGTTCCTTTGTTCGGAAGAGTCTTCTTATATTACGGGTCATGTGGTATCCGTCAACGGCGGAATGTACATCTAGCGGCACAACACTGAAGGAGGGTTAGAGTATGGCGCAAGTACAGGATGTGGAAGCACGCGTAAAAGAAATCATTGTGGAGCAGTTGGGCGTCGATGCGTCGGAAGTCAGCACCCAGGCGTCGTTCGTGAACGATCTTGGCGCGGATTCTCTGGACACGGTGGAGCTCGTGATGGCGCTTGAGGAAGAATTCGACATTGAGATCCCTGACGAAGAAGCGGAGAAGATCCAGTCCGTCGGTCAGGCCGTCGACTACATCAAAGCCCACATGAAGAAGTAGGCCATCGCTCGAATCCTCTCTTCTCCTTCCAGACGTCCTGGAGGGCCGTTGATTCAATAATCATGAAACGTCGCGTGGTGATCACCGGTATGGGGGTTGTGACCCCCATCGGTATCGGCAAAGAAGCCTTCTGGGACTCGCTCAGGAACGGTCGTTCCGGGGTGGGCCGCCTCACGTACTTTGACGTTTCCGATTACACCTGCCAGATCGATGCCGAAGTGAAGGGCTTCGATGCGGAAAAGTATATCGACAAGAAGACGATCCGGCGCATGGACCGCTTCACGCAGTTCGCCTACGCGGCGGCCGACTTGGCCGTCCGGGACGCGGGGCTGGATACCGCCAAACTCGACATGGACCGTGTGGGGGTCATCGTCGGTTCCGGCATCGGCGGCCTTTCGACCATTGAAGAGGAGCATACGACCCTGCGCGAGCGCGGAGCCCGCCGCGTCAGCCCCTTCCTCATTCCCAAGCTCATCGCTAATATGGCGCCGGGCGAGATCGCGATCCGCTGGGGTTTTACCGGGCCGAACTATGCGGTTTCGAGCGCCTGTGCGACGTCGAACCACGCCATCGGAGATTCGCTGCGGATGCTCCGCTACGGCGACGCCGATGTGATCGTGGCCGGCGGCTCCGAAGCGGCCATCACGCCTTTGGGGTTTGCGGGCTTCTGTTCGGCCCGGACGCTCTCGACGCGCAACGACGCGCCGGAAAAGGCTTCGCGTCCCTTCGATAAAGACCGCGACGGATTTGTGATGGGGGAAGGCGCCGGGATCGTGGTCCTTGAGACCCTCGAGCATGCCCGGGCCCGCGGCGCGAAAATTTATGCGGAGCTGGCCGGCTATGGCGCGACGGACGACGCCTACCATATCACCGCCCCCGATCCGGAGGGCACCGCCGCCATCAAAGCCATGCAGCGCGCGCTGGCGGATGCGGAAATCAAGCCCGAACAGGTGCAGTACGTGAATGCACACGGCACCTCCACCGTTTTGAACGACAAAACGGAAACCAAGGCTTTGAAAGCCGTATTCGGGGCCCATGCCAAAAAGCTGGCGATCTCCTCGACCAAGTCTATGACCGGGCATCTCCTGGGCGCGGCCGGCGTCGTCGAGCTGGCGGCCACCCTTCTTTGCATGGAAAACAAGATGGCGCATCCGACGATCAATTACGAGACGCCGGACCCGGAATGCGACCTCGATTATGTGCCGAACAAGGCGCGCCCGATGGAAATCGCCTGCGCGCTCTCCAACTCGCTGGGATTCGGCGGGCATAACGCGGTCCTGGTCGTGAAAAAGTATGTCGCCTAAGGGGCCCGTCGCCGGGACGGCGAAGCTCGAAAAGATTTTAGGCGTCAAGTTCAAGAACAAGGCCCTTTTAGAGGAAGCTCTCACGCATAAATCCTTTGCGATGGAGCAGGGGGGCAAGGTGGCGTTCAACGAGCGCCTGGAGTTCCTGGGCGACAGCGTGCTCTCGGCGGCGGTGGCCCATTACCTCTTTAACCGGTATCCGGATGTGGATGAAGGGCGGCTCTCGCAGCTCAAATCGATGCTGGTGTCGCGGCCGAGCCTCACCGTCTGGGGGCGCGAGATCGAAGTCGGCCGGTACCTTCGCTTAAGCGACGGGGAGAACGCCACCGGCGGCCGCGAGCGGGATTCCATCGTCGGTAACGCGATGGAAGCCATCCTCGGGGCCCTGTATCTCGAAGCCGGATACGAGCGGACGCAGAAATTTATTGATAAGCTCCTGGCGAAGCGCAAACGCCTCGTCACGGCGGACCATAAGAGCCGATTGCAGGAATGGGCCCAGAAAAAATATAAAATTCCACCCAATTATGTGGTGAGCCGGAGTTACGGTCCTGATCATGCCAAGACCTTCGAGATCAACGTGATGATCTCCAGCGACGTCCTTGGCAGCGGCTCCGGCAAGAGCAAGAAGGAAGCGGAACAGGCCGCCGCGCGCGACGCCTTAAAGAAGATGAAAGATGTGTAGGGGGCAAATTTATGGATTATGAATTGACCGAAGAACAGCAGGCGATCGTCGAGACCGCCCGCGACATCGCCCAGAAAAAAATCAAGAAGGTCCGCGAGCATTACGACAAGACCGAGGAATTTCCCTGGGAGATCGTGGAAGAGCTCCGGAAAGCGGACCTCTTCGGCGTCTATATTCCCCAGGAATACGGCGGGCTGGGCGGGGGCGCCATGGAGCTGGTGCTTCTGGTCGAAGAACTCTCCAAGGCCTGCGGTGGCATCGCGCTTTGCATGGCCGCCACGGCTCTCGGCGCCTACCCGATCCTTCTCTATGGCAACGAAGAACAGAAGAAGAAATATCTGCCGGACATCGCTTCCGGCAAGCGCCTGGCGGCCTTCACGATCACCGAGCCTGAAGCGGGGTCGGATGCGACGGCGGCCAAAGCCACCGCGAAGCTCGAAGGCAACCAGTACGTCCTGAACGGGACGAAATGCTTCTGCTCGAACGGGAAAGCCGCGGAAATCTATTCGCTCTTTTTCTCCACCAACCCGGCCCGCGGCGCCCGCGGCGTTTCGTGTTTTATCGTCGAGAAAGGGACGCCCGGCTTTGAATTCGGCCGCAAAGAAGAGAAGATGGGGATCCGCGCCAACTGGACCTATCAGCTGGAGTTCAATAACTGCAAGGTCCCGAAAGCGAGCTTGCTCGGAGGAGAGGGCCGGGGGCTGCTCATCGCCCAGACCACCTTTGACGTGTCCCGCCCCGGGGTCGCGGCCCAGGCCCTGGGCATCGCCACCGGCGCCATGGAAGAGGCGTTCGCCTATGCCCGCGTGCGGCGCCAGTTCGGTCAGCCGGTCATCAGTTTCCAGGCGATGCAACACAAGCTCGCGCAGATGGCCATGGAAATTGAAGCGGCCCGCGCGCTCCTGTATTGCGTGACCCGCGCCATCCAGAAGGGCGGCGAGGACAAGCGCTACACCAAGGAATCCGCCATGGTAAAATGCTTCTGCTCAGATGTGGCGATGCGCGTGACGACCGAAGCGGTCCAGATGTGCGGCGGCATCGGATACATGCACGATTTCCCGCTGGAGAAATTCATGCGCGACGCCAAGATTACGCAGATCTACGAAGGAACGAATGAAATCCAGCGCAACGAAATCGCCATGCACATGATCAAAGAGGCGGCCCGCGCCGGGACAGGCAAGAAATAAAGCAGAGCTCAGAACTCAGAGTTCAGAAAGTTACACCATGCATATAATCGTCTGTATCAAACAAACGCCGGCCACGGCCAATATTCAAATCGATTCGAAGACGGGGACCTTGAAGCGCGAGGGGATGGCGGCCGCCATCAACCCCTTTGATGAGTACGGCATCGAAGAGGCCGTCCGCATCAAGGAAAAGCTTCCCGGTTCGACGATCTCCGTGGTCACGATGGGGCCTCCGCAGGCGGAAGACGCCCTGCGCGACGCCATCTCCCGCGGCTGCGACGACGCCTTTCATGTGACGGACCGCGCCTTTGCCGGCGCCGACACCTGGGCGACCTCCTACACGCTCCAGATGGCCATCAAGAAAATTGCGGAAGTCAAAAACAGGCCCTTCGATCTCATTATCTGCGGCAAGCAGACCAATGACGGAGACACCGGTCACGTCGGCCCGGGAATCGCCGCCTGGCTCAATATTCCGAACGCCGCTTATGTCGGCCACGTGGAAGAGGTGAAAGAGGGCTCGATCACCGTCCGCCGCATGATGGAAGACGGCTATGATGTGCTGGAGCTACCGACGCCCGCTTTGATTTCAGTCATCAAAGAGATCAACGAACCCCGGCTGCCCTCGCTGAAAGGGAAACTGGCGGCGAAAAAAGCTGTGATCCCCAAGTGGGACGCTGCGGCGATTAACGCCGACAAGGCGAAGATCGGCCTGAGCGGTTCTCCCACAATTGTCGCCAAAAGCTTTAATCCTCCGCCGCGCAAAGGCGGCGAGAGGGTCGAAGGCGCTACACCCGAAGAAAAAGCCAAAAGGCTTGTTGCCCGGCTCAAAGAATTGAAGGTCATTTAACATGCCCAACCGCATCTACGTCATCAACGAGAAATGCACCGGCTGCACCCTCTGCGTCAAATCCTGCCCGGTCTCCTGCATCGACATGGTGCCGCGTCCGGCCGAAGACAAAGCGAAGGGTGTCAAGTGGCCGAAGCTCGCGGTAATTGATGAGATCAAGTGCATTTTCTGCGGCGCCTGCGTCAAAGTGTGCGACGACCTGGGAGAGAAAACCAAGAAGACCGACGTGTTCCACGCCATCGTCATGGAAAAGGAAGTGGTCGAGTCTTCGGGCCCGGTCATCGACCCTGCCCTGTACAAGGGGGTCTGGTGCTATGCGGAAGTCCGCCACGGGAAGCTCGTGCCCACAATCTTTGAGCTGCTCACGGTCGCCGGAACGCTGAATGCGGTTTTAAAGGAAGAGATTTCGGCCGTTCTGATCGGCCACAACGTGGCCCAGTATGCGCAGGAAATCATCGAGCACGGAGCGGACAAGGTGTACGTGGTCGATCATCCTGCCTTGGAGAATTTTGTCGACGAAGCCTATTGCGCGGCGCTGACCGAGCTCATCAAGCAGGAAAAGCCGAACAAGCTGCTCTTGCCGGCGTCGACCATCGGGCGTTCCTTCGCTTCGCGCGTGGCCATCACCGCCAACACCGGCATCACCGCCGACGCCACGGAGTTTGCGATTGATCCCAAGACGCGCATGATGCACGCGACGCGGCCTTCCTTCGGCGGGAACCTCATGGCGACCATTCTCTGCGAGAAACACCGTCCGGAAATGGCCACCGTGCGTCCAATGTCCTTCGCTCGCGCGCCGAAGGTAGCGGGGCGGCAGGGGAAGATTTTGAAGGTGACGGTGGACCCGGCCAAATGGAATGTCCGCGCCAAGTTCAGGCAGTATGTCCCGGAGCAATCCAAACAGGAAGACATCACCTCCGCCGAAAAGATCGTCTCCGGCGGGCTAGGCCTTGGCAAGGCTGACGGATTCAAGCTGATCGAAGAGCTGGCGGATGTGATGAAAGCGGCCGTCGGCGCCAGCCGCGCCGTCGTCGACAAGGGCTGGATCCCGTACCGCCACCAGGTGGGGCTGACCGGCCGCACCGTGCGGCCCAAGCTCTACATCGCCTGCGGCATTTCAGGCGCGATCCAGCATCTGGCCGGGATGAGTTCGTCCGAATTTATCGTCGCCATCAACAAGGACCCGCAGGCGCCGATCATGTCGGTCGCCAACCTCGCGGTCGAAGGCGACCTTAACGAAATCGTCCCCGCCCTCACCAAGGAACTGAAAGCCCTGCAGAGCTGAGCCCCTTGCCGTCGCCCCGGCAATCCGTAAGCCGGGGCCCATCATGCCCATTTCCTGTCGTCATCCCCCGCGGTCAAAGGCGGGGGATCCATAGTCCAGCGCCGCCGTCGGGTACGTGCCCTCTCTCGCGCTCGGGTTTTTGGCGCCCGCTCGAATGGGACCGCCCACCCATCCTCCGCGTTCGCGGAGGCCTTCCCCATTCATCGCGGGCCTGTCTAACCCAAGCGTCTCGTTCGGTCCCATCCCCGCCGGCGGCGTGATCATTGCAGGCGGATAACGATCAGTCTTAGATTTCCCTTCTTAAATATGTTTTATTGATTTCTATGAGACAATTCAAACTAGTTGTCATATTCTTATTAGTTGGGTGTCTGCCCAGATTTGCATACGGTGTTCAACAAACTGACGGAGGAAATATTTCTTTCCTTGACTATGATGGGCAAAAACGCAACGCCCAGTTGACTTATAACTGTTTTGAGGGCGACTGTAAGACTCCATTCTTTAAGTATGGCGGTGGCATTAAAGTTGAAAGAAACAAGCCACCGCTATGCAAGCTCGAGCAAGCATGGGACCGGATAGTCGATCACGTCAATGCCGTGAAATTGCATGACGCCTACGAGGATATTGCCATTTATGCAAGCGATGGTGGGGCCACTGTGGATTTTAAAAACTACTTTCTCTTTAATCCAGAGAAGTGTACGGTAGTCGGTATGAGCCTTCAAGAAGGGCATCGAAATGCCGGCCGATGGGCTGAGGTGACAGGTAATTTTACTGACCCCCGGTTGTTTCCCGAACGGACTTTTTTATTGAAAATCAAGAATGAAGATACAGTTTTCAGTACAGTGCCTATCAACGTACGAGTGAATGATAAAGCCTACTTCTCTGACTGGAATGGCAAATGGATAGGAAGAGACTGAAATAGGAAAAGCCCCGATTTCTCGGGGCTTTTTTGGGTCGACTAACGTAGCCACCCCTTCAAGACAATATAAAGATACCTCGATCTATCTTCGAAATCAAGAGACCAAGAGGGGGTCCCAGGGGCAGGACTCGAACCTGCATCTCCGATCTTGAAGGGATGGTGGCTTACCAGTTAGCCCACCCTGGGCCCTCTTGGCCTTCACTACTTAGAGTAAAAAAGTGATTTTTTATTCATTTTGCGTCTGTGTGTGGCTCAATCGGCTAGGCGGCATAGTAAAATAATTTCATGCCTGCCTCCAACCCCTTCGGGGTTCTGGATTTTCTGGCCTGGGATCACGATTGGAACAATCATCATTATTCGATCCGTGACGTGAAGCGGGCGGCCGAGCTGATGCGGGAGGCAGGCGTCGGCTTTGTCCGGATGGATTTTTTGTGGTCGGACCTGGAACCCCAGGAAGGGCAGTTTGACTTCACGAAGTATGAAGCCCTCGTCGAAATTCTCTCCGGTCGTGGCCTGGGGATTTTAGGCGTCCTGCATTACAACCCCACCTGGCGCCAGGGTCCCTGGAACGCCGCGCCGGATTCTGCCGCTTACGGACGCTATGCGCGCGCCGTCGTGAAGCATTTCAAAGGCTCCGTAGCGCATTGGGAAATCTGGAACGAACCCGATCATCCGATCTACTGGCAGCCGCAGGACAACCTCGTGGCCTACAGCCGTCTCTTAAAGTCCGTCTATCCGTTGATTAAATTGGGAAATCCTGATGCAAAAGTGTTATTGGGCGGGCTTTCGAACGCGGTCCCCGATCATCTGAATCACATCTATTCCTTGGCGGGACGCAACAGCTTTGACATCGTCAACATCCATGCCTTCGTCTCGCCTTTGAGCGCCAATCCCCGGATGGACCTCCGGCATCTCTATCAAGAATTGCATCGGGTCATGCGGCATTTTGGAGATTCAAAAAAGCCGGTCTGGGTGACGGAGACAGGTTGTCCGGGCCTCCGATCTCCATCCTCCGTGCGGCCCTGGTGGCAAGGTCCGAATCCGGACGAGGCGCAGCAGGCCAGTTGGGTGAAAACGATGTATGCCGAAATGCTCCAATGGAAAGGCGTCGAGAAAATTTTCTGGGCATTTTTCCGGGATACAAGAAACCACTTCAAGGATGGCACGGATGGCCTGGGTCTGGTCCGTCACGATTTTACGCCCAAACCAGCCTATGCCGCCTACCAGGCGTCCGCCCGCCGTTTCACGTCGCGCTAGTGTTACTCGGGGGCGATGTGCAGCCGCTGGCCTGAATCCGGGCCAAAGGGGTCTGTCACGGCTTCCGTTTTGTGCGGGCCGCCGAAAAGGTCGTCGTCGTGGTTTTTCATGAGCGCTTGCCGGCTCTCCGGCCCGCCTTTGATGAAAGACGAATTATCGGATGACGGCATCGGAGCCAAGGCGGAAGCATCCGGGCTCTGGATTCTAGGCAAGGTCTGTGACGGTTCCAGGGACGGAGGCGCGATCAGCTTGCCCTGGCACAGATCGTCTGCAGTGCCGCAGCCCGAATTCGCGGCCCATACGGCTGGAAAACTGAGGCAAAGGAAAAGAGTCAACAACGGTTTTCTGATCATGGCGGGCCTCCCTGCTAACCATAATTTAAAATCTTTTCGACCGCTCCTGTAAAGACCCAGACCACGATGGGCCAAAAGACCCCGCTACCCCCAGCGGCTGCCCTACGGCTTGTTGAAAAGTTATCCACAACCCCTAGGGCTGGTAGGTTGAATTTGCATTGTTTTTCTGGAATTGGTACTCTTATCGCAATGCGGCTGAAGCGCCTGGAAATGGTCGGGTTCAAGTCCTTTGCGGACAAGACTCGCATTGAATTTGAGCCTGGCATTACGGCGGTGGTGGGTCCCAATGGCTGTGGGAAGTCCAATATTGCGGATGCCATCCGCTGGTCCTTGGGCGAGATGTCCGCCAAGAGCCTGCGCAGCCAGCAGATGCTGGATGTGATCTTTAACGGCACCGCCAGCCGCGCCGCTCAGGGGATGTCTGAAGTCTCTCTCACCTTTGACAACACCTCCCATCAGATCCCGCTCGATTACACGGAAGTCTCCGTCGCTCGTCGCCTGTTCCGCTCCGGCGAATCCGAATATTTCATCAACAAAACTCAGTGCCGCCTAAAAGACGTACGGGACCTGTTCCTGGATACCGGCATCGGCAACGATGGCTATTACATTATGGCGCAGGGGAAAATCGAATTTCTGCTTTCCGCTAAGCCCGAAGAGCGCCGCGAACTTTTTGAAGAGGCCGCCGGCGTTTCCAAATACAAAGTCCGCCGGGAAGAGGCGCTGCGCAAACTCGCCAAAGTTGAACAAGACATGCTCCGCCTGAACGATTCGCTCGCCATCTACAAGCAACAGATTGATTCCCTCGAAGCGGCGGTGCGCAAGGCGAGGCAACACCAGAAACTGCAGGATGAGCTCAAGAGATTGGAGATCTCCTCCCTCCTTCAGGGGCACCGAAAGGCGCAGACCGACTGGGAACAGATCCATATTAAGCAGGAAGAAGAAGCGAAGCGCCTGTCCGATTTGCGCGAGCAGGTGGCGACAAGAGAAAAAACGCTTTCCGAAGCCCGGGTCGGCGCCGAAACCCTTGAGGAAAGCGTGATTGAACTCCAGAGGCAGATCGCCCAGTGCGAGAGCGATTGGGCGAAAGCTGAGGCCGAAAAGACCGCCGCACAGGAGCGCGAAACAGAGCTGAAAGCGGCGCGCGTCCGCCTCGGGCAGGAGTCGGAGCAGATCGGCAAACTGGTCGAGGAATGGCGCCAGACGCATGCGGGCCTTGACGTGGAAATTAAAGAGATGCGCAAGCAGTTTCATGATCGGAATCAGGCGTACAAGCACGAGGAAGAAAAAGGCCGCCACGAACAGGCCGGATTGTTGAATCTGCAGAAGGGCCTGGAACAGGCCAAGACGCGGCTCCTGGAGCTCGTCCGGCTCATCAGTCATCACCGGAATGAAACCGTGCGGCTCACGTCGCTCTCCGTCCGCCATGAAGAAGCGTCCAAGGCGAAAGAGCGGGAACTCGAGAAAATCGGTCTGCGTCGCGGCGCGCTCGGTGAGCAGACGGCGCTGCAGGAAAAACAGGCCGTCGAGATTCAGGAAAAACTCCTTACCGTTCAGAATTCCCTGCGCACGATCGACGATCTTCAGCGCCAGGACCGGGCGGCCCTGGCGGAACTGGAACGGTCCATTCAGGACGGACGCGAGCGCTTGGCCCGCCTGGAAGCGGAAAAAATTTCTCTCGAACGGTGGCTCAACCAGGACCCTGTGGCGCTGGCCTCGGGCGCGCTTCGGCAGGCCTCTCTGCCAGGCATTCACGGTCCCATCAGTATGCTTTTGCGGACGCGCGGCCCCTATCAGCGGCTCCTTGACCGCGCGCTGGGCGACCGGGCGCATTACTTCGTCGCCGACTCGCTCAATGACGCGCAATCCGCCATTCGATTTTTGTCGGACGAGCGCAAAGGGTGGGCGACCTTTTTCGTTCTGGACCGGCTGACGCAGGAAGAGCACCTGCTTCCGTTCAGCGAAACCACGGGCAGCCGCTCCTTGGCGGAAGCGGTGGAGTGCGACGATAAATTCCGGCCGGTTTTGAATCTGCTTCTCGGCCGCACCTTCTACGTCGGAGAAACCCTTTTTGAAGAAGGCCTCCTGCGCGGCGGCGCCGATCCCGCCGCGGAAAGCTATCAGGCGACCCCCGCGGATCTCGGCCGCTTGGTCCAGGAACTGGCCGAGCTGCGCAAGACTCTC
>Ga0182027_10010449_pt1 | contig 13201 bp, 17 predicted proteins | sample 712E1DmetaG_FD_121300 | JGI IMG/M metagenome (GOLD analysis project Ga0182027, IMG submission 121300) | Permafrost microbial communities from Stordalen Mire, Sweden - 712E1D metaG (Illumina Assembly) | ecosystem: Environmental > Terrestrial > Soil > Wetlands > Permafrost | place: Sweden...
CTTGTTGTCTAGCGAGTAGCTAAAATTTTACAATTAAGATATATCTTATAATTTTGAAAAGATGATTAACACAATTGACGGATTCAAGTATCACGTTAAAATCATCAAAGCCTATTCAGATGACAAAGGCGATCTATACGTTAATGGGATAGCCTCTGGCACACTTGAGGATAGGGATGATGAGAGAATGAATGAAAGCGTATTGAATGACTTTGTTGACTCAATTAAGAAAAACGCAATGCCATTAACTGACGCACACCCGACTAATGGTCCAATCTTGGGACAAGTAGGCGAGGTTGTCGACGCGGAAGTAATGGATGACAAGGCTAACGAGGGTCAAAAATCAATGTTTATTAAGGCTAAGTTAGATAAAGATCATCCAGCAGTCCCGTACATGGTCAAACAAATACAAAAAGGCAAGAAATTTGCTTTTTCAATTGAGGGAACACAACCAGAAACAAGAACTGTCTGGTCAGATAAGCTTAAAAAAATGATAACTGAATACACTAAGGTTTTACCGAGAGCAATAAGCATTACGACAGAACCAAGTTACACGCCATCATTTTTATCTGTGATATCAAAATCATACAATCAACAATTAAAAAATAATTTTAATTTATTACTAAATAACATGACAAAAGCTTCACAAACTGAACCAATGGAGGTAACTGAAGAAGTGAAACCAGAGGTTAAGACTGAGGCTGTTGTTGAGGAATCGAAACCCGAGGTAACTCCAGAGGTTAGCGAATCGGATACACCAGCAGAGGTCAAGACCGAGGAAACTTCAGAGGAAGCTCCAGAGGAAGTAACAAAAGCCAAAAAGAGTGAAAAGGAAGATGAAGAAGATGCAAAAGACGCGGAGTCTAAGGATGAGGAAGAGGAAGATGCCACGACTAACAAAGCCGCAAAAGGTGATGCTATGCCCGATGGTTCATTCCCAATCGCAAACAAGAAAGACCTCAAGAATGCTATCCAAGCGTCTGGAAGAGCAAAAGACCCTGAGAAAGCAAAAGCTCATATAAAAGCTAGAGCTAAATCTTTGGGACTTGAGAAGCTAATTCCAGAAAACTGGAGTGCAAGTAAAGAGGCAGAGAAATGTGCAACAAAATCCGTAGATAAAGCCGCCAATGCGTCAGATGAACCAGAGGGAACGGAAAACGAGAATGACGAAGAGGAAGAGGAGGAGGATTCTAATACTGAAATGATGCAGATGATGTCTGCACTTGCTAAAGAAGTTATCAGTATGAAAGAAACCCTTGCTGCTCTTGTCGAGTCAGACAAAGAAGTTCATTCCCAAATAGGAAAGTCATTCGAGACGTTAACTAGAGTAACGAAATCTATAAATGACGATGTTGAAGTTCTAAAGGATACTCCGCTACAAAAGAAATCAAAAGTATTAACTGCGAAATCTTTTGACGAGCGAGCATCTGAAGCAGCTACACCAAAGACATTCCAGGATGTAGTCTCTAGTTTTATATAGACATAGGAGGTTTATATTTTTAGATAATAGAAATGGAAGAATTAAAAAAGATTCTTGCCAGCTATGATCAAGTGTTGAGCAAAGGTATCACGACAAGCTCCATAACGAGCGTGCCAGCAGCCTCAGCTTCAACCCTGACAGTTAGACAAGATCTCGATCCTGTAATAGTTAATATTGTAAATCGAGGAACACCATTCCGTGATATGGTTGCAAGATCGCAAGGACAAGGTGCTGCTGTTGTATTCAATACAGCAAGCTCACTTTATTCTGCTGCTGCAAACCCACGTGATATGGTATACGCAGATGGTGCATTACCAACTGCAAGAACAACCGCTTACACAACCAAGACAATTCCTTATGTCTCAGTTGGATATAGCGGATCGGTTACAGGTTTAGCACAAGCACAGGGCGAATCATTACTTGACCTTTATTCTGCTGAAGTTGAAAAAGGGACTCGTGCAGTCATTCAAGGTGAAGAGTGGTTAGACTTCTGGGGATCAAGCGCAACGACAGCTAATACAGCAGGTCTTTATCAATATGCTGGCCTTGATGAATTAATCTCGACTAATACAGTTGATGCGTTAGGTGGTCCAATTAGCAAAACATTAATTAACAAAGCAGTAAGATTGATTGCTCAATATGGTGGCATGGCTACTCATATCTTTGCTTCTATCAACACGGCTCAAAATATTAATGAATTATTTAATCAGTATTCACAGGTCATCATTAACGGTAATGATAGACAGAACCTAATATTAGGCAACTTGGTAAAGAAAATATCGACTGTGGTCGGTGAACTAGAGGTCGTAGGAGACTTTTTCATCAATCCAGGCAATACTTACCCATTAAAAAATGGTGCAAGTTCGACTCCAAGTGGAGCAACAACCTCTACAGTTTTCATATTGGCGATGCCATATATTGAAATGCGTGATCTGAAGAAGATCGGTATGGAGGAACTAGGAAGAGTTGCAGATTACAGATCATTCTATGTGAATGAATATACTGCACTAAAGAACACCGCAGAAAAATGGTGTGCAAAAATTGAGAATGTCGCAGAAGCGGCAATCTAATTTGAGTGTTTAGATTTGAGCAAGAGGGGGTGAATAAAACACCCCTTTTTGTGTTATAATACGTTACATATTTTAATACGCAAAATATGAAAACTGCTTTCATTACGGGAATCGCGGGTCAAGATGGAGCTTACCTCTCCGAATTACTACTTGAAAAAGGATACAAAGTTATTGGTGGTGATAGGCGATCTTCAAGATCGGCGTATAGCAGACTCCACGAATTAGGAATTGATGATAAAGTTGAAATATCAGACTTAGAACTAACAGATCAGTTTAACGTAACCGAGAATATAAGAAAGTACCATCCAGACGAATTATACAATCTGGGGGCGCAGTCTTTTGTTGGTAGTTCATTTAATGAGGCCGCTTCCACTTTTGAATCAAACACTAAAGGTGTTTTATACTTACTAGAAGCTATTAAGCAGTTTTCACCAAAGACTAAGATATATCAAGCTAGTACATCTGAAATGTTTGGTGATGTAGTCGAAACACCACAAAACGAAAAAACTCCATTCAACCCCCAAAGCCCTTACGGAATAAGTAAACTGGCATCCCATTGGCTAATTAATAACTATAGAAAGTGTTATAGTATATTTGCCGTATCAGGTATACTTTTTAACCATGAAAGTTCGCTTAGAGGGTCGGAGTTTGTAACAAAGAAAATAGTAGATTATATAAAACAACAAGACTTTAGCAGTCCGTTACTTTTAGGTAATTTAGATTCGAGACGTGACTGGGGATATGCTAAAGAATATGTTAAAGCTATATGGCTAATGCTACAAAACAAAGAACCAATTGATTATGTTGTATCTACCGGTGAAACGCATACAATTCGGGAATTCTGTGAAGAAGCATTTAAACAAGCGGGAATCAAACTATTCTTCCATAGTGTCGGTACAGATGAGGAGGGCATAGTAGACGGTAAGGTCGTGATAAGAATTGATCCCAAGTTTTACAGACCGGCAGAGGTCAATTTATTATGTGGTGATTCGTCTAAGATTAGGACCGAACTTGGCTGGACGCCGGTCGTTAAGTTTAAAGATTTAATATCCATCATGCTTAAATGAGGCTTTCGTTGTAAATAGCTAAAGCGATAAAATTTATTAATGGCCTAGTTTCCTATGGCTGGGCCATTTTTTAAATCATTCATAGGATTCATAGGAGGAAATTATGAAGGTAATTAGTAAAAAGTCGCCAACGACCTTTTTAATGTTTAATGGTGTTGATTATCAGTTTAGAGACGGAGTTTGTGAGATGCCAGACGATGTGGCATTACGAATAACCCAAATTAATCCCGACTATTCACTAGACAGAGGCTCCATGCCGGTAGCCAATTTTATTCCCTTTAACCCCGATACATGGACTAAGGATCATAAAAAACTGATCTGGGATGGACCGATAGGCTTTAATAACGGCTACGGATGTGCTTCGATGATGTATATTGAGGGCTTAAACGAGATTTGTGATCTTAGAGCGATAAACGGACAATGGCACGGTACTATCATGGATTACGCCTCGAAAAATCTACTAAATATAATTAATAAGCCAATAGATGCCATTGATTCGTTCTATGTTAAGTTTTTCCCCGCTAACAACTTTGGGGAACGTATTGCTGAAAGATTTATCGGCTATACAATGCTCGAAGCTTCTAAAATTCCCAACGAATGGGTAAATATAATTAACGAGAGATGCGAACGTGTTATTGTGCCTTGTAATTACATGAAAACAGTCTTTGAGGAGTGTGGAGTCAAGAGACACGTTCAAGTCGTTCCTTTGGGCCTTTGGCTTCCAAATTACCCTATACACGATAGAACTAGAAATGATAATGATTTTGTGTTTGGTATACTTGGAACTTTAACAATTAGAAAAGGAACTGATCTGCTTGTTAGAGCTTTTGATAAAACATTTCCTAAAGATAAGTACCCAAATGTCCACGTCTATATTAAAACACTTGGAGAGTTTGGTGCTAACTGGGCAAAGACAGCGGTTAGTAGGGACAGAATATCAATCAATAATGATGCGTTTTCACCTGAGGATAAGATATTAGAATTCTACGATAAGATTGACTGCTTTGTATTTCCAACAAGGGGTGAGGGTTTTGGCTTACCACCGCTTGAGGCGATGTCCGTTGGTGTACCTGTTATATGTACTAATTATAGCGGGCCTGCTGACTTCATGGACGAATCGTATTCATACCCAATAGGTTACAAAATGGCTAAGTTACCTCCAGAAGCGTACCCCGACACGTTAAAGGCGACTAATCAAATGTGGGCCGAACCAAACTTTGACGAACTCTGCGACAGAATGCTTGAGGTGTATACAAACCGCAAAGAGGCTAATCGTAAAGCTAAACTAGCCATGCAGACGATAAGAGAAGAATATAGCGTTATTAATACTGGTAAACAGTTATTAAATTATCTTAGTTCTAAATTCTAATGAGAGCAAAAAAATTTCAAAAGGAAAGCGTCGAAGAACCAACTATCCGTAAAGTTATAGGAAAAAGTGGATATATTTACAAGGGGGGAGAATACATGAGATTTGAAATGAATAACGAAATCTATGTAGGCAACGTGGATCTTGGTCAGGGTGCTTTGATAGGTAGCGTAATGAATAAAGATCAGACAAACGTTCGTAACATTAGTGTACCACTCAACAAAATAGAGGATTACTTATGAATAAAATAGCGTTAGTTCCAAACATACATGGAGTGAACTTCAAAGCTGTAGTAAACGATCTACAGGCTTTACACTTTGAGATTTATTGTCCGAAGGGATGGGGTATGGGACCAGAGAATCCGTCGGAATCCGAATTTGTAGAGGAGATATCAGTAATTGACTGGCTAACAAAACCGTCGGGATTCTTATTTGCTTTTACTGCGGATCAGTTTAACTTTTTTAGACGCATGACCCATGGGGATAAGATTGTTTTTATACCTGCTACTAAGTTTGAGAACTTACTAGAGAACTTTGACGACAACCCAATGTTAAGTCATGAACCGACTCATTACAGAAATTATACTGGTCGTAAGATGTGGTACTTTTACAGACCGACAATTGTTTTTCATGGAAAGGATATCCGTAAAAGTTTCGATGATAAAAAGTTGTTTCAAATGTATAACAAGTTTAGAGAGCGTGATTTACAAGGTCCTGCTGCTGCCGATGCTTTTCAAAACATACTACCACTAAAATATTATGGTGCAGACCAGCCGGACGGGTGGTTAAATCTGTTTGATAAGTCCAGAGTAATGAGCGAGGCGATGTTTCAAGTCTATTTCAAGTCCGCAGGATGGTGTGGGTGTACTGTACTTGAATCTATGCAACTTGGGACTCCAGTTGCTAGTCTGTCGTATATGCTTTATGACTCTAATTATCTTTTAAACAAGAGTAACTCGCTTATCTGCGATACAGTTGATGAACTAGCAGACAGAATAAAGAGTATGACTTTTGAGGAGTACGAAGCTATGAGTAAGCAGTGCCAAATAGATATTGAGGAAAAGATGAACGATATCAAACGTCGGGATAATTTATTTCATTTATTATTTCCATGATTAACATTTCAAAGCCAGATATAGGTAAAGATGAAATCAAGGCGGTAGTTGAAACTATGGAGTCGGGTATGATTGCTAGTGGTCCACTTGTTAGACAGTTAGAGGGTATGTTTTGTGGAGCAACTAAAACCGATTACGCACTAGCTGTTAATTCGGGAACTGCCGCTCTACATTGTGCATTGGAGGCTGTAAACGTCAGAGGATATGAGGTAATAACCACACCATTTACGTTTGTGGCTACAGCAAATTCTATACTTATGGCTGGTGGTACTCCTATTTTTGTTGATATCGACGATAGTTTCAATATCGATCCAAAAGAAATTGAAAAGGCGATAACTAATAGAACTAAGGCAATCTTAGCAGTTGATCTATATGGCAGACCTGCGGATTATGCGTCAATCAATAAGATTGCAAAAAAACACGGATTAGTAGTTATAGAGGATGCCGCACAATCAATTGGTGCTAGTTATGGAGATAAAATGGCTGGAAATCTGGCTGATATAGGGTGCTTCTCGATGTACGCAACCAAGAACGTAACTACGGGTGAGGGCGGCATGGTAACTACAAATAATGAAGGGTATGCACAATTTATAGATAGCTTTAGAAATCACGGCCAAGCAGAACGCTATGAATATAAGATGCTTGGATATAATTACAGACTTACTGATCTGGCTGCTTCTATTGGAATCGAGCAGATGTATAAACTGGATGCAATAACAAAGAGGAGAAGAGAGATTGCTAAGATGTATGAATATTATCTACCCGATACTGTTATAAAGCCAGAGCTAGTAGCTGGACACGTTTTCCATCAATATACAATTCGTACAAAAGATAGGGAGAAGATAATAACCGCTTTAACTAATAAAAGCATAGGTTATGGGGTTTATTATCCAAAACCACTACACAAATTCGCATATTTTGAATCAGACGCAAGCTGTTCTAAAGCGGAACAAGTTGCTGGTGAAGTTTTATCTATTCCAGTTCATCCATTACTAACAAATGACGAAGTTGAACTTATCGCAAGAACAATTAAAGAAGCTTAAAACCGCAGTTATTGGTTTCGGCAACATGGGAAAGAATCACTATCGAATACTTAGTGAAATTTCGAGCTGTAATGCGGTCTGCGATGTAGATACGGCTAAACTGAACAATCTACCGTGTGCCACCTATTCCTCGGTTTGTGAAATGCTACAGGGAGAAAAGTTCGATGCGGTTGTTATCGCGACCCCCACTAAATATCATCTTGATACTATTAAAGCCATTCAGGACAAAAACACAAGAATTCTGCTTGAAAAACCGATTGCTGAAACTATCACGCAGGCGAAGATGATAGAAAAAGAATACCCAAATGTTTTTGTTGGTCACGTCGAGAGATTTAATCCTGCTATTCTAAAATTCTTAGAACTGAGAGATAAGCTTGGAGATATACTTTCGTTTAGTTCTGTTAGGGTAGGCATAAACCCTCCTGCTTATATGAAAGCAGATGTAATGCTTGATCTTGGAATACATGATATAGATCTGGCTAACTTGATTATAGGCGGACACCCCGAATTTGTGGAGAAGCAATCAAGAATAGTTAATCCAAGAAATGTATCTGATATTGCCTCTATGGAAATTCGGTATAGTAGTGGGGTTATTGCGGTCATTCAAACAAACTGGATTACTCCCATAAAGATTAGACGAATTGAGATTACGGGAACTAGAGGATACGTAATGATTGATCTATTAGCTCAGACTTTAACCTTTTACCAAAAAGACAGACAAGAAATCTTAACGTACAAATGTCAAGGAGAGTCTTTAAGAAACGAACTTATTTACTTTCTAAACGAACCAGAGAGCAATGTGAAAGCGGCTATTCTGGCACTTAAAATATTAAACAACAAATTATGATACATCCAACGGCGATTGTAGAGGACTCGGTGATAGGAGCGGGAACTAACATCTGGCATTTTGCCATTATAAGAAGCGGTGCAAAGATAGGTAAAAACTGCGTAATTGCTAAAGGAGTTTATATAGATTCAAACGTAGAGATTGGGGACAACTGTAAAATTCAGAATAATGCTTCTATTTTTCACGGCGTAAAGATTGGAAACGGTGTGTTCGTTGGTCCTCACGTTTGTTTCACTAACGACCTCTATCCTAGAGCTGTAAATACAGATGGAAGTTTAAAATCAGAGACTGACTGGTCAGTGAGTGAAACTATTGTAGAAGATGGTGTCGCTATTGGTGCGAACTCAACTATACGCTGCGGAATTATTCTACATAAGAATTGTATGATAGGTTGCGGTTCTGTGGTGACTAAAAGCATAAAAGAGGGAGCTTTAGCGTATGGAAATCCAGCAGTTACTAATCGTTATCCATTTAAAAGATGAGAGATATTTTCTTCATAAATTATCATGTTGGAGTAGATCAGGCTCTGCTCGATGATTTAGAGGCTGTCGGTTGTACTGTTTATATGCCAGCTAATAATTGGGGTAGGATATCTTTTTATGCCGATTGTCTTCAATTTAAGAATCCGAATATTAAATTTATTACTTATGAAGAATTTTTGGCTCTTCCAAGATTAGCAATGATTATTCCATGCTGCCAATTGCTTAACGATATGAACAAGTTGGAGGCCGATAGAGGCGGTCAAGATGCGGTAATCTACATCACGGCTCAAGATGATTATGGAAAGTACATAAAGTCTGCGGACTATGTAATGAGTCACGACCTGATTTTCCATAGGCAAAACAAAGCTAAGTATAAAATGTTATATCTAAACAGACCTTCATGGACACCAGAGGTAGAAAAGGATTTTGAATTAGCTTATCAAAACAAAAGAATCAACTCATACATAAGCGATTTTCACACACACCCGCCATATCTTGATGGGGCAAGGATGGCAGATGAGTTTGCTTCTAAATACGGAGAGGTTAAGTTTTATGGTCACTTAGAACGTGAAGGGATAATACCCAGAACACAATTATTTAATGAAATTCTATCAAGTATGTTCACGCTTTGTTTTAAGGGGTCGGAGACATGGGGGCAGGGAGTATTGGAGTCAATGTTACTTGAAACTCCAGTAATCTTGTATAAACCATTCTTGACCTCTATGTTTAGTGAGTATCTTGTTAATGAGGATACGGCGATTATTGTGGATTCAGTTGATGATGCTTTAAATAAGGTTAAATCAATCAGTCTCGAAGAATACGAGACATTAGGCGTACAGGCTAGAGCAATGGCGGAACTTTTAACCTCACCAGAGCCTAGACGTAAACAATTATCTTGGTTTTTAAATAAAATATTATGAGAGTGGCAGTAACGGGACTTGATGGGTTTATTGCGAGGTATACAATCCTGGAGTTACAAAAGAGAGGACACAAAGTTGTCGGTCTTATGCGTCACACATCTAACAACCCCATTCTTAAGGATGTGGATATTTATTTGGCCGATATACGAGATTCTGCCGGAGTTTATGGAATGATTGAACACGTTGACGGAGTTATTCATTTGGCTGGACTTTTGGGTACGACCGAGAACATAAGACAAGCAGAACTTTTAAACGAGACCAACATAGGGGGTGCTTTAAATGTATTGAATGCTTGTGACAATTTTAAAACCCCGCTTGTTAATATTGCGGTGGGAAACTGGTATGAAAATAATCCTTACAGTATTTCAAAGACTACTGCGGAGAGGTATTGTTTAATGTACGCTAAATATTTTGGAACTCCAGCTAACGTTGTGCGTACGCTTAATGCTGTGGGACCTTATCAAAAATGGGGCAAGGTTCATAAGATAGTTCCGACATTTATTAACCATGCTTTAAGGAACGAACCTATTAATGTGTACGGGGGCCGTGATCATTGCTCGGTTATGGATTTAGTCTATGCTGGCGATGTAGCGAAAGTGCTTTGTGATGTCTTATTAAACGAAAAAACCTATGGAAACATATTTGAGGCGGGAACTGGCAAAGGATACAAAGTCTGGGATATAGCGCAAGATATCGTTAGGGTATGCAAGAGTAAGTCGGAACTTATAGAAGTTCCTATGCGTGCAGGCGAAAGTGAGGAAAGTGTGGTTGTGGCTAACAAACCGTATCCTATTGAATACAGGGACATCTGGGAGGTTATAAGCGAAACTGTAGATTATTATCGTGGTTGCCTAGAGAGTAGCTAAAACTTTAAAATTAAATATATATGTTAAACTTTCAAAATGGGATACGGGCCAAATGGGGTTGATGTCATAAATCCTAGTGATCCAAGCGATATAATTACTTGCTGGATACAACCAACGTCATATCCGAACCTTGTTGCTTACAATAACGATCCAGTAAAACAGCCCTATCTTGAATTCTATATCATGCAGGCTTGTGCGGCGGTCAATAGGATGTGTAATAGAAAATTTAATCTACAGCAAATGGATCAGATATTCTTAAATGAATATCTTTGGGTTCGGGATTATAAGGCATATTCTCTACAAAACAGACCATTAATTTCGGTTGACGGTGTATGGATTCAGGTTGTGGATAAGTGGACTCAAGTTGTACAACAATACTTTCAGGTTTCACCAAACGAAGGAATTGTAAAAGTGTTACCAGTTCTTAATCCGTATGTTCAAGTTACGATTCCAAGTTATGTTTGGGGAGCTTCTACAAATTTATGGTTTAGATTTACCTCAGGATATCATGTTGATTACAGTACGGGAGTTGCAATAAACGATGTACCCGCTCCAGTCCAAATGGCTACGGCCATGTATGTTGATTACCTATACAATATGTCAAACACAGCGGGTGGCGTATCTTCTTTCAGAACACAGACGTATTCAGAAACCAGAGTTGGCGGTGAAGACGATCCGTTAATAAAAAGTATAAAAATGATATTGCAACCTTACCTGATTAGACTGGCTCTATGATAAATATTTACAATACCAATATAACAATTACAAGGCGAAGTCTTGGAACTCAAGGCTCGATTGGTGAACAAACGGAAACTTGGAATACTGTATACACAAATATTCCAGCTAGAATTGAAAACACAAACTCTAAAGTCCAATATCGAGTCAGCACAGAGCGCGATGTTAATTTTACAATTATCTATATTCCGCCATTATATGTCCCTGAAGTAGAGGATAAGATTCATCAAGGGGCAACATATTTAGGTATTGCCAGTGGAGTCAATCCTGCGCTTGGAATAGGTGGTGGGACAGATCATTACGAAATTATTATTGAGAATCCATGACGGATAACGTAACAAATACAATGCCAGAGGGAGTGGCGCGATTGATGGAGAGATTTCGGGAGGCTATGCAGAATTCGATAATTAAGTCCACGAGTGTTATACATGAAGAGGTGTATAATGCAACTCCGGTAAGGACGGGAATGTTACAGAATTCGATTAAGGCGCAGACAGATTCAAGCATGAATTCGGCTCATGGAAAAGTATTTACTAATACAATCCCTTACGCAATGTTAGTTGAGTTCGGATATCCGGCACCACTAACTATAAAAGCTAAAAATGGCAAGGCATTACATTGGACGGATGGATCGGGCGAACATTTTGCTAAGAGTGTGACGATTCCCCCAAGACCGGCTCACCACTTTTTTACTTATGGGTTTGAGGTTAGCAAAGATAATGCTACTCAGGCTATAATTGACGAATTTAAAGATGCAAACACAAACTAGTATTATATATACAAAACTATCGACTGACGCTACTATGCTTAGTTTACTAGATGGTAACTCAAGTGATACGCATATATATCCATTTGATGCCAACAAGTTCGAGACATTCCCTTGTATCACTTACGAGGAAGTGGGATCGCCAGCTAGAGTTATACCTCAAAACTCGGAGGATATGGTTTTAGAATTCCATATATTCTCAAGGACATCAAGGCAAAACGTAGAGGACATATACACGAGACTAAATAACTTGCTAAACTATTACTATACTAGTTCGCCAAACAACATCTTTTGGATAAGAAGAACTTTGGCAACTGATCTACTCGAATCTGACCGACAACTACATCACAAAGTTGTTAGGTTTCATATTTGGGGGAGAAACTAATTTTTATTTATTATTTAATCTAAATGGGAGCATTACAATCGACAGGAACACCGATTGGGGAACGTGTCCTGTTCAATACGGGTTATATCACAGTAAATGGTGGGCAACTTGTTGATGTTCAGGATATCACAATCAATAAATCATTTACAGAAATGCCATTGAAGGCAATGAATTCTATCAAGATCAGACAACTGAGAAGAAAAGATTTCAAATGCGGAGCTACTTTTAAAGTGGCAGGACATCAATCACAGACTGCCTCACTATTCTTTGGTGGATCATCTGCGGTATCTGGTGGCTTGTCATACTCGGTAGTCGATGGGCAGCAATCAGTTCCAACATTTTATATAACCTGCTATGCTGACGAATCGGTTAGTGAATCAGTACAATTCCAGTTCTCGAATGCAGTGTTCACAGTTGATAACTTGGCGACAAGTTTGGAGACTTTTGGCGAGCATTCAATAACAGTAGTTGCAACTGACGTAACAATGTTTGAAGCAACTTCAGCAGCTAGTTAATTTAGTTATTACATAGGTTAAAAATGAATCTACCAGCAGTCAAAAACAAGGCTTTAATTGAGGATACACTTTGTGGATTACCGATAACAATTAGGCATATGACAGTCGAGGATAGTCTATTAATTACAGACAAAGTCAAAGATGTTGTCAATAGTACGATGTCAAACATTATGGCTTTGGCTTATTTAATGACGGGATACGATGAAGATTACGAAACCAGACTAGCATGGCTAAAGTCTTTGAATCCAAAAGATTTCTCTGATCTTGCTAAGATCAATGATCTTTTAGGAGAAGCGGGGATGCACAGTGCCAGTACTGCTAAAAAAAAATAGATAATGGCACGAGAGAGATTTGCTATCTGATCGGTAAGACTGGCTGGAGTTTAGAGTATATTTATTCGCTGGAGCTTGAAACTTATACGGAATTATTAAGGGGTTTTATAGGATTAGATACGCCGAAACAAAAGGAGGATACTCAGTATAAGACAGTCTCGCTCAAGCAATTTAAAAAGGGATTATGACAGGAGCAAATATTGGTGAAATCAA
>Ga0182027_10010450_pt1 | contig 13200 bp, 10 predicted proteins | sample 712E1DmetaG_FD_121300 | JGI IMG/M metagenome (GOLD analysis project Ga0182027, IMG submission 121300) | Permafrost microbial communities from Stordalen Mire, Sweden - 712E1D metaG (Illumina Assembly) | ecosystem: Environmental > Terrestrial > Soil > Wetlands > Permafrost | place: Sweden...
GCCTGTTGAAATATCCCATCGAACGCCGCGTGGGGGCACGCGGCCTACATTATTTCCTCGGAAATCACGGGTCATGTAGGCCCGGTGCCCTCACCGGGCGAGTTTTTCAACAGGCTGCTAAGCAGCGCCAGCCATTGGCCCCGGATGATTTGCCGCGCGCTTAAAGGCGTGGATAAAAGGGACTCAAACGTGTTGTTGCTCCGGTCTTCCGAAAAACGACGCGAGGCTTGGCCCGCAATCCAAATGAAAAGCGGAATGTGCAGAACATAACTCGTCACCAACAACATGCCCACGCGCAGCTCGCCACCCATTCCCAACCTCAGCGTGGCAATCAACCATATTGCAAGGATGGCCAGAACAAACAGCCAGACGTTTCGCGGGCTGGACTCTTCGTCCTGCATGGCCAGCCAGAGAAAGGGGTTGCGCTTCAGCCAGGCCCGGCCCTTTGCGGACCTGGCTTTTACGCGGGAGGCCAGCTTGAGGCGTGGAAGGCGCGGTTTCTTCTTCGCCGCGCTTTCCTCCCACGAGTGAGGAATGTGGTCGCTGGCACGCGCGATCAAAGCCGCCGCCAGCAGCCATTGCCACAGCATTGAAAGCCAATAAGAGAACTCGGGGTAGAACACACTCGGGGCCTCCATTGCCTGCATGATGCCGTAGCCCGGACTGAACATGTACAGCCTCCAGAGATCAATCTGAGGAATGGAATCGGCTTCGAGAAACATCTCCATCAATAGAATCGGCAGGAGGGTCACGGCCAAAAGGATGAGAACCGTGAAGAACATCGCCTTGCGATCATTGCGGCTGTAGGTGGAAACGAAGATGCCGGCCGACAGCGAGAAGATCATGGTGCTGAACAGGGCAATTGCCAGTTTGACAAACTGCGCAAACGTGACGCCGCCCAGCATCACGGGCAGGCCCAGAACCGGCAGAATGGCCAGCAGCCCGTAGATGGCATTGACCGAGTTGGCCGCCAGCTTCCCGCAGATCACGTCATAGCCTTTGAGATCGGTGAGGAAGAGCAGACCCAGCGTGCCTTCGCGCTTTTCGGAACTGACGCAATCGGCGGTGGCGATGACGCCGATGAAGAGGGAAAGGACAAAGGCGGGGATCAACAGAACCGACATGACTTGCTCGCCGAACCCGCTGTCGCTCGGGTCCATGCCGGAGAAGTTCAGAAACCAGACAAAGACGCCGAGCATGACCAGCACGGCCCAGAACCGCACCCGGTAAGTGGCGCGCCCGCGCGCAGCCACCCGCAATTCCCTTTTCACCACAGGGAGAAAGACGGTTATCGCTGTCAGTTTGGGGCAGTAAGCCAACGCCGGCTGTCCGATGTTGGTGACGCTGGCCGGAATTGTCACCCAGGTCCGAGTGGAGGTTGAGCAGGCTTCAAACGCCCCGGCTCCGATCCTGGTGACCTGCATGCCGGCGATGGCGGATGGAATGGTGATGTTCCCGCCGGACTCGGTGTACCCGGTGATGGTGAGCGTCGCGCCGTCGGCATTGGTCGTGTAAGTGAACTGGGCGTGCGCCGCTTCCGGCCCCACCAATAGCAACAAGCCTAAAAAAAAGGAGATTCTCCCTTTCATGGTTGGGAAATGTTATTGAGTTTCGCGGTTTGCGTCACTCAAATTTGGCTGGGAAAAGGCGCCATGCCCCGCCGGAGGGAATGAGTTGCAGTGCGGGAAGCGTAGCGGCGCCCGGCAGAGCGCCGCACTATTCGCATTCCACCCGCCCTGCCCGGCAGTGGAAGGGACAATGGCGGCTTTCTGCCGAAAGCCGCTACGACATGTTGGGTTGAAATTCGGGAGAGATTAAGATTAGGATTAAGATTAAGAAGGAATTGGGCGCCGGAATACTTTGTGGATGGCGGCTTGGTCGGTGGGCTTGATGAGGATCTCGTCTATGTTGACGTGGGGCGGACGGCCGGCCATCCAGACCAGGGCTTCCGCGATGTCCTCCGCCGTGAGCGGGTTGATGCCTTGATAGACCTTCCGCGCTTTGGCCTCGTCGCCTTTGAATCGCACGGTGGAAAATTCCGTCTCCGCCAAACCGGGATCCAGCGAGCCGACGCGGATGCCGGTCCCGCTGAGTTCCAATCGGAGGGCCTGGGTGATTTTGCGTTCGGCGGCCTTGGCGGCGCAATAAACGGCGCCGCCTTCGTAAGCGGTGTGGCCGGCGACGGAACCGATGTTCAAAATCGAACTGCCGGGATTATTCATCATCAACGGCAGCACGGCGCGGGTGACGCGGAGCAAGCCGAGGACGTTGGTTTGGAACATCGTTTCCCAATCCTCGTCCCGGCCCGAGGACACCGGGTCCAGGCCGTGGGCGCCACCGGCGTTGTTGATCAGCACATCCACGCGGGCGGTTTTCGCGCGCGCCCATTCCACGAACTTCTCCACGCTGGCGGTGGCGGCCACATCGAGCGCGCGGCCGGCGCCCGGCTGGCGGATTTCGCCGGCGATTTTCTCCAGCCGGTCCGCGCGCCGCGCGCCGAGCAACAGATTGGCGCCCTCCGCCGCGAAGGCGCGCGCCGCCGCCGCGCCGAATCCGCTCGAAGCGCCGGTGATCAAGACCCACTTGCCGGACAAGGATGAATTCATGAGGAGAGCATAGCGCATTTGGGCGGGACATCAAACGGGGAATGGGATTTGCCAACCAGTTTTCCAGCATGCAACAATGGCAACATGCCGGTGTGCCGGCCTGGGGAAGGACAGTTGGGGATTGGAGAAGACCTAACAGCGTTACGCTGCGGGAAGCGCCATCGGCGCGAGATCTTTGTAGAACCAAACCGAAGAAGATTTTCAAGCTCCGTCAGGAGCGGCATATTCGATTGACAAAGATGCCGCCCCTACGGGGCTTTTTGGGGGTTGGTTCCGGGATTCTACAAAGAGGTCGCGCCTACGGCGCTTGGCTGTAGACGACTACATGTTGGTTTGAAATTGGGGATCGAGATTAAGATTAGGATTAAGAAAACTCCGGCCGTTGCCCGCGCTTGACTCCCGCCGCCTGATTGGTCAGTATGTGCAATGAAAACGGGGCGGGCCCGAGTCCGGGTGGACGGATGCGGCCAGCCCGGCAAAGGAAACCATGGCGAAAACTAAAAGCAAAACGAAGATCATCATTTTTTCAATCGTCGCCGCCGTCGGCATCGGGGTGGCGGTTTATGCGTCCTTGAAAAAAAGCGATCCGCCGGTCACGGTGGAGACGGAGAGGGTGGCTCGGCGCAATCTGATCGAGAAGGTGGTCGCCAACGGGAAGATTGAGCCGGTTATCCAGGTGAAGATCAGCCCGGAAGTCAGCGGTGAAATCATCGAACTGGGGGTCAAGGAGGGCCAGCAGGTGAAGAAGGGCGACCTGCTGGTCAAGATCAAGCCGGACAATTATCTGGCCGCCAGCAATTCCGCCGCCGCCAGCTACAATCTGGCCGTTGCCAACAAGAGCACGGCGGAGGCGAACCTGGAGAAGGCGCGCCTGGAATACGAGCGGAGTTCCGGCCTTTATCAGGCCAAGCTGGTTTCCGACTCGGACTTTCTCGCGGCCAAGACCACCTACGACGTTGCCAAAACCACGGTGGCCGGCGCGGTGGAATCGGTGGCCATGGCCAAGGCCTCCCTGCAAACCGCCGCCGCCGACCTTTCCAAAACCACCATTTATTCCCCCCTGGACGGCACGGTCAGCAAACTCAATTCCCAACTGGGCGAACGGGTCGTCGGCACGGCGATGATGGCCGGCACGGAGATCATGACCGTCGCGGATTTGAACGCGATGGAAGCGCGGGTGGATGTGGGCGAAGTGGACGTGGTGCTCGTATCCTGCGGCCAGAAGGTCCATTTGGACGTGGACTCGTTCAAGGACAAGAAATTCGAGGGCGTCGTCACCGATGTGGCCAACTCGGCCAACAACAACGACACCAGTTCCGCCGCTTCCACTTCGTCCACGACGGACGCGACCAAATTCCAGGTCAAGATTCGCGTGACGGAAAAGGAGGCTTTTCTGCCGGGCATGTCGGTGACGGCGAACATTGAAACCCGTTCGCGCACCAACGCCCTGAGCGTGCCGATCCAAAGCATCACCACCCGGCTGCCCACCAATTCCCTGCCCACCAATGCGGCGCCCGCCAGAGCCGTCGCGGACAACGGGAACAAGCCAAAAACCCCCGAGGGGTCCAAACCGGTCGAGATCGTTTTTTTGGTCGAGGGGGACCATGCCCGGGCCGTGCCGGTCAAGGACGGCATCAGCGATGAGAATTACACGGAAATAACCGAGGGGTTGATGGAAGGGCAGGAGGTGGTTTCCGGCGGTTACAAGGCCATCAACCGCGATTTGGAGGACGGCAAGAAAGTGACGCTGGGCGATGCCGCCGCGGAGGCCAAACCCAAGGCGGTCGCAAACTGACCTCCCGGCGGCGCATGACGAGAATCTTCTCCTCCATGGTAGGGCAGAGCTGCTGCTCTGCCCTGAATTCTTGGGCGGCGCGGCAGCACCGCCCTACCGCAGCGCAGCATCGCCGCCCAGCCGAAGACTTGTGAGCTTGATCCGACTCCAACATATCACGCGCCTCTACCCAATGGGGGAGGAAACCATCCATGCCCTGCGCGACGTTTCGCTGGAGGTGGACCGGGGGGAATATGTAGCGATCATGGGGCCGTCCGGCTCGGGGAAATCCACCCTGATGAATTTGTTGGGATGCCTGGACACGGCGACCTCGGGCGTCTATGAACTCAACGGCACCAACGTCAGTGAACTGGATGACAACCAACTGGCCGAAATCCGGAACCGGGAAATCGGTTTCATTTTCCAGACCTTCAACCTCCTGCCGCGAGCCGACGCGCTCCGCAACGTGGAACTGCCCCTGATCTACTCGGGCCTGCCGGCCGGCGAGCGCCGCCGCAAGGCGCGCGAAGTGCTGGCCAGCGTCGGCCTGGCCGACCGCATTCATCACCGGCCCAATGAAATGTCCGGCGGCCAGCGGCAGCGCGTGGCCATCGCCCGCGCCCTGGTCAACGGCCCTTCCATCGTCCTGGCCGACGAACCGACCGGCAACCTGGATTCCAAAACCGGCGAGGAAATCATGGCCTTGCTCAGAATTCTCTCCGACAAGGGCAACACCATCTTCCTCGTCACGCACGAGGAGGATGTGGCCCGGCACGCCCGCCGCGTCGTCCGCATCCGGGACGGGTTGATTGCCAGCGACGACGCGGTCAGGAAGACGGGGGCGGCGGCGTGAACTTTGTCACCGAACTCAAGGAGGGCCTGCTGATCGCCTGGGAAGCCATCGCGGCCAACAAGACGCGGGCGGCGCTGACCACGCTTGGAATCATCATCGGCATTGTCAGTGTCACCTTGATGGGCGCCGCGATTGACGGCCTGAACCGCTCCTTTCACGAGAGCGTTTCGACCATGGGGGCCGATGTGCTTTTTGCGGATCGGATGGGTTGGTTTATCAACAGCCATGACGAATGGCTCAGCCAGTTCAAAAGGCGGGTCGTCACCCTCGACCAGGTCAAGGTCGTGGAAAAGCAGATGACCCTGGCCAGCGCGGTCGCGCCCGTGGTGCAGACGACCCGGTCCGTCCGTTACAACAACCAGAGCGCGGACGGGGTGACGATTTATGGCACGACCGAGCAGTATCAGACGACCGCCGGTTTGGAAGTGGCGCGGGGCCGGTTCCTGTCCGCCAGCGATGCCGCGGGCGGGCGTCCGGTCTGTGTTCTCGGCAACGACGTGGCCACCAATCTTTTTGCCCGCGAATCGCCCCTGGGCAAGAAGATCCGGATCGGCCCCCGCTGGCTGGAAGTGGTTGGCGTGCTGGAGAAGCGAGGGAGCTTCATGGGGATGGGCAGTTTGGATGAGCAGGCCATTATCCCCATCCAGCAGTTTCTCATCGGCTACTGGCGCAACCCGGATTTTGAAATCCAGGTCAAGGCCCGCGATCTGACGCATCTGGAGGATGCGAAGGAGGAATTGCGCGGAGTGATGCGAAAAGTCCGCCATGTCGCCCCCGGCGACCCGGACGATTTCGCCATCAACCAGCAGGAGCAGGTGATTCAGATGTTCAACCGGCTGGCCGGGACGATTGCGGCGGTGGGGCTGGCGGTAACCGGGCTGTCGCTGTTCGTGGGGGGGATAGGCATCATGAACATTATGTTTGTCTCGGTGGCCGAGCGGACGCGCGAGATCGGGGTGCGCAAAGCCATTGGGGCCAAGCGCCGCACGATCCTCCTCCAGTTCCTGATCGAGGCGGCGAGCATCTGCCTGATGGGCGGCCTGGTGGGCCTGGGCATCGCCTTCGGCCTGACGCTGGTCATGTCGAAGTTCTTTCCCGCCGCCCTGCCTTTGGCGGTGACGGTCCTGGCGCTGTTGGTATCATTGATGACAGGCGTGGTATCGGGATTTCTGCCCGCCTGGCGCGCCGCGCGCATGGACCCGGTCGAAGCCTTGCGCAATGAATAGTGAATGATAAGAACGCAGCGGCTCTCGGAAGAGAGCCGCACTATGATCCGACTTTTGAATTATGAGCAGCGAAACCAACACCCGCCAGTCCGGTTTCACTATTCACAATTCACTAGTCAAAGTTCCGCTTATTTTTGCGGCGGAGATCAAAGAAAGCTTTCTCATGGCGATGGGGGCGCTGGTGGCGCACAAGCTGCGCTCGGCGCTGACCTTGCTCGGGGTCATGGTCGGCGTCTTCTCCATCATCGTCGTCATGACCGCCATGCGGGCGATGGAAACGAACATCGAGAAGAACTTCGCGCAATTGGGGAGCGACACTTTTGTCGTGTCGAAGTGGCCCCGAATTCACTTTGAAGGCCCGGCGGGAAGCCAGGAGTATTGGCGGCGCAAGAACATCACCCTGGAGCAGGGCCTGGCCCTCATCAGCCGCGCCACCCTCCCCCGCAGCATCGGCCTGGAGCAAGGGCTGAACAGCGGCAACATGACTTCGCGCTACTCCCAAGGCCCGCCCAATGTCTGGCTGCGCGGCGAGACCCCCGGCAGTTTCCCGGCCCAGAACTGGGAGATTGAGGAGGGACGCGCCCTGCTGGATTCCGACGTGGACAGCCAGCGCGATGTCTGTGTCCTGGGCAACGCGCTGGCCCTGCAATTGTTCCCCCGCGGCTCCGCCATCGGCGAAGCAGTCAATTACAATGGCATCAATTACTCGGTCGTCGGCGTCCTGGAATCCCAGGGCACGATGCAGGGCGGCATGCAGGACAACTTTGCCATTATTCCCATCACCACCGGATTGACCCGCTACTATCTCAAGCGCTGGATCAACATCAGCATCCTGGTCCAGGCGGCCAGCCAGGCTGACTATGACGACACGATGGACCAGGTGCGCGGCATCATGCGCCTGTTGCGCAAGGTGCCGCCCGGGCAGGAGGATGATTTTGAAATCTTCTCCAACGATTCTGTCATGAGCCAGATCCAATCCTTCACCTTCAAAGTCCGCCTGGGCGTCAGTCTGGTCAGTTCCATTGCCCTGCTGGCGGCGGGCATCGGCATCATGAACATCATGCTGGTCTCGGTGACCGAACGGACGCGCGAGATCGGAATCCGCCGGGCCATCGGCGCCAAGAAACGCAACATCATGACGCAATTCATCCTGGAAGCCATCGTGCTGTGCGAAGTGGGCGGGGTGATTGGCGTGGGATTGGGCATCGCCGGCGGCAACATCGCCGCCAAGGCCATGAAACTGGCGCCCGTCATCCCGGTGGACTGGGCGCTGATTGGACTGGGAATCTGTTCCCTGGTCGGCATTATTTTCGGCACGTATCCGGCGCACAAGGCCGCCAACCTGGATCCCATTGATTCCTTGCGTTACGAGTAGGCAATCCCTTAATAATCAAAACCATGATACCGATCCGCGTCCCCGTATTCGCCGCAACCTCCCGTTCCGCCCTTCCGGCGCCGGCCCTGGCCGCGCTTTTCCTTTGCCCCGTCCACCGCGTCCACCGCGTCCATTGCGTCCACCTTCCAGCGTTAGCCCTGGCCGTGCTGTTCCTTTGCCCGGCCTTCGCCGCCCGCGCCCAGCAGCCCGCGCCCGCGCCCGCGCCGCCCGCGGCGGAGGGCAAGACGCGAATGCTGTCCCTGGACGACGTGGTGCAAATGGTGTTGACAAACAACCTGGACATCCAGATCACCAAATATACGCCGGTCATTGACCAACTGGCGTTGAACGGCCTGTTTTCCGCCTACGATCCGTCCTTCAACCTCAGCGCCTCCAGGTCCATCAACACGTCGCCGGGGCAATACTACCTGGGGTTCCGTTTTCCGCCAAACACCACGGCGATGGACAGCTACTCAGCCGGCTTCGGCGGCATGCTGCCCTTCGGATTGAGCTACAACTTGACCGGGCCGTTGAGCGAGCAAACTACGCCTGTCCGCCAATATAACGCCAGTCCCGCCCTGACGGTGTCGCAGCCGGTCCTGAAGAATTTCTGGATAGACAACACCCGCTATCAGATTCAGCTCTCCCGCCGGGTCTTGCGCAGCGATCAATTGGCCCTGCGCCTTCAGATGGAGACTTCCGTCAACAGCGTCAAGACGGCCTACTTCAACCTCATCGCCGCGCGCGGAACGGTGGACGTGCAAAACGCCGCCGTCGCCCTGGCCCAGGAATTGGTGGATGAAAACACGCGGAAAGTCCAACTGGGCGCCCTGGCGCCGTTGGACCAAAGACAGGCCGAATCCCAGGCCGCCAGCAGCCAGGCCGATCTTCTGGCGGCCGAGCTGGCGCAAGCCGTGCAGGAGAACACGTTGAAATCCCTCCTCGTTCCCCTGCAACTGGACGAATGGCGCGATGTCACTCCCGTGCCGACGGAAACTTTGCTGGCGCTGCCGGAGAATCCCGACCTTTTCGACTGCCTGCGCCAGGCCGTGGAATCCCGCCCCGAAATGCTCCAGGCCAAAATCAACTTGGAAAAACAACACCTCGCCGTCAAATACACCCAGAACCAGCTTTACCCGGAACTGGATTTGAAAGGCAGCTATGGATTCAATGCCGGCAGCGCCCTGTTCGGCGAGACGTTGGACACCCTCCGGCAGGGCACTGATCCCGGCTATTCCTACGGCGTCTCCCTCACCATCCCCCTGGAAAACACCGCCGCCCGCAACGCCTACAAGTCCGCCAAGGCGAGCCTGGAGCAACTGCTCCTGCAAGCCAAGAAGGTCGAAACCACCATCGTCGTCGCCGTGGACAACGACGTGAAGACCGTCCGTTCCGATTTGTTGCGCGTGGAGGCGACCCGCAAGGCGAGCGAGTATGCCCAGGATGCGCTCGAGTCGGGCGTGGCCCGACTAAAGGCCGGTTCGACCACCAGCTTTGAAGTTCTCCAGCTTCAGAACAACCTCACCACCGCGCGCTCGGCGGGAATCCGCGCTTTGGCCGACTACAACATCGCCCTCGAACAACTGGCGCTGGACGAGGGCGTCACCCTCCAGCGCAGCAAGGTTGACCTGCGAATGCCGTGATGGCAATCCCAACGGGATTGCAATCATTCAGCCCAAGGTTGCGAGATGCGAGCTGAAAATGCGCCGCAGGACAGGGTGCGCCCCATAATTCCGGTCGACAAACAGAAAGTTGGAAAAACGGCTTTGGATTCGGGCGTCGAGCAAACGAAGCTGCTTTCCGTTGGCTTGCCGAAAGTTCATTCCGCGCAAGGGTCGAACCCGCTCAGTATGACCCTACCGAAACATCCCGGGTTTTCTCAGAGTACGCGCGGGTCGCCTCAACGAAGAATTGGACCTCTTCGGAAACCGGCAGTTCCCCGGCAGAAACCTGCCCGGAAACCCGTTCCGGTTTTGGGCCATGACCGTACGGTTGCGTCAGCTCCTGCAATGATGCCGTGAGCTGCTCAATGGACTCATTCATGTTGGCCATATCGTCCTCACGTTATCGGATGTTTAACACCGCTGCTTAATGTGCCACCAACTCGCGGGCATGTAAAGGCCTCGCCGTGGCAGCGGACATTCCGGTCACTGCAATTTGAGGGGCATCTGGGAGACGACCGTGTAGAGATCGTTCAGCGTCTGAGTGGTCTTCGGGTTGTCGCCCGCCCAGCCGAATCGGATCTGGGTCCCCGGAGCCAGGGAGCGGAGCACCACGCAATAGTCTTTGTTGGCCATGATGCCCAGGAGTTCGCCCGTTTTGCTCAGGACCAGATCGCCGACGGACGGGTTGAATTTTCCGAAAAGTCCCTTCAGCGAATTGCGATCCATCTTGAGGTATCCCGGCGCTTCCAGGTCCAGTTGGAATTTGCATTCGCCGTAATAATTTTCCTGGGTGCCGGCCACCACCGCGTCCTGAAACTTGAACGGGTCCTTGGACAGGCGGTAGGCCTTGCAGTTGAGCACCTTGGATTCCGCCGGCGCGACCGGTATCATGACCACGCGCGGGTCCTGCGGGGAAACGTTAATGGAGTCAACGGAGAAGACCGCCGCGTCATGAACCAGGGTGCCGCTCAGGTCCTCCCATTGGGGGGGATTCCACAGGGTCAGCAGCGTGTCCTGCAGATGGCAAAGGGCGAAGGTGTTCGAGCCGTCGGTTGCGAGGACGATCTGGGTCTGTTTGTACTTGGAGGAGTCAATTCCGAAAAGGCCCCGTTTCAAACCGTAGAAGCTGGCCATGGCGCGGTTGGTGGTCAGTTGCTCGAAAATCTCGTTGGGCGTCAGTTCGCGGTTCTCGCGGATTTCCTGGACGACCTGGGCCAGGTTGCTGGCCATGCTGTTGGATTGGGCGGCGAGGGTCTTGACGGTGTCGGCGAGCTTGACGTTGACCTCGCGCTGGGCCACGACTTCGCCCTGGAGCTGGGTTGCCTTTTCGACGGCGGACTGGCGCTGGACCTCGGTGACTTGGAGCCGGGTGTTCAGGGCCGCGCGGTCGGCCAGGATGACCTGGTTGCTTTGTTGCAATCCGGCCAACTGGTTTTCCAGGGCGCCGGCCCTCTCCATTTGTCTGCGGGCTTCGGCCTCGATCGCGGTGCGCTGCTCGTCGGTGCGGGCGGATTGCTCCCTGGAAACCATCAGTTGCGAGTTTAAGGCGGCGATGTTGCTTTGGGCGTTGGCGACCTGCGCCATCAAATTGGCTTCCTGCTCGCGCAAACTGGCCTGCAATTGCTCCGCCGCCCGCAATTCGGACTGGACATTGGTTACCTGCAGCCCCCGATCGTTGACGGTCGCCTGCGTTCTGGCCAGTTCGGCCTGGAGGTTGTTGCGATCCCTCCGTTCTTCATCCAGCGCATTGCGCATGGCGTCGGTCAAGTCCTGCCGGGCGGTGACCGGGTTGGTCGCGAGGTTCATGTTCATCGCGGGCGAACCGCCGGTCTGCGACAGCTTGTTGAGGTCCGGCGTGGAGAAAGCCAGAAGGCTGAGCAGGAAGAAATCGCAAATGATGATGAGGATGCTGCGGTTCATAAAGGGGGTGGGGTGGAATGCCGGGGCGGGCGCGGCAGTGTCATTCCATAAGCAATTGGCGGCGGTAGGGGCGGAGATGGAAGATTTTGAAAATGAAAACGAAAATGATGCCGAACGCGGTCGAGGAATAGCCGGACATCAGGCTGAATTGGCTGATGCCCATCATCACCAGGATGAACGAGATGATGGTGCCGCAGAAGCCGAGGTACAGGCCGGCGTCAAACAGGTTGTCCTCGTTCTCCAGCAGTTTGAGCCGGAGCGGCACCGGGACATTTTGGCGGCGAATTTCCGCCAGCTTGGTCAGACAGACCGCGTAGATGAGGGCCTGCAACACAAAGAACAGCAGCAGGATTAACAGACTTGCCGGGTTCATAAGTTTCGTTTTGGCGCCGGACAATGCAATCGCGGCCACGCTCGCCACCCCGGGCAAGCGCAGCCGAAGGGGGAACTCCACCTTCTGGCTGACCTGGGCGAGAAACGGCTCGCTCAGAAGCAGTACCACGACGCAAAAGCCCAACGCAAATACCATGTCGCACATCGCGCGAAATCCGCGCGCGCGCGAGGGTTCCCCGTTCACGGGCGCTATCCAGACCACGCGCCGCGCGACGGCGATCAGGAACCCGCCTAACAAATAAAGGAACCACTTAACTGTTACCGCGAACCGCGGAAGACGCAAGGCATAATTGGCGGCCGCGGGAAAAAAGAATGAGGCCGGCGCGGCGGCCGCCACCCGGTCGCGAAGGTTCGACCTGTAAATCCGCTGGTTGCGGGCGAACAATTCGTCCACCGCGCCGGAGCCAAAGCCGACGCTGGTTCCCAAATCGGCCAGGCCGGTTTGGCTGAACTGGCCGAGGTAAGCCGCCACGGCGCCGGGTTCTTGGGAGAGTTCCACCGCCGCAAAGAGCAGGGGGAGATTGGTCGCCCCGACATTGCGCATCTCCACCGCCAGCCGGTCCAGCGTCTGCGCGTCCTCCATGCGGTGGACAAAAACCACCAACTGTTCCCAATTGAGCCGTTGTCCCAGCGACATCATGTCCAGGAGCACTTGTTCCAGCGGTTCGGAGTCGCCGCCGCGATTGGCCGCGGCGGCCCGCTGCACAAGCGCGTCGCGCAGCCCGGCTGCCAGAACGTCCTCCTCCAGCAACAGCCCGCAAACCGACAGCGCCGCATCGAAGGCCTGCCCGGACGGGGAGGTGGAGGGCGAGAACAGGACGGTATTGGTCAGGTCCCGGCAGCGCATCAGTTCCCGCACGGCGGAGGATCGGTTGGCTTGCAGGGAGGCCATCACCCGGGCTCGATTTTCCAGGCGAATGACCGAATCGGTAACGGGCTGGGAATATCCGTTGGTGGCACCGGCGGCATCCGAGCCGTTGTTGAGAAGATGCGCGATCTGGCTGGTGACGGGGGCCTGCGCGGCCGGCGAAGCGACGGCCTGCGAAAGCTTGTCGGCGCCCGGAAGATGATTGCGTTGCACCATTTGCAGCAGCAAGCGGGCGGCATCCACCCGGCCGTCCCGGACCAGGGCCAAACCATGACCGGCCAGGGAAGACGAGTCCTCGCCGGCCCGTTGGACGACCGCGACATCCACGGCGCAAAGATGACTGGGCACCAGCCAGCCGCACAGCAGCAGCAAAGCGGCATCGGCGATGCAAAACGCGGACAATATCCAGCGACCCAGCATAAAATTCATTCGGACATTATCAAATCCCTCCAGACCGTGGAGCATTAGACGGCGGATGAGGCCAAATTGTCAAGCCCCGTGTCACAACAAACCCATTTTAC